>Ga0134123_10000538_pt1 | contig 24954 bp, 16 predicted proteins | sample KB303_FD_96460 | JGI IMG/M metagenome (GOLD analysis project Ga0134123, IMG submission 96460) | Terrestrial soil microbial communities without Nitrogen fertilizer from Kellogg Biological Station, Michigan, USA - KB3-0-3 | ecosystem: Environmental > Terrestrial > Soil > Unclassified ...
AATATTTCGGAGGAGCATACGAAAGTGCTCAAACAGACGAGCGAAAGGAATTTATGCGAATGGTCAACTTCTGTAAAACTTGTAAAGAAGGAGTTTCTAATATTATTGTTTATAGTTTAGACCGTTTTAGCCGTTCAGATAATAGCATTTGGCTTGCAGGGCAACTTCGTAAATTGGGAATACATATTATTTCTGTCACTCAACCAATCGATACTTCAAATCCTGCCGGGATTTTACAACAAAATATTTTGTTTTTATTTGGACAATATGATAATGATTTACGAAGGCAAAAGTGTGTCGCTGGAACAAAGGAAAAATTATTACAGGGTCATTGGGTCACTAAAGCACCCTTCGGTTATGATCATATTCATAAAAATGGGGAAAGACAAATTGTAGTTAATGAAAAGGGAAAACTTTTAAAAAAAGCTTTTTTATGGAAAGCCAATGAAGGCTTATCCAATGTGGCAATTATAATAAGGTTAGAAGCTTTAGGCTTGACATTACATAAGCAAAAAATTTCGGATATATTTAAAAATCCATTTTACTGCGGTCTTCTTGTACATAGTCTGCTGGATGGAAATGTAGTGGAAGGAAAACATGAAAAGCTAATTTCAAAGGAACTTTTTTTAAAAGTTAACGAAATACAATCTAAGAACCATCATGGTTTTAAATGGCAGGAAGAAAATGACAAAATATCGTTAAAACACTTCATGAAATGTGAAAATTGTGGAACATATATTCGCGGATATGAAGTTAAATCAAAAAAAATATTTTATTATAAATGTAGCACAATTGGATGCCGATGCAATAAGAATGCAGAGGAATTAAATAATGTATTTAAATCTTTACTTAAGAATTATACTCTTGATGAAAAATTTATTGAAATGGCGAAGTATCAACTTGAAGTTACTTTTAACCAAATTAATAGAGACCATATAGAAAACAGTTTAAACCTTAAAAAAAAGTTTGAAGAAATCAATAGGAAAATTGATCGTTTACAAGAAAAATATATTTTGGACGAAGAAATTGACAGGGAATTGTATAATAAGTTTCTAATAAAATTTAAAGAAGAAAAAAAACAAATTGAAGGCTTAGTACAAACATCAGAGATTGATATGTCGAACCTATTTGAATTTATTGAAAAATCTATTCAAATTGCCTCTCAACTTGCTGATTTATGGGAAGTTAGTGATTATATCGAAAAGCAAAATCTACAGAACTTAGTATTTCCAGAAGGAATTTTCTATAATAAACGAAGTGATAGTTGTCGAATTCCAAAAGTAAATTCTGTTTTTGTCTATTTGTCAAGTCTATCAAGGGACACAGCTAAAATAGAAAACGGACTTAAAGCTGATTTTAGCAATAAGTCCGATTTGGTAGCGGGGGCAGGATTCGAACCTACGACCTTTGGGTTATGAGCCCAACGAGCTACCACTGCTCCACCCCGCACTGTATTTTTTCAGGACTGCAAAGATATTCTTTGCAGGTGCATGAACAATTTTTTTGAAAAATAAATTTTTTGCGAAAAAAGCCCCGAAAATGATCAGCGCTCTATATGGAATAAATTCTCTCAGTAAAGTTTTTCCTCATCGTCCTCGTCATCCTCGCTGTCATCTTCTTTTTCCTTATCCTCACGAGTCAGGAGTTCACCCCAGTCATGAATCGGACCCCCGAGGCTTTCCCGAAATTCGTCCAGCTTTTCATCTTCGTGCAATGGCTCCTCGGGAGTTGTTGTTTTTATATCAATGATGCTCTCGGCTATCATCACATCTTCCGGAGTTGGCGCCATCGGAATTTCTCTGAATGGCTTGGGTTTTATGGAGGGAGTCTTCGCCTTGGCAGGTACCCTGGCTTTGGCTGAAGGTTTTTTTGCAACGGGTTTTTTTATCGGTTTAGCCTTTGCTTTGGGTGCTTTCTTGGCTTTTTTGGGGACAGATTTCTTAACAGCTTTCTTTTTTGGGGCTGATTTTTTCTTAGCAACTTTTTTCGCAGCAACCTTCTTTGCCTTAGGTTTTGCTGACTTTTTCACCGGTTTTTTAGCCTTGGCTTTTTTAGCTGATTTTTTCTTAGCAGCAGGCTTTTTTGCTTTAGCTTTTTTGGATTTTGCAGTTTTTCCGCCTTTGGATTTTTTCTTTTTTGCCATTCGTTTTAATTTATTAAAAACTTGGTTAGGAAAATATAAGCTTATAAGATTGTCACAAATTTAAAAGCAAAAAATTTGATATAAGCAACTTTTTGATAATTTTTTTTCGGGCCGGCTTTTCTTTCAAAAAAAGAACATTTTTCAGGTGAAAATAGTGCCTCCACACATATTATTCTTACTTTTGTTTTCGTTATAAGAATAGCTGAAAAACGGGTTTATTTCATGAAAAAGGCTTATTTATTACTTCTTCTTATCGCTTCCAGCGCTTTTGTTGGTTGTCAAAAGGATATTCCCGTTCTGGGGCAGGAAGAGGGGGGAGTTACTCCTAAATCGGAGGTTTTTATCCGTGCAATAACATTGCATACCTTTCCTGAAAGAGATCCAGCGACTACTCTAAAATGGGATTCAGGTTCTTTTCAATCTTTTGATATGTCTGATACTCTAGGACCGGACATTTTTTTCAGCCTGTATCATAAAGCTGAAGAGGGATTAATTATGTCATTTGTACAGCCTTCTCATTTTTCCAATGTTTTACCTTTAAATGCCGATACTCCCCTGGTTTATTATTTTACTGAACCATTTCAAATACTGCCTGAATATGTTGACAGTACTTTTTATTTAAAAGTTAATGACCTTGACGTTGCAGACCCGGTGAATTTTACAACACTTATGGATAGTCTTCCCTTTACGATCGGCCCGGATTTAACGCATCCGGAAAATCCTTACGTTTCCTCGGCCAGCAGCACAGGTTTTAATGGCTCCCAGGTTACGTTAAGCCTTGAATGGAAATAACCACATGTCATTCAGTTTAAGAATTGCTGAAATAAAAGATTCAAAGCTTTTATCAGAGTTAGGAAAAACGTGTTTCATGGAAGCCTTTGGAAAGGATAATTCTGAAGACGATCTGAAAAGTTATCTTGAAGAATCTTTTAATGAGGAGGAAATAAAGAGTGAACTTCAGGATCCCGGCATCAATTATATAATTGCAATGGATGAAAATAAAGAAGCTGTTGGCTATGCAAAGCTGAATCGCGATGAAAAGCCTGATGAACTGAATGGTGCGCCATCTGTACAATTACAGCGTATATATGTAAGACAAAAAATTAAAGGGAAGAAAATCGGAGCCATGATGATGCAGAAATGCCTTGACATAGCCATCAATGAAAACCGGAAGTTTCTTTGGCTCACAGTCTGGGAAGAAAATAAAAGCGCGATTGATTTTTATTATAAATGGGGATTTGAAATTTGCGGCCACCGATATTTTAAAATCGGAAAAAAGATTGATGACGATTATATGATGAAAAAAGAATTATCATATGAATAGAATCTATTTCATGTAAGGCCGGAAGCGATTCTGATAACATCTCCATTTTTTATAATCTCATTTTCTCATACATCTTTATCTTTGCAATCCTTATTTTAAATTGTACATCTTAAATCCTGCACCATAAATGGGAAGAATTTTTGAAAAGAGAAAACATAAAATGTTTGCCCGCTTTGATAAGATGGCAAAAACCTTTACGCGGATCGGGAAAGAAATTGCCATTGCTGTAAAACAAGGCGGACCCAATCCTGACGCAAATCCGCGCCTTCGCATGGCCATGCAAAATGCAAAAGGCGCCAATATGCCAAAGGACAGAGTGGAATCTGCCATTAAAAGAGCTTCGTCAAAAGAAGAAAAAGATTTTGAAGAAATGGTGTATGAAGGCTATGCCCCTCATGGCGTAGCTGTGCTGGTGGAAACCGCAACAGATAATCCCACACGCACGGTTGCAAATGTTCGCATGCACTTTAACCGTGGAAACGGGGCGCTTGGAAAAACCGGTTCACTCGATTTTTTATTTGAACGAAAAGGTGTTTTCAAAATCCAAAAGGGAAACCTTAATCTTGATGACCTGGAATTGGAACTGATTGATGCGGGTCTCGATGATATGGCAATTGATGAAAACGAGGTGTATGTTTATTGCTCCTTTAATGATTTCGGTGCAATGTCAAAAGCGCTTGAAGAAAAGGGAGTGAACATTATCAGCGCTGAAAAACAACGCATCCCTAACACGATGGTTGAACTCAATGAATCGCAGCAGGAAGAAGTTATCAAATTGGTGGAATCACTGGAGGAAGATGATGATGTGCAGCATGTTTATCATAATTTAAAATAAAAAATGGAATACCTGTTTTGATATTCCATTTTCTTTAAATTTTATTTTTTGTTTTGCTCCGTTACTTTTCTTTATTCAGTTCCTTTTTCAAATCATCCATTTGTTTTTTCAAATCGTCCATTTGCTTTTTTAAATCATCCTTATTCACCTTTTTCATTTCTTCGCGCGCTTTTTCGATTTCTTTCCTGGCTTCTTTCATTTCTTCTTTTGCCTTTTCCATTTCGGTATTCATTTTTTCTTTTTCTTCAGGAGTCATTGTCCTGTCATGATGATAATAAAAGTAATTATGGCCGAAAGCATCAGGCGGCAATGGAGGCTCAGGAGGTTCCGGTAGTTCGGCTAATTCGGGCATATCAAAATCAAAATCAAAATTGAAATCAAAGTTTTTAGAAAAACTATCCCAGTCAAAATACCCGTTGATGATGGTAGTGTCTTTTTTAAGGACCTTGCCATCTTCATCTGAGTAGATAACAATACGCGTTACTTTTTTCTTTTTTTCTTTCGAATCATTTTCTTTTTTGGTTGTATCCTGTGCATTAGCGCTCCCCAAGAACAACAGTGCTGTTACCGCAAAGGCAATGCCGAAGGCTTTTTTGTTTGTAATGAATGTTTTCATGTGAGTAAAATTTTTTTATTTTTTTTCTGTTACAAAATTATCCCGGCTCAAGCACCTTAGTAGTTAATGCGGAGTTAAATAAGGTTAATGAAACGTTAACGGGTGATGAAGAATGTTAAAGTGTATGTTAATTTTTTAATTATTCCAGCGTTTATACCTCAGCAATTATCTTTCTAATTTAGCCCGGATTTAATTACCGTGTCTAAAGTCATTATCATTTCTGTAATCAGTGATCTCGTTACGGACCAACGCGTTCATCGGGCGGCAATGGCTTTGACCAAACAGGGAAACAAAGTAGTCCTTGTAGGGCGAAAACTAAGGAAAAGCCTTCCGCTTGATTCGCGGCCGTACAAAACAATCCGTTTTAATTTATGGTTTGAAAAAGGCCCGCTGTTTTATGCATCCTATAACCTGAGGTTATTTATTTTCCTGATGTTTAACGGAGCAGATATTTTATTGGCGAATGACCTGGATACATTGCCTGCAAATTATCTTGCAGCAAGATTTAATAACATCATCCTTGTGTATGATAGTCACGAATATTTTACCGGGGTCCCTGAATTGGAAAACCGGCCATTGGTTAAAAAAATATGGAAGAGCATTGAACAATTTATTTTTCCGCAATTAAAATTTATTTATACGGTTAACGATTCAATAGCCGAACTATATCAAAAGGAATACAGCAAAAAAATTTCTGTCGTTCGAAATATTCCCGATGTTCCTCAGCAAGCTGAAGAAACTGATTTCAAAAAAATAAAAAACGATTTAGGGATTGATTCAAATAAAAAAATAATTATCCTGCAGGGTGCGGGTATTAATATTGAACGGGGCGCTGAAGAAGCAGTAGAAGCCATGAAGTATATTGATGAAGCGGTGCTCCTTATTATTGGCGGTGGAGATGTAATGCCGTTTCTGAAAGAAATTGTTCAATTAGATAAGCTGGAAAAAAAAGTAATTTTTAAAGAAAAAATGCCCTATCATCAATTAATCAAGTATACAAAAATTGCAGATGTGGGATTGACCCTGGATAAAGCAACCAACCTTAATTACCGCAATAGCCTTCCTAATAAATTGTTTGATTACATTCATGCCAATATTCCCGTTCTCGGTTCGCAGGTGACGGAAGTAAAAAAAATAATTGAACAATATAATATCGGAACTGTAATTGAAAATCATGATCCCGAACATATTGCTGAGAAAATAAAATATATGCTGGCGGATGAAAGCAGGATGGAGTGGTGGAAAAAAAATCTTTTGTCAGCTGCCCGGGAATTATCATGGAGCAATGAAGAAATAAAACTATTAAAAGTTTTTGATGGCCTCCTCTGAAAAACATATTCACATGGTGAGCTTTGATGTTCCCTACCCGCCAAATTATGGAGGTGTGATTGATGTGTTTTATAAAATTCAGGCATTGCATGAGAAAGAAATAAAAGTTCATTTGCATTGCTTTCAATATGGACGTGAGCGGTCAGAAAACCTGGAGCGATTATGCCTGACAGCAAATTACTACCCGAGAAATGTTGCAAAATCACAGCTTTTTAACCGGCTGCCTTACATCGTTATTTCAAGGTCCTCCGAGGAATTAATTAAAAATTTATCGAAAGACAAATATCCCATTTTGTTTGAAGGCTTGCATTCTTCATACTACCTCGATGATAAAGTATTGGCAGGCAGAAAAAAAATTGTCCGCACTCACAATATCGAGCATGATTATTACAACAGCCTTGCGAAAGTGGAAAGCAATATTTTTAAGCGGTATTATTTTTATAATGAAGCCACTAAGCTTGAGTTATACGAAAGGATTTTAGAAAAAGCGGATTTTGTTGCTGCAATTTCAAAAAACGATACAAATTATTTCCGGGAAAAATATAATAATGCATTTTATCTCCCTGCATTCCATTCAAATGATCACGTAAAAATTCAGATGGGAAAAGGTCCGTTTGCATTCTATCATGGCAATCTTGGCATCGGAGAAAATAATGAGGCAGCATTATGGCTGGTGAACGAGGTGTTCAATAATTTCAACCATTCACTGATTATTGCGGGGCACCGGCCCTCTGAAGAATTACTTGCTGCCGTTCAAAAAAGAAATAATGTAACATTGATAAGTGATCCGACCACCAAACAGATTCACCAGCTCATCGCTGATGCCCATGTAAATGTGCTGCCCACATTTCAGCCGACAGGCATAAAACTGAAACTGCTTTCTTCGTTATATAACGGGAGATTTTGCGTGGTAAATAAGCTGATGGTTGAGAATACAGGAGTAGAGAAATTATGTGTCATTGCTGATTCACCGGCACAAATGAAAGAGGAATTGCAAAAAGTTTTTAAAACAGAATTCAAAGCGTCTGACCTGAAATTGCGGGAGAAAATCTTGCTGGAAAATTTTTCAAATAAAAAAAATATCGAAATACTCACTGACAAACTCTATGATGAAAAGAAAGATTTATTTTCTGTGTAAGTTCTGAAAATAATTACTCTTTTATTTCTGCCGCCTGGTCAAAAATTTTTCCCTGCTCGCATTTTATTATCCGGGCAGGATATTTTTCAAAAAGAGAATAATTATGAGTGGCCATCAGTACGGATGTGCCGCTTTTGCTGATATCAAAAAGAAGATTCATAATTTCACCTGTGGTTTCAGGATCCAAATTACCGCTCGGTTCATCCGCAAGTATAACTTCAGGATGATTCAGCAAAGCACGGGCGATTACCAATCGCTGTTGTTCACCTCCTGAAAGCTCGTGGGGCATTTTGAACCCTTTCGTTCCCAGCCTGACCTGGTTCAGCACTTCATTCATCCGTTCATTCATTTTATTCTGATCATCCCAACCGGTTGCTTTCAAAACAAAAAATAAATTATCTTTTACCGTCCGGTCGCCAAGCAATTGAAAATCCTGGAAAACAATACCGAGCTTTCTTCTCAAAAAAGGAATTTGTTTACTCTTCAGGGTTATCAAATCATACCCGGCTATTTTTGCATACCCCTGGGTGATTTTAATTTCACCATACAGCACTTTAAGCAAACTGCTTTTTCCGCTGCCCGTCTTGCCTATCAGGTAACAAAATTCTCCTTTGTTGATGGAAAGAGCAACATTATTTAATATCAGATTTTTTTGCTGATAAATATTGACATTTTCAACTTTTATGATGGGAAGGTCTGACAAGCGGATCAGGTTTAATGCTATAGTTTAAAATTAAATATCAAGTTTTTGAACTTTACCGAATGGAATATTCTGAATCACTTTAATGATGTATTCCTCTTTTTCTGCAAGGCCGCATTTGGAAAGGGCTTTTGAAGGACGGTCGGTGCGAAAGTAGGCAAGCAGCGTGAAATTATTATCGCGCAGCTGCACGTAGTCAGGAATTTTTGCTTTGCCTTTTATTTTCAGAATATACATTTTGAGACTGCAAACTTAGTAAAATGAGCTTGAGGATGGAATAAATGAATAAACCCCGAAAAAATTCCGGGGTTTATTAACCTGCCTGAAAAAACTAACCTGATTTATAAATGTCCTTTCCTTCCGAGGTGAATCGTAAACGTGTGTCCGTTGACGGTAACCCTCGCGAGATCGTCTCTTGCTCCGTTGAGATAGCTGTAATCAATTGTCCGGTCAGGTTTGGTTGAAATGGTAACGTTCAGGATACCACTTGTAAAATGGGGAAAGCCGATTTCTTTTCTGAGCGGTGAAGCAGGATCAGTGCTCATGCTGAATGAAGCCCCGCTGGTGGTGGTACCGCTTGCGCTTCCACTGATAAGATATACGTCATCTTTCCATTGCCATGTTGATTCTCCTTCAATCCATTCTCTTGTGCGGCTAGAAGTATACGTGATGGTTCCGCCTGTTCCGTTATAGCTGTATTGCGGATCAATAGTAATAGTTCCGTTCACTGAAATGGAGAAAGTAAGGTTACCGCTTGCATTCACTCCATTGTTTGTGACAGTTTTTGTTCCTTCAATTTTATTAAAGTTTAAATAATAATTATTGAAGGTGATTGTATGTGTGGAACCGGCATCACGATAATGCCCTGTCCATGAAACGAGAATCTGCCCGCTGCGATAGTTTCCATCTTTACAAAGACAGGGTGAAGTTTGTGATCCACCGAAATCTATGATAGCGGTGTGGGGTACTGCAACGGTATCAATTGAAATCGTTGCACATGAAGTTTGAATTCTGTCATCATCCGAAACGGTTGTACCCGCAGTTCTTGCACTTACGCCTTCATCAGCTACATTGCCGGCATCATCATAAGCCATGTCAGCTACCGACTGATCGTACATGCTTGCAGTGTCTGTTGTGTAATTTTCATCCTTGTCCTTTTTGCATCCTGTAAATATCACTGCTGCAATTGCCATTGATAACAGAGACTGGGAAATTAAATTTTTTGTTTTCATATTTTTAATTGTTCTGAATTTGAGATTTTGATAACAACCATCAAAAAAGGTTTAACGCTTTTCGAAAAAATTTATTTCCGATCCATCAGTTCACATAAAATTCATACGTTTTATACCCAAAGTTTTGCGCAACAGCATGTTCATAAAATATCTCAATAGCGTAATAAATCAAAAACTTTTGCCGTTCTTAAAAATTAATTTCGCACTTACGCAGGAAATAAGGGATCAGCAGATGAATTTATTGAATGATTGACTGAAAAATAAACAATGAAAAATTTAATGGATAAAAAGATTTTTTTAAAATATTTTCTCTCCGCCATATTTTTTTTGATGGCAACGGTGAAATATTCTTATTCGCAGCAGACCACAACATACACTGACCCTGACCGGCATTATAAAATGGGAGTGGAATTGTTCAACAAAGAAAAATTCAGTGCAGCGGCTGAAGAGTTTAATAATTATTTTAAGGGACCCGGAACTTCTTCTTTAAACAAAACGAATGCAGAATATTTCTCCGCGATCTGCGCAGTGGAGCTTTTTCACCCGGATGCAGAAAAAAAATTATCAGCGTTCATTAATGATCATCCTGAAAACATTTATGCGAAATATGCTTATTTCCAAATGGGGCGAATTTATTATAAGCAGAAAAAATATAAAGATGCAATTGTGTGGTTTGAAAAAGCGGATATCTCTACTTTGAAAAATGAGGAAATTGCTGAATATTATTTCAAACTGGGATACAGCTATTATGTAAAAGGCGACATTAAAAAAGCCAACAGCAGTTTCCATGCAATCCTTAACACGGAATCAAAATATAAAACCGCTGCACTCTATTATTATGCTCATACTGCGTACGCAAATAATAATTATGAAACAGCGTTAGAGAATTTTGAAAAGCTGAAAGATTCGGAAACATTCGGACCGATGGTGCCCTATTACATCATTCAGATTTATTACGAGCAGGCAAAATACGATGAGCTGATAAAATATGGAAAACCGCTTTTGGAAAATCCGAAATTGCAGAATGCCACAGATATAAAAAGATTAATTGCCGAATCATATTACCGCAAAGGACAATATTCAGATGCGTTAAAATATTTTGAAGATTACAGGAAAAACTTTCCGCAACCCAGCCGCGAGGATTATTACCAGATCGCATTTTGCGAGTATAAATTAGGCTTTTATGATAATGCCATAGCCGGTTTTCAAAAAGTAATAAATGTAAAGGATGCTTTGGCGCAGAATGCATATTATCACCTGGCGGATTGTTTTATTAAAAATAATAACAAAGAAAATGCACGCAGCTCTTTTCAGTTTGCCTCAAAAATGGATTTTGACAAAGACATCAAAGAAGATGCATTGTTCAATTATGCAAAGCTTTCGTATGAATTAAACTACCAGCCTCTTGCAGTAAATGCTTTTCGCGATTACCTGAAAGCATATCCTCAATCTTCAAAAAGCGACCAGGCAAATGAAATGCTGGCACAGCTTTACCTGACCACTAAAAATTACAAAGATGCATTAGCATCATTAGAAACCATCAGCAATAAAAGCCCGGGTGCAAAAGCTGCCTACCAGAAAGTTGCATATTACCGCGGCATTGAATTTTATAATGATGGGGATAAAGAAAAAGCAATCGGGTTATTCAACAAAGCCATTGTAACTAATTCTGATCCCTCTATCCAGGCATTGGCAATGTACTGGAAAGCAGAAGCGCTTTATGATCAGAAAAAATATGATGATGCCATAAAAGAATACCGCATTTTTATTTTTAATCCTAAGTCAATCAACCTTCCGAATTACAATAATGCTAATTATGGAATGGGTTACAGCTATTTCAAAAAAGAAAATTTTGCGGAAGCACAAACCTGGTTTCGTAAGTACATTAAAGATAAATCAGAAACCGATGCTTCACGTTATAACGATGCCCTGATTCGAATTGGCGATGCGTTTTTCATGCAGAAAGATTACACTAACGCGCAGAGCTTTTATACAGATGCTATTGCGAATAATGCCAGTGCTGCTGATTACAGCCTTTTTCAAAAAGGGATGATGCAGGGAATACAGGGAAGCATGAAGGGCAAAGAAGCAAGCATGGCGCAATTAATTTCAAAATATCCGAAGTCATCTTATGCCGATGATGCAGTGTTTGAAAGAGGAGCTGCATTAATTGCCCTTAACCAGGAAGATGATGCCGAACAGCAGTTCAAAAAAATAATTTCTTCTTATCCTCAAAGCAACTACGTAAAAAAAGCAAAATTGAATATTGCTTTAATTTATTATAATGATAAGAAAGATGACAAAGCATTGGATTTATTCAAGCAGGTAATTAAAGATTATCCTGCCACACCGGAAGCAACGGAGGCATTAACGGCTGTAAAAAATATCTATGTCAACTCCGGCAAACCGGATGAGTATTTTGAATATGCAAAAAATGTTTCATTCGCCAATATCAGCTCCGGAGCGCAGGATTCGATCACGTATGAAGCGGCAGAGCAACGTTATCTTAAAGGTGAAACATCCAGTGCAGCAAAAGATTTTGAAAATTATTTGCTGCGTTTTCCCAATGGAGCATTCGTATTGAATGCAACTTTCTACAAGGCCGAGTGTGATTACAAAGCAAAAAATTTTGAGCAGGCATTGGCTGCGTATGAAGCCATTCTTGAAAAACCAAAAAATGTTTTCAGTGAAAAATCTTTATTGAATGCAGCAACTATTAATTACAATAATAAAAATTACGAGAAGGCCTTAACCCAGTTCAGGGAATTGGAAGAATCAGCCGATTTCAAAGACAATATCATCTGGTCACAGGCGGGGCAAATGCGATCAAATTTTTATTTAAAAAAATATGATGCCGCCATTACATATTCTCAGAAGGTTTTAGGACAGGATAAAGCAACAACAGAACAAAACAACGAAGCGCATCTCATTGCCGGAAAATCATTTCTTGAAAATTCGGACCTGGCAAATGCAGGGAATGAATTTAAAGCGATTTCAAAAATCACCAACAGCGTAATTGGTGCCGAAGCAAAATATAATATAGCGCTGATTTCTTTTATGCAGAATAATTTCAAAGATTCGAAAAAAAAATGTTTTGATGTAATTAACCAGGTGCCGGCATATGATTTCTGGGTGGCAAAAAGTTTTATTCTCCTTGCAGATAATTATGTGGCATTGAAAGATACTTTCCAGGCCAAACACACCCTGAAAAGCATTATTGAAAATTATAAAAAAAACGCGAACGATCCTGAAGATCTGATCATGCTGGCGCAGCAAAAATATGATGCTATGATCGAAACAGAAAGCGAAATGGACAGGAGAGAAATGCAGGATAAAGCGCTGTTGATTCCTGCGGACAAGGATTCGCTCGATGAAAACTAAATTCTAATCGGAAAACAACAGTACTAAAAGACATTAAATAATTTCAGATCGTTCATGAAAATAAAATCCATTTATAAAAAATCAATTTTAGTTTTTGCTTTCACGGTTTCTTTCGGTGGTGTATTAATTGCACAGGAAGATCCGTCTAAAAAAGGCGATGTGGGCGATGAGCAGGTTACGGTGGTGAAAGCATACCAGCCCACGTTGTCCGATGCGATAAAAATAAGTGATGCGCCACAAAAAGATACTGCTGCGTTTACCGGTCCGAATTTGAAATATAATATAGAACCAAAAAAGCTGGATACAAAATACAATATAACCCCCATCAAGCCTGTGAAGATTAAAGATGAAAACATCAAAAAACTTTATAATGGATTCGTTAAAGGAGGATACGGAAATTACAGCACTTATTATGGTGAAGGATTTTATAATGCCATGCGTTCAAAAGAATTTGATGCAGGAATTCATTTGAAACATCTTTCATCACGGGGAAAAATTAGCGGATTTGGTTTCCCGGGATTCAGTGAAAACAATATAGAAATATTTGGAAGCAAGTTTATGGAAGGTTCTGTATTAGCCGGAAGGGTAGGCTTTGACAGGGAGGTAAGCCACTACTATGGATACGTTGAATCTGATTTGCGTTCACCGGACGACACAAAACATCTTTTCAAAACTTTTTGGGGAGATTTTTCAATTGGAAGTTCTCATAATGATAAGGATAAGATTGACTATAATGCCGGGGTTAATTTTTACAACTTTACTGACAACCGCGAGCAACTTGAAACTGATTTTGAAATTAAGGGAATGGGCGGAATGCATCTTAATAATGGTCATTATGTAAAAACTGACCTGGTAATTGATATTGCGAAAGCGGAATATAAAAATGATTTATGTCCTCCCGGAGTTAACTGTATCACTGGCGGTACTGTTCCCGTGAGCACCAACCGTACAATTGTGCGATTGAATCCGCGATATGAATTAACCTACAGTGATATTAATATTTCAGCAGGGGCAAATCTGGCAATTGAAAACGGATACGATAACACGTATTATCATTTTTACCCGGTTGCTGAACTTAAATACCCCCTGATAAAAGAGGAGCTTACTGTATTCGGAGAATTAAGCGGCAATCTCAGGAAGAATAGCCTCCGGAGCCTGAATAATGAAAATCATTTCCTTGTACCTTCACCAATAACCAGCAACAACGAATTGATAAACACAAACGAAAAATTTACTTTGAGGGGGGGCTTCATTGCAAAACCTGACCGCCAGGTACAGCTCATTGCGTATGCAGGCTTTTCGCGTTTGCTGGATGATGTTTTCTACACCAACAGTTTTTTTGATACGAGCATTACCACATTCAATCCCGTGTATTATGATAATTCACAAATTAACATTCATGCCGAAGCGCAATACATGCAGGGAGAAAAAACAACCATTACCTTCAAGACAGATTATTTTTCTTACAACCTCCCGGATAGTTTAAAGCCGTGGTTTAAACCATCCATCCTGCTCAGCCTTGGTGGTAATTATAATATTGCAGATAAAATTTTTGCCAAAGCCGAATTATATTATACCGGCAGCCGTACCGCTCCTCGTATTGATGGAACAACCACAACCCTTAAATCATATATTGACCTCAATCTTGGAGTGGATTACCAGTACTCAAAAATTCTTACCGTCTTTTTAAATGTGAACAATCTCACGGCATCGCGCTATTTTAAATGGTACAATTATCCATCTTACAGGTTAAATGTTTTAGGTGGTGTGACCTATTCTTTCTGATAAAATTTTGATAGTTTCAGCTAACTTCTTCAGCCCCTTTTCTAATACAAAAAAATTGTTGAATAACCAACCTGAAAAGAAAATTTTCAGGAGAAAATTTCGTTTTTTATTTAGATAATTTGGTGGAGGTTACGCTCTAAAATTTTATCTTTGCATACCAAGAAATTTTTAAATTTTCAGAGCAGAAATGAGTACAGAAATTGAAGAAAAAGTGATAGAAAAACAAACAGAATACGGAGCGGATAGTATACAGGTTTTAGAGGGTCTTGAAGCGGTTCGCAAGCGCCCGGCCATGTATATCGGTGACATTGGGCTAAAAGGACTTCATCACCTTGTTTATGAAGTAGTGGATAACTCAATTGATGAAGCCCTTGCAGGGCATTGCAAAAATATTGATGTGCAAATTCTCCCTGATAATTCCATCATGGTAAAAGATGACGGTCGTGGAATCCCGACCGATATGCATGCCAAAGAAAAAAAATCTGCTCTTGAAGTTGTTATGACTGTGCTTCATGCCGGAGGAAAATTCGATAAAGACTCATATAAGGTTTCGGGCGGTTTGCATGGAGTGGGGGTTAGCTGCGTAAATGCCCTGAGCGCCCACCTGAAAGCCGAAGTCCATCGTGGCGGAAAAATATTTGTCCAGGAATATGAACGTGGAAAACCTTTGTATGATGTAAAAAACATTGGTGAAACTACTTCGCGCGGAACCATTGTGACGTTTAGGCCCGATGAAACAATTTTTATAACGCTTCAATATCATTATGATATTCTCGCAGCCCGTTTAAGGGAGCTTGCGTTTTTAAACAAGAAAATCCGGCTCTCGATTGCCGACCTGCGCGAATTGGATGAAAATGGCAAACCGGTAAACCAGGATTCATTTTACAGTGAGGATGGATTAAAAGAATTTGTTACATACATTGATGCAAATCGTGAAAAGCTGATTCCGGAATGTATTTATATGGAGTCAGAAAAATCGGGCATGCCGGTAGAGGTGGCCATGCAATACAATACTTCTTATAGCGAAAATCTTCACAGTTATGTAAACAACATTAATACTCACGAAGGTGGAACACATCTGTCCGGTTTTCGAAGAGCGCTCACAAGAACATTAAAAAATTATGGTGAAAAGCAGGGCATGTTTGCCAAACTGAAAATTGATATTGATGGAGATGATTTCAGAGAAGGGTTGACGGCAGTCATATCGGTAAAAGTTCAGGAGCCGCAGTTTGAAGGACAGACTAAAACCAAACTTGGCAATAACGAAGTAATGGGTGCTGTAGACCAGGCGGTGAGTGAAATGCTGAGCAATTACCTCGAAGAACATCCGAAGGAAGCAAAAATCATTGTCAATAAAGTAATCCTCGCTGCAACGGCAAGGCAGGCAGCAAAAAAGGCACGTGAGCTGGTGCAACGGAAAGGTGCAATGACTGGTGGCGGACTTCCGGGAAAATTATCGGATTGTTCGGAGCAAGATCCCAGCATGTGTGAAATTTATCTGGTTGAGGGAGATTCAGCAGGAGGGACCGCAAAACAAGGACGTAACCGGGCATTCCAGGCAATTCTTCCATTGAGAGGAAAAATCCTCAACGTGGAGAAAGCAATGGAATACAAAATTTATGAGAACGAAGAAATAAGAAATATTTTTACTGCACTTGGTGTTTTCCGCGATGATAAACAAGAAGGGAAACCGTTAAATATTGAAAAGCTCCGTTATCATAAAGTAATAATTATGACCGATGCTGATGTGGACGGCAGTCACATCACTACTTTGATCTTAACCTTCTTCTTTCGCCACATGCGCGAACTTATTGAAGAAGGGCGGATATTTATCGCAACCCCTCCCCTCTATCTTGTTAGGAAAGGAAAAGAAGAACGTTATTGCTGGAATGAAGAACAACGTCTGATAGCTGTGAAAGAATTAGCCGGTGAGGGAAAAGAAACGAATGTAAATATTCAGCGATACAAAGGATTGGGTGAAATGAATGCGGAGCAATTGTGGCAAACAACAATGAATCCGGAATTCAGAACATTGCGACAAGTCACCATTGAAAGTGCTGCAGAAGCAGACCGTATTTTTTCAATGCTCATGGGCGATGACGTTCCACCCCGCAGAGAGTTCATTGAAAAGAATTCTAAATATGCAAATATTGATATCTAAAGTATTGTCAGAATTTGTGGGATGATAAGAGCATAGAACTTTTTCAAATTTTAATATTTCATAAATTAATTCCGTATACCAACTAATAAAAAAACAACATCATGAAAGTAACTGTTGTCGGTGCAGGAAACGTAGGCGCTACCTGTGCAAATGTAATTGCTCATAAGGAGCTGTGTAATGAGGTCATTTTGCTTGACATCAAAGAAGGAATTGCAGAAGGAAAGTCCCTTGATATCTGGCAAACTGCCCCGATAAATTTATATGATACACGTGTAAAAGGTTCAACAAATGATTATGCAGCCACGAAGAATTCAGATGTAGTGGTTATAACTTCAGGGCTTCCCCGAAAGCCGGGTATGAGCCGTGATGATTTAATTGCAACTAATGCCGGTATTGTCCGGTCGGTTACAGAAAATATCATTAAGTATTCTCCTGATACGATTATCATTGTCGTAAGTAATCCATTAGATGTAATGACCTATTGTGCATATCTTACAGCTAACGTTGACTCAAAACGAGTTTTCGGTATGGCGGGCATTCTGGATACAGCCCGTTATCGCGCTTTTCTTGCCGAGGCATTGGATACTTCGCCTAAAGAGATTCAGGCTGTTTTGATGGGAGGGCATGGAGATACCATGGTTCCGCTGCCACGTTATACTACCGTGGCGGGCATTCCTGTTACTGAACTTATTTCAAAAGATAAACTGGACGCGATTATCCAGAGAACAAAAGTTGGCGGTGGTGAATTGGTAAACCTCATGGGAACTTCTGCATGGTATGCACCCGGTGCCGCGGCAGCTCAAATGGTGGAGTCCATTGTTCGTGATCAGAAAAGAATTTTCCCCTGCTGTGTTTGGCTGCAGGGCGAATATGGGTTAAAAGATATTTACCTGGGTGTTCCTGTAAAGCTCGGTAAAAACGGAATTGAGCAGATAATAGAATTAAAACTGAACAATGAGGAAATGGAGTCGCTTAAGAAATCTGCCACAGCTGTTAAGGAAGTAATGGAAGTGCTTGATAAGATGAGTACTGCCACGGTTAAATAGAAAATGCGGTAAACGTTTAAAATTTAATTATTAATGGCATCATCGGATGCCATTTTTTTTGCTTTATTTTATTCGAAAGATGAAAAGAAAAAAGAAAATTATAATTCCTCTTAAAATTCTTAAGATTGAAAATGACGGGCTCCATTTATTAATAAAAGTTAAAATCAATAATAAAGCTGCAAAATTAATTGTTGATACCGGTGCGTCAAGAAGTGTATTAGACAAGACAAGGATCAAGGCTTTTGTTAAAGAAAAAAATTTTAAAAAACACCATGCTTTGTCCACCGGGCTTGGAACAAGCGATATGGAAAGTCATATTGTGGAGATTAAAAAACTTCAAATGGGCGAGTGGAAATTTAAGAACATACACTGGGTGCTCCTTGATTTGTCTCATGTCAATAATTCGTATTCCCGGATTGGCTTAAAAAAAATAGATGGTGTTTTGGGAGGAGACATTTTAATGGCATGCAATGCGATAATTAATTACAGAAAAAAAGAAATGATTTTTAAATTGAACTGAAATAAATCCGGACTGAAATTTCAAAATCTTCTGACAACTTTTACCACCGGCAAATTTTTTGCAAATTATAATTCATTTAAATTGGAAAAGGCAAGAAAATAAAAACAGCCGCCTTAAACAGACGACTGTTCAATTTGTTGATATAATTTTTACTGGTTTCCCGGAACAAAAAATCTTTGCGAAAGAACATGCGAATTACCAATAAGCTTAACATAATAAATTCCTGAGCTTAGATTTTTTGTTTTCAGATTCACATGATTAAATCCTTCTTTAACCAAACTTTTTTGAGTCAGTACCTGGTTGCCGGCTGCATCAAAAACACTGATTGTAAATTCTTCGCTTGCAGGTACTGTTACGAATAAGGAAGTGCCGCTTTCTTCATTCATGGCAACAACCAGGTGCAGGTTTTCATCAGCGATTAAACAGTTTTGTGAAGTTGTTGTTTTGAAAAATTCGGTACGGCCATCATAATCTGTTTGCGAAAGCCTGTAAAAACAAATTCCATTAAATGGATGTGGATCTACTATTTTATATTTATTATATGAAGAACTGTTCCCTGCTCCTTTTACAATAGTGAGGAATTCAAACGTTTTTCCGTCACGGCTTTTCTCTACAGTAAAATGATCGTTATTGGTTTCAGAAGCGGTTTCCCATTGAAGAGTTATATTCTTGTCATCACAGTTTGAAGAAAAACTTAGGAATTCAACAGGCAGGGGCTCGTTAAGATTAGTAAGTGTCCACCATCCCGTTTGCAAGGCTGACGAAACAACCTGGGCACTATTTACTGTCGGATTAGTTTGCGAAGCGCCTGGAAACGGATAGCTCCAGCTTAACATAGGGAACATCCATTTTTGAGCCTTGAGTAACGTTCCTGGCGTTAATGACAGTGTTTTTTCAGTGGGGAGGCAGTAAAATGTAATATTTGGAACCGGGGGCGTTGCTCCGCTGACGCCTATATACCAGAAGCGGTCAACAGTTTGTGCACTATTGTTAGCTCCTGTGAACGCATTATTAAGCTGGTTCACTGTGGGAGGGAAGGGGAGATTAGAGGCAACCGTATGATACGTAGCAAAAGTTACATCACCGGTTAACGTTGCAGCTGTTGGTGCATAGAAAACTGGCAAAGAATCAGCAATGGTAGATGTCATAGCAAACGGAACTTTATGAATTCCTGTTATAGATCCCATCTTCCATTTTAATCTGGCTGAACCGTCTTCTGTTTCGCTTCTTATAAAGCTTCCCGGAACAGAAATAATAGCGGTGGTTACAGGGCTTTCAATAGTTACAGTTCTTCCTCCGCCATTGGATGAAACATGATCATCATCTAAACTTAGTTCACCCGCCCTCAAGTTGAGAGTTGACCTGATAAAAACTGAATCCGTTCCACTTGACACATGGGTATATGCTCCTGCAGCCATATTAATTTCAAGAATTCCGTATTTATGCTGGACAAGGGTAGCAATGCCGGGACCTATGCCGGTAAGAACCTGGTTTGCCACGCCATAGTGTTCCACCACGCTTCCTCCGCTCAGGTTATAATTCATATTTCCTGCATTGTTGATTGCAGCATTACCATTGATATTATAAAGTCCGTTAACATTTTGAGTTCTTACTCTTCCGGTACTGCGCACTTCCAGGATTGAATATGCCTGAGATGCGTTTGAATAAATCTGGTTGGTTTTCATATCCAGGGTTCCGCCAAATTGAACAGAAAAAATATCTGCTATTGCAGCATTATTGGTTGAAGCCACCTGTAAACTTCCGCTGTTTATAATAAGGGTAGTTCCTGTATTTACATATTGTTTTGCCTGCTGCACATCGTGAGTTCCGCTGCGGTTATAGTTTGTGGCACCTGCCCGGCTGAAGTTAATTTGACCTAAGACAGTTCCTGTTCCTGGAGATGCACTCGTAATAACTCCAGTTCCGAGAAGATTATAATTTGCTCCCTTGATATTTATCACGTGTGAAGCAGAGCTGGCAGAAGCATTATTATCAAAGGAAATGGTACCTCCTGATTGAGTAAAGTCGGAGTTAAAAGTTACATTAACAGCTGCATTGGTAGCGGTAAGTGTATTATTATGAAGATTAAAAGTTCCGGCACTTTGTGTAAAATTTCCATTCACATTAAAGTTATGTGCCGCAAAACCACCGGAGCCCTTAATACTAAAAATTCCCCCGGTAATGGTCATATTCCCTGAGATAGTCGCTGTTGCAGTACCATACTCAGCAGAGACGAAGGTGGTACCACCGCTTACATTTAAGCCTCCTGATAAATTCAATGTAACGGCATGCCCGAATGCAAAGCCCGAATTCTGAACAATATTAAAACTGTTATTGCCTCCACCAATATCAAAATTTCCGGTGATGTTTATTGTTTCATCACCTCCTGATTTACTGCTCACAAAAGTTCCGGTTGTACCGCCAATAATCAGGTTTCCACCTATTGTTGCAGTTAAAAGCAAAGTATTGTTGGCAGGCGCAACGTAGGGCAGCCCCACAAACATGAACTGATCCGTTGCCGAACCAAAATTAATATCACAATTACTCGTGATTGTAATTGTTGATGTCGCGCTTACCGTATTAATCCCACAATGCATCATCCAGGTTCCCCCATTAAAATCCATACTGTTTAAAGTAAAGACGGTATTACCCGCATTAGTGGTATCAGGATTATAAATTCCTCTGAAATCACCGCCATTCATCAAAAATGGTTGAGGGGCAATAGAGGAAAAAGTCATATTTCCCGACCCATCATAAATTCCATTAAATCTTCCTGCATCCTGTGAATATTGCGTTCCCACAGTCATTGTCAGGCTGCCTGTCTGCGATTTATCACCGTATATCCCATAAACTCCCTGTCCTAATGCAGTTCCTGAATTCTGGAGATGAAAACTACCCGATGTTAGCAAAGCGGTATTACCTCCGCCACAAGTAACTTTCAGATAATTCGTTGCTGTCGGGGAGTTAAAAAGAAAATTTCTTCCGATGGAAAGAGTATCAATACTTATATTGGTCGGTAAAAGCTGACCGGTAAAATTTCCGCCTGTTATGGTATAGTCACGAGTTGTTTTAAAAGTCATTGCCCCGTTTGAGTTGGCAATTTTTAAATCTGCAGTGGGAGAGCTCATTATAAAATCATTCCCTACCGTTACTCTTGCCTTAGCAGCACTAAGATCAGCATTCATAATGCAGGTTATACTGGGTGCAGTTATCGAGAAATCATTTGTTACGTTGACTGTGGCTGTACCCGTTACCTGGGGAATGGAAGGATCTCCCATACCCATAAAAACATTATCGTTACCTCCCGATATGATTAAATTATTTGTGGTAAAACTCAGTGCTCCAATATAGCTATCAATCATTCTGAATTTTGAAACGGCACCAATCGTTGTGGTTCCCGTTACATTCATCGTTAAGCTGGATTGATTTTGCTTGATGAAGTTAATGGCACCGTTGCTGAAAGTCGCATTTCCATTAACAGTAACATTGGAAGTTGTTGTCATTACCACAGGAATTGTATCACAGGTCATGGAAAAATTATGGGCCAGGTTTAAATTACCGTTAACTGTCCAGGTTAAGTTTCCAAATGAATTATACATCAACATGGAAGTATCAGTAGTCAATGTGCTATTATCAGTAAAATTGTTAGTGACAAGTGTAAATGGCCTGTTGGCACCTGTCTGAAAAACTGCAATGGCTGTTCCGGTTAAAGTGACATCCTGCAGCGTAAGGTTTGACTGCATTCCCGTTCCGTCATCAAAAATCATTTTAGTGTTATTGATGGTGAGCGATCCCCAAATACGATGGGGAGACAATAATCCGTCCTGGTCAAATATAACAGGGCCAATGTCTATAAAAACGTTTCCAAGTGTAGCAGAATTTATTTTGCTTATGGAGTAAGTTGGTGTTGATGCACAAAGAGGCATGGCTTCATCCATCCATTTATAGATATATAAATTACTGGTTGTTCCAAAAGTTTCAGTTGAGTTTTCAAAAATCACTTCTTCGGGAACACGGGGGTTGTGAATATAAGTTGCTCCATTTGCAAGAGTAAACGCAATATTTGCCAGTTGCACATCAATATTTCCCTGGTTATCCAAAGTACCATTTACGGTTAAATTGCCTCCTAAATTAAGTGTGGCACCCGGTGAATTTTGAATAATTACAGTACCGAAAATTGTCAGACCCCCAAGACTTACTGTATTTTGATCTACAGTCACAGTTATTCCAGCAGGAATGGTAAGTATATCACCTGCAACTACTATCCCTGGAGGACTCCAAATAATGTTATTCCAGGTATTGGAATTAGTCGCTGAGCGTGCAGTGCTAAAACTTTTTGAGGGGATAAGCAGTAGTAAAAAAAGTGATGCGGTTAGATAACTCAAACACTTTTTGAGGGGCAGGTATTTGTTCATTATACCGTTTGGTTTAGAAATTAATACGATGTTTTTTATAATTGGTTCCAGACTAACAAGCAAAGATAGGGAGCTTTTGGATCAAAAACAAATGATATTGTTTTTTTTATTAAAGATTTATTTACCGGGTTTTCAACCCTGCTATTATTGAATTTAAAGACATAAACAACAGTACTTTTGTATGACTCTTAACCACACCGGAAAGTTGCAGGCAATGCACTAATAATTTGGTGCTGTTTTTCATTTGTTCAATTATAAGTTTTTTAAGAAATTTTTTCTTTCCTCTCCCATCGAATAAAAACACCCGGAGGGGTAAGCTCCGGGCGCTTTAAAAAGCAAAATAAACGGGGATATTTTTACTGAATTACAATGGGCAATTGTTCATTTATTTTATCTGACTTGATTTGAATAATGTAAGCTCCCTTCGCGAAATTATTCAGCTCAAGTTCTACATGATTCATACCTTTCTCCGCAGTATAATTAATTATTTTGATTGTTCTTCCGGAGAAATCTCTTATTTGAATAACGGCACTTTCATTGTCTGCTGAATTAAAATCTAACGCAATTTTATCGTGAGCCGGATTCGGATAAACATTCATATTTATTACCTCCTTGACTTTTTCTGAGGCAAAATGATTTTCGATTATCCTGCAGGAAGGAGTAACATCAAGTAACTGGAGCGGGCTTAATCCGCAGGCGTTTGCAGCTCTCACCTTAATAGTGCCGGCACCGCTGCCCCACGTCAGATCAATGTTATTAGTGCCTTGTCCATAGTCAATGCTTCCGTTTGTCAATACCCAGTTATAGCTGGTTGCAGAAATAACGGGATCTACATAGACACTTGCAAATTGATAATCGCAAATTTGGCCAAGTGAAATGATCGCAGTGGGAGCTGTTGGAGCACCGGAAACCGCCAGGCTTCGATACGAGCTGTTACCGGAGGGGCAGGAATTATTGTTTGCACTCACTCTGACAAATCCGTTGGTAAACGGTGCAGGCATGTCAAATTGAATGGAAGTTGTGCCCTGGCCGATTAAATTTGTTGCGCCTGTTGGAACCAACCATGTGTAACCAGTGGCACCTGCAACGTTTGCTATAGAATACTGGATAGTAGAATTACATATTCCTGCGGATGGCCCTGTAATCGGTTGAGGGGTGAGAGGAATTGCCGAGCTCACGTTTCTGCATCTTGCCGTGCTTGATCCGCAGGCACTGAAAGCCGTTACACAAACAGGCGGAGAATTATTGTAAGAAGACGGGAAGTTAACATGAATCGAATTGGTGTAAGGCAAGGCTTCCACAATGGTTGCTCCGGGAGGAACAGTCCAATTGTAACCGTCTGCACCTGCAACTATGGGAACTGAATAAGATACATTGGTTGCTCCCGGGCAAATTTTGTTAGGACCATTCATTATCCCGGGTAATGCCGGTGCATTTGAAATAGTCGCACACCTGGGAGCGCTTATTGAAGAACCTCCGCATGCAAGCGCGGCTGTTACACACAATTGCCCGCTGGTAAATGCAGGGAACGTTACCGTGACGTTTTGTGTTCCGTTATTAGAGATTAATGCACCCGGAACGGAGAATGTCCAATTATAAACGCTGGCTCCTCCCGATGTCCCTGCTGAATAATTTTTTGTATCACCTGAACAGGCTACGACAGAACCATTGATGGTTCCCGGCACACTTACCTTGCCCCTGATCCAAATACATTTATTATTGGTATTTCCACAGCCATTCACCCCTTTTACACAGACATTGTAACCGGATGAGCCAACCAGGGCACCAAATTGAACATACACGTTCTCTACAGTTGTTTCAAAAGGACCGTTTACGAAAGGACCGCTGCTGCTGGTGCTGAACTTAACAACCGATGAATTAGAACCGGTATTCCATGAATACCTGATATTCTGACCTCCGACCATGTTTGATGAAATGCTGACTACATCACCATTGCATGCGGATACAGGCGCTGTTAGTGTTCCAACATTGTTGGATGGAGCTGCTGAGCTGACCGCAGTCATAGCAGAACCAACGGCAGTTCCGCCAACGTTACAATATGCATCTGTTACAGATGCGACCGAATAAATATGCGTTCCGGCTGTAGTCGGAATTATGCTGATAGTAGCCGGATTCGAAGAAGTGTTGCCACTCACCGTCTGGACGCCATCTGAAACAATATAATTCCAGGGGGCTGTTCCTGTAAATCCCAGTTGAACGCTGATGGATTGGCCAAGGCAAATATCTGCGTTGCTGTTAAGGCTGGCGGAAGCTACAGGCGGTTGTGCAACGGCAACTGCAGTACTTGTAGTTGCAGTACATCCATGTG
>Ga0134123_10000540_pt1 | contig 24917 bp, 21 predicted proteins | sample KB303_FD_96460 | JGI IMG/M metagenome (GOLD analysis project Ga0134123, IMG submission 96460) | Terrestrial soil microbial communities without Nitrogen fertilizer from Kellogg Biological Station, Michigan, USA - KB3-0-3 | ecosystem: Environmental > Terrestrial > Soil > Unclassified ...
CGGAATTCCGTGGTCCAGATATCGATTTCGCGTTCGCCGGCGCGCACCAGGCGCATTGCCGGGTCCAGCTTGAGACCATGGATCTCGACCACGTCGTCGGCCAGTTGCGGCTTGCGCCTGCGGATGACGGCTTTGATACGCGCCATCAATTCGCGGACTGAGTAGGGCTTGGTCACATAGTCGTCGGCGCCGCCTTCCAGCGCGGCGACCTTGTCGTGCTCTTCGGAACGGCCGCTCATGATGACAACCGGGATGTCCCGGGTGCGCTGATCGCGGCGCAAACGGCCGGTAAAGGTGATGCCGGGAATCCCGGGAAGTACCCAGTCGAGCAGCACCAGATCAGGCCGCGTCTCGCGCACTACATTCTCGGCTTGCTCCACGTCGCGTGCACAAAGCACCTTGTAGCCGGAATTCTCTAGATTGGAAGTCAGTAATTGCCGAGCCGACGCATCGCCTTCGACTACGAGGATGGAGCCGTCCATGTTTGTTTCCCTTCCACATCATTTGGAACGATCCCCGCTGGATGCACCCGGTATTTCGCAATAAAACTCTGGCTTTGCAAAATTCGTCCAGTCGGTTCGGTCCGCTGTAATGAATGGTAATGAGCACCAGCCTGCTCAGCCATACGGCGGCACCCTGATTTTCCTACGGGGTACACCTGATTCGCGCGGAGGGAAACAACTGGGGGAAAAGTTTCTGACCAACGACGCCGGCAAGGTTCACTCCGGCCTCGACAATCGGCCGGCTTCTTGATATCGCCCTACAAAGAGCTCAGATCCGTTTCGGCAGCAGGCGGTCGAACTCCTTCTCGACCACTGCATAGCACTCGCAGACCCGCGCTTCGAGTTTCGGGCGGTCCAGCACCGTGATCTTGCCGCGGCTGTAATGGATCAATCCCGCCGCCTGCAGCTTGCCAGCAGCTTCGGTCACGCCTTCACGGCGCACACCCAGATTGGCGGCGATCAGTTCCTGGGTCATCGTCAATTCGTTCGAGGGCATCCGGTCGAGGCTCAGCAACAACCAGCGGCACAACTGCTGCTCTACTTCATGGTAGCGGTTGCACATCGCGGTTTGGGCCATCTGGGTGATCAGCGCCTGCGTGTAACGCAGCACCAGATCCTGCAGCGGTCCGCCTTGTTCAAACTCGCGCACCAGAACGTCCGCGCGGATGCGGTAGGCAAAACCGGCGCTTTGCACAACCGCGCGGTTGAGCGTGGACTTCCCGCCCATGAACATGGCCACCCCGATCAGCCCTTCGTTGCCGGCCACGGCGATCTCGCCGGAAGCGCCGTCGTCGAGCTCGCACATCAGGCTGACAATGCTGTCGATCGGAAAATAAACGTGCCGCAACGGCTCTCCGCTTTCGTGGAGAACCCAGCCGAGCTCCATGCGTACCCGTTCGAGATGCGGCTCCAGGCGCTCGAGCACCTCTTCAGGCAGCGCGGCAAGGAGACGGTTTTGACCGGGATTGTAGGGAATCGGGTTGTGGACGCATTCCTTTCCATGATGCCCGTGATAGGAGCGCATGGAGCCGTCCATAGGTATTTCCTTCCAGATCTGTTGACCGATGCCTGCGACTGAAACGCGAAATCCCGCAACATGGAATGCACTGCGAGACCGGTACAGCCGGACCAGTCAGATGAGTTGAATACTAGTGTCCGGGGCTCAGTGTCTCCATACAGGGGCACCCTGATTTTCCTCCGGGATACACCTGATTTTTGGACAGGGGATGAACGGGGCGAAGAGACGAAGGAGCGAGACGAGAGGAAAGAGAAAAGAGGAAAGAGGAAGTGCTGCGTACTGCGTGCTGAGTGCTGCGGAAAAGCAGGTAAAAGCTAAAAGAAGAAAGGTGAAAGGGGAAAAGCGGGTACTGCTGTGAAGGGTGATGGGTGATGGGTGATGGGTGGAAGGTGATTTCTAACCCCTAGCCCCTAGTCCCTCGCCCCTCGCCCCTAGTCCCTCGTCCCTCGCCCCTAGTCCCTCGCCCCTACTAATTCGGCATCGGGATCAATGATCCGATAGTGTCCTGCAGCGGACCCAGCGGATTCATGTTCTGCTCGACTTCGCTGATCGCGGGCACGCCGGTCCAGGACTTGTGCACGACGCGGCTGTCGACCACGACGACCACAGCCCCGAATTTCCAGCCGGTGACCGCGGTGCGGCGTTTGAAGTTGACGACATCGAGGAAGAAGTTGCCTACCCGGTCGCGACGGACCTGCCGGTGATCGACCGCGTAGCCCTGGCATTTGGTCAACTGGTGAATGCACTCGCGAATACCCGGTTCGAGGTATTCGTCGCGCACCGCATTCGGCGCGAACTTGGTCAGCACGTCGGTGTAGTTCAGGACCGTTACGTTAGGGTCCACATCCTGGTCATAGCCCAACTGCTTCAACTCTTCCAAAGTGGTGCGCCCGGGCTCGATGCTGTCGTAGATGCGCTTGACCTCCGCGAAGCTTTTCCACGGAGCTTCGGTTTCGGATTCTGATCGGGGCAGCAGGGAAGAACAGCCCTGGGCAAGGCTGGCAGCCAGCAGAAGACTAAGTCGAACGGCAATCCCGGAGCGCGTCATATGATCTCGACCCCGCACTAGCGGAGCTCTCAGTAACCATCTCCGCCGAGGCGGAACCCGCACGGAACCGTGGTGAGCTTCGGACACTCTCCATGAAATCCCATTTAGGTAGCGTGATAGTAATTCGGACGCCTGTCAGACAGCCATCCATCGGCTCCCTGATTTTTATCGGGGGTAGACCTGATTTTCCCTAAGGGGAAACTTGAGAAGGGCGTGACTTTCGGGGTAACTGCTGCCACTGGAGCCACTATAGCTGTGCCCACCCAGGCGGGCTGTCCGCTAACGCACTTAAGAGAGGCGAAAGGGGAAAGACAGTGCTGGTTGCTGGGTACTGAGTACCCCTCAAGGGGGTATAGAAAAGAATGCTGCGGAAAAGCAGGTTGAAAGGGGAAAACGGAAAGACAGTGCTGGGTGCTGAGTACTGAGTGCTGCGGAAAAGCAGGTGAAAGGGGAAGGAGGAAAGGTGCTGAGTGCTGCGTACTGAGTACTGCGATAAATCAGGGGAAAGGAAAGAGTGAAGGGTCAAAACAGGCCAACCAGCAATGCCACTCCGTAGCTAACGCCCAGTGCGAGAACGAATATCACCAGCGCCCGGGTCACCGTCTTGGGGATTCCCATCTGGTCCAGATAGCGCCTGATGAAGTAGCTGGCGACAACAAACGCGATCGCGGAAAGGATAAGGGTCAGCATTTGGAACAGGTGAAAGGAAAAGGGGAAAGTCAGTGCTGGGTGCTGTGTGCTGTGTGCTGCGTAAGAGCAGGGGAAAGGGGAAAGTAAAACCTTTAGAGAGGTTCGCTCTTACTTTTACCTTTAACCTCTAACCTTTTGACTGCCTCATGGCATCTTCTCCTTTTTGGCCCAAGGCCACGTGGACCTTTAACCTTTTTCCTTCGATCTACCATTTCTCCATCCATGGGCGAAGATCGAGTTCATGGGTCCAGGCGCTGCGATGCTGACGATGCAGCTGCCAGTAGTTTTCCGCGATCGCATCCGGGCTCAGGATGCCGTCCTGGGTTTTCAGGGCATAGCGCTCCGGAAACCGCTCGGCGATGAATGGAGTGTCGATCGCGCCGTCGATCACGACGTGGGCGACATGGATCCCCTGCGGTCCAAGCTCGCGGGCCATGCTCTGCGCCAGCGAACGCAATCCGTGCTTGGCCCCGGCAAAGGCCGAGAACCCCGCCGAACCGCGCATGCTCGCGGTGGCCCCGGTAAACAGGATCGTGCCCTGCTTTCGCGGCAGCATGGCTTTCGCCACTTCGCGTCCGACCAGGAAACCGGCGAAGCAGCCCATCTCCCAGACCTTGCGGTAGACCTGCGCGGTCGTCTCGGTGATGCCAAAACGGACGTTGCCGCCGACATTGAACACCGCTACTTCGATCGGCGCGATGTCGCGCTCGATGCGGGCAACGAGTTCGATCACGTCTTCTTCCTTGCGCGCGTCGGAACCGAACCCGTGCGCCTCGCCGCCCTCAGACCGAATGCGCTCAACCAGCGGTGCGAGCTTTTCCTCGGTGCGCCGCGTAACGCACGCGACAAGACCCTCGCGCGCGAAACGGCGCGCGATGGCGCCGCCGGTAGCGTCGCCGGCGCCGACTACAAGGATGGAGCGTTTGGACATAAAAGCAGTGAAGGGTGAAATGGTGAATGAGTGAAGGAGTGAAGGAGTGAAGGAGTGAAGGGTAAAAGCAAACGCCCTTTTTGCCTTTTTCCTATTCTCTTTTCCTCCTACCTCGCCGCTCGTCCCTCGCTCCTCGCTTCACACCCCTTCACTCATTCACTCCTTCACTCAAGGATAATAAACAGCGATTTGCGGGGCTTTCCCGCAACCGCGCGGCTGATGTGGCCCTGCCCCGTGGTGTCTTCGGCCAGCAGGATATCCCCGGAGCGAAGGATGCGCTTGGTGCCGTCGCCCACTTCGATTTCCACCTCGCCTTCCAGGTTCACCACGTATTGCCGCCGCGGTGCCGGGTGGAAGTCGTAGTTGTAGTCCCCGGTGGTTTCGCGAAACACCACGCCTGTGGCCTTGACCTTTTCGGAAATGAAGCCGACCTTGCCGCCATCCTTGAGCGGGATCTGCAGATCCTCGAAATGGGACTTGTTGTCCGGGCCGGTGTACAGGCGCACAACCTTCATGATTCCCCCTATCTGATCGGCTGAAATTTCCTTCGAACGAAGTGTAAATGCGCCCCAGGTTCCCGCAAGGACGAGCGCAATCAGCACTCCGCCTCCCCAACTCTTCTTTATCGTGCTCATTGAAGTTCCTTCCTTAAGAGCAGTGACGAGTGACAGGTGATAAGTGACAAAAGCTTCTAAGAGCAGTGACAAGTGACAGGTGAAAACGAGCCTGCCGAGTTACAGAGAAGGCTCATGCTTCACGAAGTGCAGCGTGATGCCGGAGCTACAAGTGACGAGTCCCAATCTCACGGTGCGGCAGGTTTCGCCGGCACGACCAGCGCATTGGGTTTGAGTTTCTCCGGCAGCACCCGCCCCATGCGCGCGCGCTTGAGGACGTGGTGGGCAAGCTTGTCCTTTTCCAGCACCAGTTCCTTTTCCTTGCCGTTGCGGTTGACGCCGCGCACGATCAGCTGGGGCTGATCGGAAACCGCGACGGCGAACAGCCTGTCGCCTTCGTCCAGCCCCATCACGATGGTGCCGCGGCCGCGCGGCTGGTATTTGAGTTCCGCGATCGCAAACAGCAACAGCCGCCCGCTTTCCGACAGCGCCGCCACGAAATTGCCCGCCGATTCTTCGTAAACAAACGGTGCGATGGGCGCGTCGTTTTCATCGAGAGTCATGAATTCTCGGCCGGCCTTGCGGTTGGACACCATGTCGGCGATTTTCGAAAGGAAACCGTAACCGCCGGCCGAGGCCACCAGCACCGTGGTTTCCGGCTTGCCGCCGAGACAGTGAAGGATGTGCGCGCCTTCCTGCACTTCCACGAGCGAGGAGGCAGGGACGCCATCGCCGCGCGCCGGCGGCAGCTGCGCAACTTCGACCGAGTATGCCCTGCCCTTTGAATCGAGGAATATCACCGGGTCGACCGTGCGGCACTTGATCAGCGCGGCCAATCCATCGCCTTCCTTGAACGACAGCGCGGCGGCATCCACTTCCCAGCCCTGCCGCGCGCGCACCCAGCCCTTCCTGGAGAAAATAACCGTCACCGGCTCGTCGATTATCGGGGTTTCGATCACCGCCTTTTCGGATTCCTCGATGCGCGTGCGGCGTTTGTCGCCGAACGTCTTGACGTCTTCCTCGATCTCGGCGACCACCAGGTCTTCGAGAGCCTTGCGGTCCTTGAGGATTTTTTCCAGGCCCTTCTGTTCTTTCTGCAGCTCCTTCAGCTCCTGCTCGACCTTGATGTGCTCGAGTTTCGCCAGTTGCCGCAGGCGGATCTCGAGGATGTCGTCCACCTGGCGCTCGGACAGCTTGAACGCCTTCACCAGTTGGGCCTTGGGATTATCGGCATTGCGGATGATCTTGATCACCTTGTCCACGTTCAGCAGCACCAGCATGCGGCCTTCGAGCACGTGGATGCGGTCCAGCACCTGCGCGAGGCGATGCTGCGTACGGCGGGTGACGGTCGCGAAGCGGAACTTGATCCACTCGGCGATCACGTCGCGCAGGTTCTTGCCGGTGGGCCGGCCATCGAGTCCGACCATCACCAGGTTGATCGGGACATTGCCCTCCATCCCGGTCTTTGCCAACAGCAGATTGACGAACTCGGTCTCGTCGATCTTCGAAGTCCTGGGTTCGAACACCAGGCGCACCGGGTGAGCGCGGTCGGATTCGTCGCGCGCCTTGTCGAGCATGGCCAGCATAAGCTGCTTCTCTCGCGTCTGCTCGGGCGTGAGCGATTTCTTGCCGGGCCTGGGTTGCGGGTTGGTGATCGCCTCGATCTCTTCCAGCACTTTTTTGGCGGAAGTGGCAGGCGGCAGTTCGTACACCACCATCTGCCACTGGCCGCGCGCGAGCCGCTCGATGTTCCAGCGCGCGCGCACGCGCACCGAGCCGCGGCCGGTGGAGTATGCCTCCTTGAGCTCCGCGCGCGGCGTGATGATCTGCGCGCCGCCCGGAAAGTCCGGCGCCTTGATGTGCTTCATCAGGCCCGCGATGCTGAGCTCCGGGTCGCGGATCATCGCAATCGCAGCGTTGGCGACTTCATTCAGATTGTGGCTCGGGATCTCGGTCGCCATGCCGACCGCGATGCCGGAAGCGCCGTTCAGCAGCACCACCGGCAGTCGCGCCGGCAGCACCGTCGGCTCTTCGCGGGTGCCGTCATAGTTCGGAGCGAAGTCCACCGTGCCCTGGTCCAGCTCCGCCAGCAACACTTCAGCGAACTTGGTCAGCCGCGCTTCGGTGTAGCGATAGGCCGCTGCCTCGTCTCCGTCGCGCGAACCGAAGTTGCCTTCACCGTCGATCAGCGGATAGCGCATGGTGAAGTCCTGCGACAGGCGTACCAGCGCGTCGTAAACGGACTGGTCTCCATGCGGGTGCAGCTTGCCGAGCACGTCCCCGACCACCGCGGCGGATTTGGTACGCTTGGTTCCCGCGCGGATGTTGGCGTCCCACATCGAATACAGGATGCGGCCCTGCACCGGCTTCTGGCCGTCGCCCACGCGCGGCAGCGCACGATCCTTCACGGTGGCGATCGCGTACTGAAGGTATTGCGTAGAGGCGTACTTGCCCAGCGGCAGCGAATCGCCGAACTCCCCCGAGATCGGCGCGAAATGCGGCGGCAGGCCACCGCCTCCGCCGTTTTGCGGCGGCGGCGCTTTCTTCACCTTTTTCTTTTCGGCAACCGGCGTGTCGCCGCTGCCGAACAAATCCTTTTGATCTGACATGTCGTTTCCGTGACTACGTGACTCGTGACGGCGTCAGGGGTAAGTGGTTCGCCATGCTTCCCCGGCATCAACCCTGATGGCCTTCGGCAGGAACAGGTGCGTGGGACGGCGCAATCGCGAGTTCGAAGCGGTCGCGGCCGCCCTGCTTCGCGCGATACAAGGCCTCATCGGCGCGATCGACGGTTTCCTGCCAGTTCTCGCCCCGCTGGTACTCCGCGGCGCCGACCGAGACGCTTATCCGCTGTCCGCCGGCGAGGTGATCGAACTCCAGTCCTCTGGCCAGTTCGCAGAGGCGACCGGCTACCACGCTCGATCGATCGAGCGAAGTCTGTTCAACGATCGCCATGAATTCCTCGCCGCCATAGCGCCCGAATACATCGGTGCCGCGCAGGCTCGCCGCTGCCGCCTGGGCAAAGCTCTTCAGCACCACATCCCCCGCATGATGGCCAAAGGTGTCGTTGACGCGCTTGAAGTTGTCGATATCGATCAGCAGCACGGAGAAGGTCTTGCCGTAGCGATCGACGCGGTTCTTCTGCTGTTTCAGTGTCTCAACCAGGCTCCTGCGATTGAACACGCCGGTCAGTTCGTCGCGGGCCGCCAAGGCCTCGATTCGCGCCAATGCCGCTTCGAGGTGCTGCTTGTTGTCGGTCAGGTTCCTGCGCAACCGGCTGATATAGCCACCCATCACCGAGAAAAATGCCAGGACCGACGTCAACACGATCCAGTTCAGCACTTTGCGACGGAACGCATCCGGGTCTGTTTTCAGCTCGGGACCCCATTCGAAACCGATGATCAGTGCATAGGAAACGGCGACGAAGACAGTAAGTCCGAGCAACTGCCGGGTGCTGAGTCGAAACACCCCGAAGAGGAACGGCATCATGTAGATCAACGCCAGTATGCCGTGTCCGTCCTTCGACTGCGACAACGCATAAAGAATCACCAGCGTGGCGGCGACGATCTGCGGCAGCGTCAGGCTCGGATCGCGAAAGCGAAGGTTCAGGCCGCTGCGAAACACCGCGTAGAACAGTAGTACGAACCCCACTATGGAAAACGCAGTGACCATGAATGCCGCCCGGTCGAGCAGGTTCAGCAGATAGGCCGCGAAGAAAAGCGCAAGCACCATCCCCGATGCGCAGGCCGCCATCAGCCATCGGCGTAAGCGCAGGGATTGTTTCTGGTCCTGATCCGGATTTGCAACGCGGCCGTTCATCTCTCGGCGCAAACCCGAAGAGCCGTAAATGCCGTGAATGTCGTGAATATCGTGAATATCGTGAATGTCGGAATTCTCATACGTACAAGTTCATGCCGTAAATACCGTGAATGTCGTGAATATCGTGAATGTCGCAGTTCTCATGCGCAATTAACTTTTATTTGTTTTCCTTTGACGATTCTTCCCCTAGCCCCTAGTCCCTCGCCCCTAGTCCCTCATGAAATGTCCGCTTCGACCAGGTTCCCGTAGGTCTCCATCCATTCCCGGCGCTGCGACGCATTTTCGCGCGCCATCATCATATTGAAGATTTCCACCGAGACGTTCGCGCCGTCGTCGACCATCACCGGCAGCATGCGGCGGGTGTCAGGATTGAGCGTGGTTTCCCATAACTGTGCCGGATTCATCTCGCCAAGCCCCTTGAAACGGCTCACCGTCCACGAACCGGCCTTGACACCCTCGTCCTCCAGTTTCTCTTCGATGCCGGCCAATTCCTGCTTGTCCAGTGCATAAAGTTTTCGCGCCGGCTTGCCCTTGCCCTGCGAAGGCACGTCGATGCGGAACAGGGGCGGCTGTGCAACGAAGACGTTGCCATTGCCGATGAGTTTGGGGAAATGCTTGAAGAACAGCGTCAGCAGCAGCACCTGGATGTGCGCGCCGTCGACATCGGCATCGGCAAGGATGATGATCTTGCGGTAGCGCAGGCCGGACAGATCCACCGCGTCGGCGGGCTGGTGGTGGTCCACGCCTATGGCCAGCGCGATCGCCTCGATCTCCTTGTTGGCGTAGAGCGTGTCGGCGCTGTCCTGCCAGGTGTTTTTCGGCTTGCCCTTGAGCGGCAGCACCGCCTGGAATTCCTTGTCGCGCGCCTGTTTCGCCGAACCGCCCGCCGAATCGCCTTCCACGATGAACAATTCATTGCGGTCCGGATCTTCGGAGGCGCAGTCGGTGAGCTTGCCGGGCAGCACCGCCACCCCGGAGGTCTTGCGCCGTTGAACTTTTTGCGCCGCCCGGGTGCGGGCGTTGGCCTGGGCGATCACCAGCTCGGCGATGCGCCGCCCTTCGTCCACGTGCTGGTTGAGCCATAGCTCGATGGGATCACGCACCATCTGCGCGATCAACTTCACCGCGTCGCGCGAGATCAGCTCGTTCTTGACCTGGCCCTTGAATTGCGGATCGAGCATCTTCACAGCGAGCACATAGGAAGCGCGCGACCACACGTCCTCGGGCACTACTTTCAATCCGCGCTGACCCATCGCGTGCAGGTCGATGAAATTCTTGATCGCGTTGTAGACTCCTTCGCGCAAGCCGGCGATGTGCGTGCCGCCGCTGCGGGTCGGGATCATGTTGACGTAGGACTCGGTGATCGGATCGCCTTCTGCGGTCCACGCCAGCGCCCAAATCGCGCCTTCGCCTTCGGCGAAGTTGTCGGTCTCCGATTGGGCGGCGATATAGCGCTCGCCGAGGAAGGTGCTCGCCACCGGGTCCAGGCCGGCGATCGCGGTTTCGAAGTAGCCCTTGATGCCTTCGGGAAAGTGCCAGGTCTCGGTGATGAATTTCTTGCCCTTCTGTGTGGCGAGGCTGAACTTCACCCCCGGCAGCAGCATCGCCTTGGCGCGAAGCAGTGCGGCAATATCGGCGGCGACGATCTTCGGCGAATCGAAATACTTTGCGTCCGGCCAGAAACGCACGCGGGTGCCGGTATCGCGGGGGCCGACCTTGCCGACTTTCTTGAGCGGTTCCTTCACCTTGCCATTGGGGGCAAACACGATGCGATGCGTTTCGCCATCGCGTTTGACCTCGACTTCCAGACGGGTGGACAGCGCGTTGGGTACGCAGACGCCTACGCCGTGCAGGCCGCCGGCAATTCGGTAGGCCGCGTCCTTGTCGGTCTTGCGGAACTTGCCGCCCGAATGCAGCGTGGTGAAGATCACCTGCACCGCCGGCACTTTTTTCTTCGGGTGAATGTCCACCGGGATGCCGCGGCCGTCGTCGGTGACTTCCGCCGAGCCATCTTCGAAAAGCACGACGCCCACATTTTTTGCGAAGCCGGCAAGTCCTTCGTCGGTGGCATTGTCGATGATCTCGACCAGCGCATGATTCGGATTCGCCGGGTCGGTGTACATGCCCGGCCGATGCAGGATCGGCGACAGGTCCTCGAGAATCTCGATGTCTTCGGCCGTATATGCGTTGGGTTTCTTTGCCATGTCGGTTTTCAGTTGGCGCGCTTCTTCAATGTCGGCGGGCGGCCGGTACGGCCGATGCTGTGTACGAAAAAAGTCCGGGGGGCAGGAATCCGTGGAGGGCGCGCCAAGCCATCCTGGAAATGATGCGGTCCGCTGCGGTACGACTCACGGCGCGTATTGTAGTGCGTCCGAAGGGTCAGCGGATGTCGGCAAGTTTTCCGAGTGCAGGTCCGGTCACGCGGAACGTGGTCCAGTCGTCCAGAGCAACCGCTCCCATGGATTTGTAAAAACGGATCGCCGGTTCATTCCAGTCGAGCGCCGCCCACTCGAAACGCCCGCAGCCGCGTTCACGCGCAATGCGGGCGACATGCAAGAGCAACGCGCGGCCGTAACCGCGCCGGCGCAATGCAGGACGGACGTACAGGTCTTCCAGCCAGAGACCTTTCACGCCCAGAAACGTGGAGAAATTGTGGAAGTACACCGCGAACCCGGCCGGAGTATCGCCGGCGAAGCCGAGCAGGATTTCCGCGCCCGGTTGCGCGCCGAACAGCGATTCGCGCAGCTGCGCTTCGCCCGCCGATACCAGGTGGCTCAGCCGCTCGTATTCGGCGAGTTCTCTGATGAACGCGAGTACCAGCGGAATGTCTTCCGCATTAGCGCTGCGGATGTGGAATTCTGCTGCGGAATTCTGGTTCATGTCACGAGTCCCGTCAGGATCAAACTTTCGCGCGGATGCGCGGAACGCGTTTCGGTCGCTCAGTTCTCACCTGCAAAGCCGGAATCTCGAGGAATTCGTCGTGCAGGAAATCGAGGAACAGCCGCACCTTGCTCGACAGAAATCGCGCCGATGGATACACGGTATGGATGTCCACCGGCGGCGGCCCGTAGTCGGCCAGCACCTGAACAAGCCTGTCCTTTTCGATATCTTCCTGCACGAATACCGCCGGCATGTGGGCAATGCCGATGCCTTCGAGCGCGGCGGCGCGGATGGTGATCGCGCTGTTGGCGCGAAAATCTCCCTTTACGCGCACCGACAGAGGTCCCTGAGGACCTTCGAATTGCCACTCATTGCTGAACAGGTAGTTGTAGGTGATGCAGTTGTGTGCGGTGAGGTCGGCCGGCGAGTGCGGAGTGCCGCGGGTGCGCAGGTACTGAGGTGAGGCAACGCAAACACGGGTGACGCCGCCTATGCGACGGGCCACGACCTGTGAATCGGCCAAATCGCCGAAACGGATCGCCACATCCACCCCTTCCTGCACGAGGTCGACGTAACGGTCGTTCAGGGTCAGGTCCACCGCGAGGCCCGGATACTTCTGCCGGAAGCGAAACACCAGCGGAAGCATGTAGAGCTGGCCGAAGGCGACGGGGGCGTTGACCCGCAACAGCCCGGTGGTTCGATTCTGCAGATCGGCAAGACTGCTTTCGAGGTCCGTGACCTCATCGAGGATGTGCCGGCAGCGATCGTAGTATTTGCGGCCGGCTTCCGTCGGGCTCAACTGACGGGTGGTCCGATTGAGCAGCCGGACACCCAAATGTTCTTCTAAAGCAGTGAGTTGCTTGCTGACCGTAGGCTGTATCGTACCCAGCTCCCGGGCCACCGCGGAAAAGCTCCCGGTCTCCACGATGCGGACGTACAGGCGCATTTGGTACAATCGATCCATGCCGAAAGAAATTTAGCATCAATTCTGCATAAATCCTATTCGGATAGCTCGTCTTGTAATAAAATATGCATAAGCCTATATTGTCCCCATGGCAATCGCCCTAAATATGGAGGTTCAATATGGAAACGTTGGTTGAGACCTTTTTGCGGATGGTGCGCAATGCGCGCCGGGAGCCGTTGGCGTTCGATCCGAACGCGACGGTAAAGATCGAAACGCGGCTGTTGGACCTCGGGTCCAGGGATCACGGTACTTTCCCTTATCTACCGTAAGAGTAAGGCTTCAATATCAGCGGTTTAGGTGGAATGTCCGGGCCCTGAAGGCCGGACCGTGCGGACAGGAAGGCAGGTTCTCCCCCCACGTATCTCTCTCCTCCTCCCTGAGCTACGTGGTTTTAGAGGGGCACTTCGGTGCCCCTCTTTTTTTTGGGCAGTGCCCGCGCCAAGTCGTCCCGAACCTATCTGGCAGGCACTGCCTGGGGAGTGTGAATTCCGTAACGAGTGGCCCACCCCAACCCTTCCCAGGTGTTGCCGCGAGGACGGTACTCGCAACCGATCCATCCCTGATAGCCAAGCCTGTCAAGCAGGTCGAACAGATACGGGTAGTTGATCTCGCCGACCGTCGGCTCATGGCGGCCCGGCACGCCGGCTATCTGGAAATGACGCGTGAGTCCGATATTCGCCTCGATGGTCTCGGCCAGATGTCCTTCCAGCATCTGCATGTGGTAAATATCCAGATGCAGATAGAGATTGCGACTTCCGACCTGCTCAAGGATCCGCCGCGCATGTTCGGTGTGATTGAGAAAGTAGCCATGCATGCCCTGCGTGGTATAGCTCGGGCCGTTGCTGATGGCGCCCATTTTCTTGTTGATGGGCTCGATGACGGCTGCAATGCCGTGCTTCTCCAGGAAGCCGGCGGCGTGTCGCAGGTTCTCCACATAAGTTCGCTCGGCAGCGTGGTACTCCTGCCCGGGCCCGACCACCCCGGCCATGGTATGGACGGTGTCGCAATCCAGTGCGTGGCCGTACTCGACCACGCTTGCGAGACTGTCGCGGAACTCTTTCTCCCGTCCGGGCACTGCGGCCAGACCGCGGTCGCCGGCATCCCAGTTTCCCAGCGGCGCATCGAAGAGCACCATTTTCAAGCCATTGCCTTTCAACCGCGCAGCGAGTTCCACAGGCGGATGGTCGTAAGGGACCTGGAATTCGACGCCCGTGAACCCCGCGCGGGCGGCAGCCTCGAAGCGATCGAGAAACGGAACTTCGGAAAACAGGTAGTGCAGGTTGGCGGCGAATTTGGGCATGGTGGCCGGGATCAGGGGTCGAGCGTTATGGGAGGCAGCCCGAGCATTATAGGGACGCGGTCTTCGAGCGCCGAGTGAGGGTGGCAACCGCAATCTTTTGTGTATACATTGCGCTGCGTCAAAGTCAGTGATCACTTCTGTGGGGACGCCATTGGAGGAGGGAAATGGGCAAGAAGGGTAACAAGGGTCAAGCAAAGGGCAAGAAGCGCGACAAGAAAAAGAAGTCTTACGCCACTCTGCCGATCGAGGACGCGCTAGCCTGCCCGCCATCCGCGAGATTCTTTTACGAACTGGTGGTGGGCAACGGCATCGGCGAGGATGCAGTCACCGACGCAGTCGAAGCGTACAGGCGGGCGTGGGAATCGCGGCGTGAGAAAGCACTCGAGGCCGCGCAAAAACACGGCCACGATTGCGGCAGGGACTGCATGTCCGGCGAGCACCTTATCCTCGGTCCGTTCTTCGGTCCGCAGGACTGGCGCGTGGAAGGCGACGATCCTCAGCGCGCCACTACCTGGAGTTGGCTCGGCTTTCAGTCGGTGCACTTTTGCAGAAGGAACTGACCCGATAGTCAGTCTTGGGTCGGAACGCACCCGAATTTTCGGCGTCACGATATCCACAGAATCTGTGGATAACCTTGTGGATGGCTTGCACCATTCCGCGGGAAATGGCTCTGCTGCTTGGCCTCCCGTTTATGCTGTTCAATTAATCATCAGCGCTGTCACTAATCAACGACAAACATAAAAGGAACGTCTACCAGACGATTTTTCCATGCGCATTACCGATGTCCGCACCATCGCTGTCGAAGTCAAATTGCCGAAGCCCGTGTTCGATGCCAACTACACGATGGCGACGAAGCCGGCGCTGCTCGTCGAAGTAGAAACCGATCAGGGAGTGGTCGGGCTCGGCGAGGCGGCACACTTCGGCGGACCGATGGCTTCAACCGCGCAGGTGATCGAACATGAGCTGCGGGACTATCTGATCGGCCAGGATCCGCGGCAGATCGAATATCTATGGGAGATGATGCACCGGCGCGCATACAAGCACGCGCGCGGCGGCATCGTGATCGCCGCGATAAGCGGAATCGACATCGCGCTTTGGGACCTGCGCGGCAAGATGGCAGACATGCCGCTGTGGCAGCTGCTCGGCGGATACCGCAAGCGCGTTCCCGCATACGCGACCGGCGGATTCTATTCCGAAGGCAAGGGCGTTCGCGAGCTGGTGAAAGAGATGGAGTCCTACGTCAAGCACGGATTCCGCGCGGTGAAAATGAAAATAGGGCGCAACGCCGGAATCGAGCTGTCGCCGTTGCGCGTGATGGAAAACCGCGGCAAATGTGAAGTGACCTTGGCCCAGGACCTGGAGCGCGTTGCGGCGGTGCGCGATGCGATTGGACCGGAGATCAAGCTCATGGTGGACGCCAATGGGGCCTGGGATGTGACCACGGCGGTAAAGATGGGCCGCGCCATCGAGCGCCACGACATCTATTGGTACGAGGAACCGGTGTGGCCGGACGACATCGCCGGCAGCGTCGAAGTGGCCTCCAAGGTCGGCATCGCTATTGCGGGATATGAAACCTGCAGCTACGGCATCGTCGGCTTCAACGACTACATCAAGGCGCGCGCGGTGCATTTCGTGCAGCCGGATGTGGCGTGGGCGGGCGGGCTCACAGAATCACTGAAGATCGCGCACATGGCGCAGGCCGCCAGCATGCCGATCGCGCCGCACATTCACGGTTCGGCCGTCGCGGTCGCCGCCGCAGTGCACTTACTGGGTGCGGTCAGGAACGGCTCGATGGCTGAAACCGTTTACCCTGCGCATGCGCTGATGACTGAACTGATCAAGGAGCCGTTCGCGGTTGACCGCAAAGGTGAAATTGAATTGCCCGACCGCCCGGGATTGGGCATCGAGCTGGATGACAAGATCGTCAAGAAGTACCGCGTGAAATAACGGCACTTCCCGCGCGTTCCGCGGTTTGCGGATTGTTCGAAACGGCAAGTTCAAACCGATTCCGTCCCCCCTCGGGACGCGTCTTGACAGGCCGGAGGGCGGCCCCTATCCTCGGGCCCCGTTCAACGACAACAACTCCTCGCAGTCCCGATTCAGTTCCCATGACCGACGCAATCATTTACCTGGCCACCAGTTTCTGGATCGGCGCAGTGCACGCCGCTACGCCCGGCCACGGCAAGACCATCGCTGCCGCCTATATTGTCGGCGCGCGCGGCAAACCGGTGGACGCAGTGATCCTGGGGGTGTTCGTCACGCTATCGCATACCAGCGGCATCGTGCTGGTGGGTGTATTGGCTTCGCTCGGCCTGCCGGGAATGGTGCCGCAACGCATCGAGGCTTGGATGGCACTGTTCACCGGGATTCTGGTGATCCTTATCGGCGCCTGGACATTGTGGACGCAGCGGGAACTCATGCTGCAACTGCAGGGCGTTATACCCGCGCCGTGGAATGGCCACGATCATGCTCATGAACCCGAGCCAGCGCGCGCGGCAATGCGTTTCCGGCCGCACACGCACGAAGGCGGGCAAGCACATGGCCACCATCAGCATGGCCATGATCACGCCCATGGTCATGATCATTCGCACGACCATGCTCATGCGCATGACCACACACATATACATCACGACGCCGAAGCGGGCTCGCACAGCCACGGCTGGGGCTTCAAGCACACGCACGATCTCAACCTGGCGACCACCAACCGCCCGGGGATGTGGATGTTGATCGGACTGGGCATCGCCGGCGGACTGCTTCCCGACCCGGCGGCGCTGGCGATCCTGCTAAACGCGCTGGCTCAGGGTAAAGTGATGCTCGGACTGGGGACCGTGGTGGTGTTCAGCGTAGGCTTTGCGGCCACGCTGGTGGTGGTCGGGGTGGTTGCCGCCAAGGTCGGGCAAAAGATCCTCGACTGGCTCGCCGGACCGTGGGCTGCGCGCCTGCAGATCTCGACTTCACTGCTGATCATTCTGGTCGGCGTGATACTTACCTTCAAGGCCTGGACGACGCTCAACACGCTCGCGTGAAGAGCCGTGACCGTCGTGAATGTCGTGAATATCGTGAATGTCGCAACAACAAGCTCGGGCGGTTTCAGCGACGGACAGTACCTTGCGAATGCATCGTCTGGTCGGAACCAATGGCGCAAAAAACAGACAGGTTTACTTGAGGCTCCGAATCACGGTATTCACGGCATTCACGATATTCACGGTATTCACGTCTTCAGCGGCGGTTCTCACCTTTTCGCCGCGCTCGCCGTCAGCATCCCCACGTGGCCGCTGATATCGGCGTACCAGATATTTCCTTTCCGGTCGGCGGTCAGCGTGTAGGGCCGCGCGTCTGCGCGCGGCAGCGGAAATAATTTTATTTCGCCGTCGCGCATCCTTCCGAGGCTGTTGCCGCGTAGCAGACCGAACCAGACCGAACCGTCAGGCGCTGCGGTCAACCCGGTCAATCCGCCCCACTTGCCCGGCACTTCGAATTCGGTGAACTTGCCCCCGGCGAACTTGCCGATCTTGTTGCTGCGGAACTCGAGGAACCATACGTTGCCCGCGCCATCGACAGCAATGTCGCTCGGCGCGCTGCCGCGTGTGGGCACGTCATATTCTGCGATCTCTCCCGCTGGAGAGATCTTCACGATCAGGTTGCCGCTCTGCAAGGTCCCCCACACATTGCCGTGAGCATCCACCGCAACGCCGTAAGGCCCGCCGCGTATCGATTTCGGTACGTTTCTGGTCAATACGCCGTCCTTGAGCCGGGTGAAGCCGTAACCCGTGCCCTCGGCGAACCAGACCGAATCATCGGCCGCGACCACCAGTCGCCCCAGCCGCGCGATGGGCGTGCCCAGAGGATACGATTTGATCTCGCCGGCCGGCGAAATGCGCGAGATCATCGCCCCGGACGCATCGCCATACCAGGCTGCGCCCGCAGAGTCCACCGCGAGCCCGATCGGTTCCACGATCTTCCTGGTCGTGGGCAAGCGCGAGATCTTGCCGTCGCGGATCATGCCCATGTCACCCGCAGAATCGATGGTGAACCAGACGGTGCCGTCCGGCGCAATGGCCACTGCCGTAGGGATGTCAGTCGCGAGCGGCATCGGATACTCGACGAAATCCCCGTGCGGCCGCGGCGAAAACCGCCAGAACATAACCGCGGCGATCACGGCGGCAATGGCTGCAAGCAGTATGAGATTGCGTTTGGAAAGTGACTTCAGATTCATCAGGTATTTTCCCGTTTGACGGCAACTGAAGGCGTGTCGCCGAAACGGCGCGACAACCAGCGCGTAGCCATGATTCCAAGAACCAGCAGCAATATGAGAAACGCGAGGCCACCGGCCAGGCTCAGCGTATCCAGTTGTGAAAGCAGCGAGCCTCCCTGTTCTGCGCGACGCCACATTTCCGCGTAGGGCGTGAGCGAGAACCCGGCGTAAAGCGTCGCCGCGTCGTGGCGATCTCGCACCAACGGCCCCGCTTCCAAGTGAACCGGCAGGGTGCCTTCGATCTGCACCCAGCTTTGGCCGCCATCGGCGCTGCGCAGCACGCCTCGATGCGTGCTGAGGACAATGATGCTGCCTTCTTCGGCAACGGCGAGCCCACGCACCGAAGTATCTTTTTCCGGCAGCGGCCGCCCGTGGGCCTTCCACGTCCCGCCCGCATCGTCGCTCACGAATACCTGATCAGCCGCCACGCTCCACAGCCGTCCGCTCCGTTTCGAATCCGCAATCAGCGTGTCGACACCAGCCTGTTGGCCGCGGGCGTGCCAGGTTTTACCACCATCGCTGCCTGCCCAGATTTTCCCGTCGATCACTGCATAGACGATCTCTGGCGGGCCCGCGACCACCAGCAATGCACCCACAGGTGCTTCAGGAAGGACACCTTCGGCGACACGCGACCAGCTTCGTCCGCCATCATTGCTGGCGAACAGTCCATGAGCACCGGCGAGGTACACCCGTGCGGTTGGTGAGCCATTGACAAAAGCTCGCGCCGGCGCAGCGCCCGCCGGCGCCAAGGCGTCCTGCCAGTTGCTGCCCTCCACGCTATAAAAAATCCGGGTTCCGGACGAGGCCAGTCCACCTATTCCGTCGGGAGCGAACGCAACCGCGAAGACGGCCCCGATCAGTGTATTGGGAGCTTCGGTCACCCAGTCACGGCCACCATTTCTGGACCGCAACAGGCGTGTGTCCGTCCCATAGAGAAGATGGTTGCCATCCTGCGGATGAACAGCAACCCCGAGGGCGGCCCCGATGAAAAGCCCGGCATCCGCCGGAAACCAGCTGGCCCCGTCATCGCGCGAGCGGAACAGTCCGCCCCAGGCGCTCGGATCGTGGGCGTTCGCCGGCAACGGACATGACGCCGCGACCAGCAGGACCATGGAAACGAAGCTTCTGGCAGTCACTATTCGAGAAACCGGGACCATCTAAAAAAATACGAGGAGCCGAAATCCGGCTCCTCGCATCGGAGTGTACTACCTGCGGTCAGCCGATTACGGCTTGCGCGACTTTTCTCCCGGTGCCAGCGTGATTTCCGCCAGACGGCCGCCGTTCATTCCCACCCAGGAATTCTTGGTGAGCGGGTATTTGTCGGAGTAGGAGAGCGGCTCATGGGCGCATACGCAGTTCTGATAGCCGCCCGTGATCTTGTAGCACTTTTCGTAAGCCAGGAACTGCTGCACCGTGTCGGTCTGCTGCGGATTGGCAATTTGCCAGTCGCGGATGCCTTCCCATGAAGAATAGGCGTCGGATCCGAACATCAGCTTGCCGATAGCGGTATTCACTTCCAGCAGTTGCGACCCGGCAGTGTGTGCGCGGAACGCCGGGTGGATCTTCACGCCGGGCAATACATCCATTTCGCCGTCGACGATCACCGCCTTGCCCCTCAGCACCTTGCCGTAGATCGAGTCCATGGTCTTGGACGGGTAACCGCAGGCAGGCGTACGGGCGCAGCTTCCGGGCGAGTCATTGACTGCGGAAATCCGCGGATGCGGATAGTTGAGTGCCCACTCGATGCCCCTCAGTTCTTCCCTCTGGATATACAGCACCGCGTTCGGGAATTCATCCAGCGAACCGGCGTGGTCCCAGTGCCCGTGACCGACGATGATCTTCTTGACGTCCGCAGCCTTGAAGCCGATCTGCTCGATCTGTTTCGATAGTGGTGACCAGTGCGCAGTGCCGGTCATCTTGTGATACTCGGTCTGGTTCCAGCCGGCGTCGTACAGAATCAATTCGTTGCCGCACTTGATCACGCCGACATTGACCGGCAGATCAACGGTGTTGATGTTGTTGCTCGGGCTGGTGCTTCCTGGGACGAACGCACGATCGGGCATGAACGCCCCGAACGGCACGCCCATGAAGCGGCTGTTCTCGACCAGCCACACCGAGCAGACTTGCGCCTGCGCAACCGGTGCAGCCAGCGTCGCCGCGGCAGCCAGCCCCGCGGCAACCAACGCGTGTTTCATACTGTTTTTCATTTTTACTCCTCCATGACGATTGGACTGCTCGATGCAACTTCTTCTTGTTCCCGCACGCGTGCCTGAGGACGCGCATCCGGAAATCCTTGCTCAATTCGGTTTGTATTCCCCCGGCCACAGAGTGTCACCCACCTTTAGTGTCAGGGTGGAAGCCCTTTCCGATCTTTCCTGCGCTTCCGCCAGATGGACATCGCGCCCGTCCGCCGCCACCTTGACCATGATGACCGACGCGTCCCGATACAATTTGATGGCTTCGACGTATTCGCTGTGCAATTCCCGCATTGACGCCGGCGGTTGCAGTTTGTTTATCTCTGTCAGTGCAGATTCGAATTTCGGCGTAAGCAACGCTACTCGATCCTTCACCGCCGCACGCTTGATGTCCCCCATCTTGTACGCGAGCCCGGCAAAAGTCATTTTCACCGCATCCTGCTTCACTTGTGCATGAACCGGCCAAAGCGCATGCGCATACGTTTCTTCCGCGGCCGTCATCGGCGGGCGCTCCGAATGACCGAACGCCGAATTCGTCGCGACTTCCACTTGCCTGGGTTTGGCGGTTTCGCGGATAGCTGCCACTGCAACCAACGCAATCAATCCGACTACCACTACACCGACACTAAAACCCTTCAATGCCGCCGCGCGAGCCGTACGCTGCGACTCGCTTACTTCTGTTTGCATTGTGAAAATTTAGTCTCTCAACGAGTTAGCGTCAATGCTGCGCCGCAGTAACTTTCTTCTTAATTTTCAAGCGCTAATTCTTAAGTTTCAATTTGAAATGTCCAGCGGTCCGACGGTCATTGCGGCGACCATTTGGGGTTGGCGGTAAAAAGTCCGTCAACATAGCCGATGTAGTAGATCAGGAACAGTCCGAATCCCAGCGACAGCAGTCCCGAGGCGACGCGCAGATAGGCGTTGAAACGCGGGAATCGCTCAAGGGAATAGGAAAACGGCGCAGCGATCGCCACCGTGATCAACATCATGCCGGCGATGGTGCCAACGCCGAACAGCAGCAGGTACACCATGCCCCAAAACGGATCCTGGATTGCCGTGAGCACCAGCAACGCCACCGCCGCCGATCCGGCCAGTCCGTGTACCACGCCCACCACCAGCGGGCGTACGAACTGGTAGATCCCGATTCCGCCCATTTTCCGGTCCAGCCAGGCCTGCGGGGTACGGTCTTCGGCGTGCCCGTGGTTAGTCTCGCCATGGCCATGCGTATGGGTATGCGCGTAGTCGCCGTGGGCATGCGTATGGGCGTGCAGGGAACCGGAACCCGGTGCCACGTTGTCGCGGATCCATTGGTTGAGGCCGGTCAGGTTGAGGAAGCCGAGAATGACCAGCATCACGCCCACGGCGAACTCCATTGCCAGACCTGTACGCGGTGGAATCACGATGGAAAAAACGATGATCGCCCCGCCGACGATTGCCACGGTCAAGGTGTGGCCGACTCCCCAAAGCGCACCGATCAGCGCCGCGCCGCTGAGCGAACGTTGACGACTCACGATTGTGGAAATCGCGATGACATGGTCGGCATCGGTGGCGTGACGCATGCCGAGGAAGAAGCCGACGGCGAGGAGGGAGAGCGTGGTAACCACGACCAGGACAGCCTGTTTGATTTGGTTTTGTGGGGCGTGAAACTACTCCCGGAGCAATCTCCCGTCAAGCAACGTCATGAAAATCATGAAATGCATGTCCTGATCCCGCCCCGGCTGCGCCGCGCGGTCCGGGTGGAGGATAATTGCCCCGACCGGCCGATGCCGACAGTTAGATCATGTAGATCATGTTCCCGGGAGACACCATGACCAGATGCTCAGCCGCGTGCGGCCTCGCCGCGCTACTGCTATCGAGCTTCACGGTGAGCGCCGCCGAGTGGGCGGGCGACCTCACTCCGATCGGACCGCAGGACTGGAATGCAGCTCGTGCCGCGCACCTGCTGGAGCGCGCCGGCTTCGGCGGCACGCCGGAAGAGATTGCTCAGTATGCGGCGATGACCCCGCAGGCCGCGGTCCGGCGGCTGGTCTATCACAAAACCATCCCGAACGACTTGCCGGCTTTCGATGAATCGGGCGCCCACGATCCCGGGCTCGAACCGTTCCCGCCTTCCCGTCCTGCCGCTACCGACCTGGCCAAGAAGACCGGCGAATCGCTCGGTGTCAAAGTCAAACCGGCCGGCAACCGGCGGCTGCAGCCGGTGGCAGACCGGTTTTTCTACTGGCTGCGCGCCAGCCGTCTGGAGACGCATCGCCTCGCCTACTGGTGGGCAAACCGCATGCTCGTTACGCAACGCCCGCTGGAGGAAAAGATGGCGTTGTTCTGGCACGGGCACTTCGCCACCAATGAAGAAAAGGTGCGCGACTACCGCAAGATGCTCAAGCAACTCGAACTGTTCCAGGACAAAGGCACCGGCAGTTTCCGCGAACTGCTGATCGCCGTGGCCCAGGATCCGGCGATGCTCGCTTTCCTCGACGCCGCAGTGAACGTCAAAGGAGCGCCGAACGAGAATTTCGCGCGGGAGATCATGGAGCTTTTCAGCATGGGCGTCGGGAACTACACCGAGACCGACATCCGTGAGGCAGCTCGCGCTTTTACCGGGTGGAACTTCGTCGACCTGAACTTCGTGGTCACCCCCGAGAAGCACGACGCGACCACCAAAACGGTGCTCGGGCGCAGCGGAAACTTCGACGGTGTGGCCGTGATCGACGTGATCCTGGCGCAACCTGTGACCGCCGAATACATCGGCGGCAAGATCTACCGCTACTTCGTGCGTAGCGAAGTTTCTCCGGAACTGCGCAGGAAGCTGGGCGCCAAACTGCGCGATGCGAACTATCAGATCGCGCCGCTGCTCGAGACCATATTTCTTTCCCGTGATTTCTACAGTCCGGCGGCGGTCGGCACGCGCATCAAGCCGCCGGTCGAGCTGGTGGTGTCGACATACAGAAAGATGGGCCTCAAGGAAATTCCCGGCGTGCCGGATTTCAACGAAGTCACGGAAATGCTCGGCCAGAAGCTGTTCTACCCGCCCACCGTGGCCGGGTGGGCGCACGGCCGCAGCTGGATCACGCCGGGTCTGCTGCTGGCGCGGGGTAATTTCGTGTACGACACCGTGTTTCCGGACATCAATTTTCTGCCGCCCGATCGCTATCCCGGCAACGACTACCAGATCGCGGTAGTGAGCGAAAAACTGGCGATGGGTTTCGACGTGACAACGGCCACCAAGCCGGAGGCCAAGGAAATAACTTCGATGTCGATGCAGATGGCCGATCGCGACGAGGATTTCAACACCCGCCTGGCAAGCTACCGCGGCTGGCAGACGGCGCTGCAGAAAGTGAAGCCGATCCCGCGCGAAACCGCGCAACTCAACCTTGCCGGCATGGTGCGCGCCGCTGGCTGCCGGAATGCCCAGCAGGCGGTGGACGTGCTTCTGGCGCGCTTCCTTTCGGTACCCGTGGATGCGGCGACTCGCACGCGAGTGGGGAAATTTCTCGAAAGCGAACTCGGCACCAGCGATCTGGCGGCGGCCTCCACTTTCCTGGAAGAGCCATTGCGATCGACGCTGCACCTGATTCTGTCGTTGCCGGAATACCAGCTTGGATAATCCGTCCAACCAACCCATAGCCGACACACACGCCACGATGAAAAAGACCGACCTTTCCACCAGACCCTGGACCCGGCGCGAAGTGCTGCGCGCCTGCTTGTGCGGCGCCGGGGCCGGCGCGCTCACCGGCATGCCGCTGGTGTTCTCGCGCGCGCTCGCCGCAGACCTCGCCGCCTCAAACCGGATTCTCGTGGTTCTCGAGCTATCCGGAGGCAATGACGGCCTGAACACGCTGGTGCCCTACGGCGACGACGCCTACTACCGCCATCGCCCACGGATCGGCATCCGGCCGGAAAAACTGCGCAAGATCGACGAGCGCTTCGGTTTCAATACGGGGATGGCAGGTTTCGAAGGTCTGTACAAGGACGGCAAAATGGCTGTGGTGCACGGTTGCGGTTATGCGCAGCCGTCGTTCTCGCATTTCACCTCGATGGCTTACTGGCACACCGGCGCGCCCAACAGCGGCGAGGAAACCGGTTGGGTCGGGCGGCTTGCCGATGCCATCGACCCACGGTCGACGCCGAATTTCATCGTCAACATCGATGAAGCGCAATCTCTGGCGGTGAACGCGCGCAATCACGTCCCGGTGGTGTTCGACGATCCGGAACGCTTTGGCCGCAAGGGCCTTTACCAGACCCGGCCGTTGCTGGAGCAGGCTTCCGACACGACGAACGACGCAAACCCTTCGCGCCGTTATCTGCACGAGGTGGCCAATAGCGCGCGCGAGGCATCGCAACTGGTGCGCGATGCGTGGACGAAGTACAAGACCCCTGTGGATTACGGCATCGTTCCGGTCGATCTGCCGAAGATCGCGTCGCTGATCGCCGCAGGGATGCCGACGCGTCTGTATTACCCCTCCTATCGGCACAATGCCTTCGACACCCACGTGCAACAGCCCGACTTGCACCAGCGGTTGCTGACGTACGTTTCCGACGCGGTAGCCGGTTTCATGAAGGACCTGCAACGCATCGGCCGCGCCGATGACGTAGTCGTGCTGGTATTTTCCGAGTTCGGGCGGCGGGTGCCCGAAAACACCAGCCTCGGCACCGATCATGGCACCGCCAACCACATGTACCTGATAGGCAAACCAGTCAAA
>Ga0134123_10000542_pt1 | contig 24882 bp, 44 predicted proteins | sample KB303_FD_96460 | JGI IMG/M metagenome (GOLD analysis project Ga0134123, IMG submission 96460) | Terrestrial soil microbial communities without Nitrogen fertilizer from Kellogg Biological Station, Michigan, USA - KB3-0-3 | ecosystem: Environmental > Terrestrial > Soil > Unclassified ...
CGGAGCCGGTTGCGAGGCGGCGCATGTACGTTCCGAACTGGCCCGCCTGCGGAGCGTCGGGTCGATCAACCGCGTGACCGAGAGCGATCAGCACGAGACCGGCACCGAGGTTGTATGGGACAGGGCCGAGCGACCCGCCGGTGGTGCGCCCTTCGAGCGCGCCACCGAGCCACGATCCGGCGCCCACCTCGACCGTGCCGACAAAGCGCCCGGTGATGCCGGAGATGCGCGTGCGGATGCCATCCAGTTTCACCATCGTCGCGTGATGGCGCTTCGCCATGTGGTGCAGGTGCTCTTCAGTGATGTGCGCCATCGTGGTCTCCTTGATCGCCGAAGGCCCGACCGAGGACTACTCGGGACGGGCCATGGCGCCATGAGCACCACTGGTATCGGCTCGGAGACTAGGGGGCTGCGTGCGGCGGCGGCCCCATTTCGGCCTGGTTCGGACCGCCGTACGCTTGGCTCCACGAATGGTTGCCGGATAGCTTGCCGGTGTCCTTCCACTTCTTACCCCAGGCATAGCCGACGGCAGCGAGGTAGCTACCGATGAAGCCATTGCCGAGGTTGTTGAAGTGGTCGCTGTAGTCGGGACCCCCGGCACGGTTCGCGAGGTTCAGGTGCCCGACGGTCAGAAAAACCGCGCCGATGCCGAGGTTGTACGGCATCGGGCCGAGCGAAGCGCCGCTGGTGCGGCCCTCAAGAGCGCCGCCGACCCAGGCGGCGCCGCCGACCTCGATAGTGCCGATGAAGCGGTGGGTGATGCCACCGAGCCGCGTGCGGATGCCGTCGAGCTTCGCCATCGTCGCGTGATGGCGCTTTGCCATGTGATGCAGGTGTTCTTCGGTAATGTGGGCCATGGTTTTGATCGGTTAAGGCCCGTCTGAGAGCGGTCTTCGGAACGGGCCACGGTGGTGGGACCACCGTCGGGTTGAACGAGAACTAGTGCTTCTGCTCCCCTAGAAGCTCGGGCGGCAGAGCGCCGGTGGTGTTGACCTCGACCTTGGGCTGGATCGCCATCTGCTCGAGCTGCGCGACGACTGTCCGGCCCTCGTCCGTGAGGCGCACACGACGGCGCTCGCCGTATCGCTCGACGATCTCGACGAGGCGCTTCTGACGCGTCAGCTCGACCATCGTCTGACCGTCCTCCGTGTCGGGGTACGGGTACTCGCCGCCGCACTTAAATAGCAGCGATAAGAGCTGGATATCAAAGCGGTTCAGCTTCACCTGCCGGAGGTGCCCGCGGTCGATCGTCTGGTTCACGACTTGCCCTCCAGGGCCTGGAGGATCTTGTTCGCGAATTCGCGCGTGCTGCACGACGTGCGCGCGTTGCAGCCGTCGGTCACAACGTAGATCGTGGCGCCCGTGTGGTTGTCCTGCGTTTCGAGGATGTAGAAGTGCGACTTGCGCACGATCCCGGTCCCGGTCGCGGTCGCAGGCCCGCACGTGGGTGACGGGGGGCGCGAGCACGCAGCGGCTGGCGCCGGAGCCACCTTCGTGGTCGGCTTCTCGACCGGCATTGCGTCGATGATCGCGCGTCGGCTACGCCGTCCGGCTGCCTTCAGCTCGTCGTCCGCGTGCTTGCTGCGGTTGAGGATGCGATCAGCCGCGTCAACGCCTTTGTCGACTGCGTCGAAAAAGCGATCGATCGCGCTGATCGTTGGATCGGACACGATCCAGCTTTAGCCGATCTGTAAGGACGGATCGCGATCTGCACAAAACTGGACCCGCGCCTGAATATCTGAGAAAACGCTGTGGACACCCTTTTGGCAATTGCCGAGTCCACGATGTTGACTTCAAGGAATACCAAGGGTTCGATGCAAAAACCTCCGCCCAAGAAGATCCCGCAACGCCCTGGAGCAATAGTCGTAGGCCCTATCAAAAAGGGACGCGATCCGACCTTTAAACTGAACCGGGAGCCGATCACAGACGTGAACGCGCCAGCAGAATCTCAGATCAAACTGCCAGAAACCGACGGCTGGCTCACGCGCGACGAGACGAGCGACATGCTGCGGTGCTCGTTGCAGACGCTCAAGAACTACCAGGCACGCGACAAGCTCCACCCACAGTACGCTGTGCGGAAGGACCGCACGGGGGCCGAGCGCATGATGCTCGTCTACGACCCGAAAGAACTGGCCGAGCTGCCCGCAAAGAAGCCCGGAGGTCCTCGCGAAGCGCTTCGGGAGGCAGGCGAGCAGGCCGCCAGGATCTTCGAGCTTCTCCGGCAGGGCTGGCCTCTAGACGAGATTGTCATCGAGATGCGCGAGACACCTGACCGGATCGATGACCTGCACGAACGCTGGTTGCAGCAAACGCAAGCGCGCCACGTGATCACGCCAGAAGCGCGAAAAGTGCTTGAAAGTCTCGTGGGCTCGTTCAAGGACGTCACCGAACTCGTCGAACTGATCACGAAGAAGCTCGGCTCATGACACGACCCTTCGTGGTCCACGGCTTCAGCCCGAACGCGGAGAACCTGATCTATGGCCTCATCGACCCGCGCACCCGGCTGATCCGATACATCGGCATGTCCTCTACCGGAGCGTCACGCCCCAGACACCATGCGTGTCCATCCCAGCTACGGCAGAACAGCCATCGGGCCAGCTGGATCCGGAACCTTCTGCGTTCTGGCCGACTCTACGAGATCGTTGTGCTTGAGGTACTGCCCAACGCGAATGATCTCGATGAAGCAGAGTGCTGGTGGATCGCCTTCGGCAAGGCTTGTGGTTGGCTGTTGACGAACGCCCAGGACGGCGGGGCCCCATCGATTGAGGCCTTAAAGCAGCGTGCTGTACGGCAGCAAAAAGGAGCGCTCGAGCTGCCCAGCTCGCAGCAGAACGACAGAAAAACAGGGATCGCATAGCAGAGCGGAAGAAGGAACTGGCGACGGAATCCGCAGAGCGCCTGGAGGCTGCTGAACTCTTGTGGCGGGCGCGACACCGCAGCCCGGCCCAGATCGAACAGGACTGCTTCCGCTTGTTCGAGCAGCACGCGAAGAGTCGCCGCATGTTCATCGATGTGGTTATTGGTTATTGGCGCCCGTGTCACGTCAGAAATCGCGCACTGGCTGTTCGAGATCTGGCAAACGGCCAACATGCGTGATCCCCAGCGAGTCAAGCTAGACCACGCCTTGCTTGAGCAGCGTCTGGCCTTGGAGAAACTTTCGGGGCGCTATCGTTAGACGGCTCGACAGCGAGATCGCCGAAGCGCTCAGCAAAGATCCCGCGGCCATCGCGGCGCAGTCGTCCAGGATCCCGCCGATTGGGAAGCGATCTTCGATCGCCTGCGGCCAGGCCAGATCGTCTTCCTCGCGATGACGTCCGTCATGGGCATGGGTCGCGCGGAGAGCGGGACCTACTTCCCGCACAAGGGCGGCCGGCGATCGAAGTCCAAGAGCACGCGCTGGTGGTCCAAAGCCATCTCGCTGGAGCGTGCCGACGGGTCCAAGTCGCCCGCCTACGCGAAGTACAAGCTCTGGTCGAGAACGACACCTGGAAGCGCAAGGACGGCGGCATCTCGATGTCCCACGGCGACATGGCCGTCACGCTCAAGGGCATCTACGCGCCGTGACGGACACGCGCGTCATGCGCGTCGCCCGGACGATCCGCGCGGAGCTGCTCGCGCGCCCTGAGGTCGAGCGGGGCTCGGAGGCCAGTGCGCCCTCGCGTCGATGCGGCTCGCAGAGGCGATCGGGTCCGTGTCCGTGTTCCGTGTTCCGTGTCGGCTACTTCATGAGCTGGCAGACGCCCTACGGTAAGCGCGGGCGCGCTCCGCACCCGCACGCCTGGTGTCGAGTCGGCGAGGCGATCGTCGACATCACCGCGACGCAGTTCGGCCGCTTCCCGGCGATCTACGTGGTGCGCGCGATCGCGACCGATCGCTACGTCGAGCACGCGGACGGCATACAGGCGATCGCGTTTGGGAGAGCTTGTGGCTGGCCGCTGACAAACCTCACCGAAGGTAGAAGCGCTTGGGGGCCTGAGCGGCGAGAGCGCGCGAAACAGAAAGCGCTGAAGGCTATACGTCTCGCAGAAGATCGCGTTGCAAAGTGGCGTCCCAGGATCACGCACGTCATAGCCATAGAAGAGGAAAGCGTCGAGCGAATGTTGTCCCTCAAGGCCCGCGAGGCTTCGCTAAACGGCCTTCCAGCTGGCGTTCTTGAGGCCGAGTGGCTACATCAAATCAGTGGCGGAAGGTGCGTACTGAAATCATTGTTGAGCAGCTAACGGAACGGCTGCACTGCGACGAAGAAGTGCTTCGTGGGATCCGGGAGCGCGCCAGAGCTTTCGATGTGCGTGGGTAAGTGGATACCCGTATCCCTGACGGGACGAAAAGCCGCTAAGGCGCGTGGCCAAACATGGGTACTCAACTACCCACCGCTATGACACAACCACTTGCACTGCTCTACGGTCCGGCACGCTGGGTGCTTTGTCTCTTTGCATGCCCCAAACCAGCAAGCGCTCGCGCCGCCAGGCTTCTGACCGCTCGGCCACGACCGATCTCGTCACGCAGATCGAGTGCGCGGCCAAGAACCCGCAGGCGACGCTGATCGGCGCGCTAATCGGCGGCGTGGTGCCCTGGTTCGCGCGCGCGCTCGCGCACCATGAGGTCCCTGCCGCGTGGTCCGTCGGCAACCACGGCCTCGCGGCTGCTATGCTCGTGGTCGTGATGGGCTGCGCGCTGTTCTCGGCACTCACGGTCTACAAGTTCGGCAAGGCCGCGTTCGGCGACTCCAAGAAGGCCCTCGGCTTCACGATGGCACTCGAAGGTGTGATGCTCGTGGCAAGCGGCGCGACCAGCACCGCGGCGCTCGTGGTACTCATCGCGATCAACGCGCTCGCGAACGGCTCGGTGATCGCGATGGCCCGCGCGGCAACGTGCAAACAGCGGGAGTCGCGCGCCAAGGCCGCAGCGACCCGCGCTCGCCGGACCGCTGCTGCTGCTGACCACGGCGAGCGGGCGAAAGTCCCCGTAGCGGTCCCGAGCGCGGCGGCTCCCTCGCGAGCCCACGCGCTCTCGCCATCCCGCCGTCAGGGTCGCCAGTCGCAGGCACTCGCGCGCAAGCCGGCCGTGCAGTGGATGCCCGCGATGGCGGCCAACGTAATCGACGCCGAGATCGTCGGTGAGCACCTCTCGTAATTCGCTGCCGTCGCCACCAAGGATCGGTTCACACCATGCCGAAAACCGCTGCTGCCCAGCTCGACCACGAGATCGCCGACGCCCTCACTAAGGATCCCGCGAGCATCGCGGCGAACGCCTCCACGGATCCCTCCGAGTGGGAGGCGATCTTCAACCGCCTCCGCCCTGGCCAATTCATCTTCGTGGCAATGACCTCCGTCATGGGGCTGGGCCGCGCCGAGGGCGGCGCCTTCTTCCCGCACATGGTCGGCCGGCGCTCAAAGTCCAAGAGTCCGCGCTGGTGGTCGGAAGCCATCTCGCTGGAGCCCGCAGACGGCTCCAAGGCAGCGAGCTTCGCGAAATACAAGCTCTGGAAGCAAAAGGACGGCCGCATCTCGATGTCCCACGGCGACATGGCCGTCACGCTGAAGGGCATCTACGCACCGTAACGGACCGTGTGTGCTGCGCGGCACGCGCCACGTCCCGGTGGCACGCCACACGTTGAGGGGACTGGAGCGTCATCTCGGCAAGCAGGACTTCAGCGTCCTGACGCGCGGCCTCAACGTGGTAGGCCAGCGACGTCGGCTGAGAGGCGAAAACTTCCAACCATCCCCGCGGGCGCAGTAGACTGCGAACACCATGGCGACGAAGGCCCGGCGACTGAAGTTCAAGATCAATGACCGCGTGACCATCGCCTCGTACACGCCGCTCGTACCGGCCTACGGCGGTAAGCCGTTCGTAGGTCGCAGCACGGTCCTGCGCGTTTCGAGCGTCACGGGCAAGGGCACGTTGCGAAGCCCGTGCTACGTCCACGTCACCGATGACGACGGACACTTCTGGCTGTTTCCGCAAAACGCCGTCGTGACCGCCCCTGAAGCCCCTGAAGAGAGTGTGGCTCACGCGCGAAAGTCGGGAGCTCAGCTTGATAGCGAGATCGCCCACGCGCTGCGTAGGAAGAAGCGCAGCACTCCACGCACCGTGCATGTCGAGGCAGCGACCCCGGCAGGCTATCGTTGGCTGCGCCAGAATGCGCGTGGTGCGACGTTGACGGCGGACGGCTTCCTCATCACCAACGAGACCGAGTGGGCTCGGTCGCTAGAAGTCGCAGGCGCGAAGGAGATCTAATATGCCGAAGAAGACAGCCCGGCAACTCGACCGCGAGATCGAGGAGACGCTCGGTGCGTACGACGCCTCGCTTGCAGCTCAGGCTCGTCGTCTGGCCAGCCGATGGCGCGTCGGTCAGCTCGAGCAACCAAAAGTCTACGCTTCGTCAGTTTGTTTGGCTACCAAGCCTAATGGAGAAACGCTAGTGATGTTTGTTGGAGATGCCATATTATGGAATCTGCCGTATGAGGTCATACCAAATCCATCGCCCGATCTAATCGAAGAAGCACGCCGCAACGCGGCGCGGCGGACTCTTTGAAACACCAGCAGTAACCCAGCACAGCAGCACCCCCACGAAGTCGTGGCACGACGTTGCCGAGAAGATCCGTGAAACCGTCAACGGCGTCGGCATGGTCCACTACGACACCCTGGGCGAGTTTCTCGACTCGGGCCCCTACCGAGCAGCAAGCCGTACTCTCGCACCTCGCCTATGTGAAACGCTATCCCGACGTGTACGGTGGCGCCAGCGCGCAGAGGCTGTACGCGCAGGCCTGGTAGCTCAGGCCTCACCGGGAACCTCAAACTTGACCGCCGTCGTATCCAGCGCGAAGCTGGCCGCATGGCACGACGATCCGGCGGGCACCACGATCGCGAGCTGAGCGCATGGCTCGATCGCAACGGCTACCACCACGCGCACGCGACTAAGGTGCAGCCACCGCACCCGTACGCGCTGTCGTTGGGTGTGGGACACTCGACACGAGGATCGACCGTCGCAGCCACGAAGGCGGCCATCCGCGCCACCGGCGCCAGCGTCAAGTACCAGGAGGGCGAGTGGCAGGTGAACGTGCCGCGCGGAACCGAGGCGACCGCGTACTACACGAGCGACGCCGAGGACGCGATCGGCACCGCGCGCGCGCTGATGGCTCGTGCTGGATCGCGCGCGATAACGGAGCGCGCTCACGCGACGCGCGTGATGGCCGAAGGACACAAGTTCGAGGTCGGCGACATCGTGAGGCGCACGGCAGCGCGCATGCGGTCGATGGGCCTCGTGTCTGGTCCCGTCAACGGGAAGATCGTCGGCTACTCCGGGAAATGGCCGCTCATCCGCTGGTCGGACATGAGCGATCTCGACGAGCCGATGGCGCAAGCCGAGGAAGGCCTCGAACTCGACAAGCGCGCGATGACCAAGCGCGGAAACTCGCACGCCCGCATGGTCGAGTCGCCAACTGGGCGCGAGATCTACGGGACCAAGGAGCGAAACCACCACATCACGACGCACGGCCGGCAGATGCTCAGCGCCGACCAGTTCGCGCTGCCGCCCGGCCCTGAGGAGAAGCGCCGCGGTATCAAGGGGCGGCTACCGATCGATACCGTGAAGCGAGGGCGCAACGCGCTCTCGCGCGCCGCGCAGATGAAGAAGCACGGACACATCAACGCGAGCGAGTTCGCGACGGTCAAGCGCAAGGTCCACGCGCGCTGGCCGTCGATCGCGAGCAGCGCGTGAGACGGACCAACTTCGACGCGATCATCAACCGCTGGTTCGACTGCGTCGCGCGAGGCAGTCACCGCTTCAACCAGGCTGGCGTGTGCATGGACTGCACGGTGCCGCAGCGGGGACCCACCATGGTCCTGCGTGGCGGGGCGATCCCCAAGCGACCGAAGAGCAGCAAGTAGATCGATCGCCAGCTCAGCCGGCAAGCGCACGCTCTTCGGGCAACCGAGCCCGAGCGTCACACTACGTCGACCGGCGACGCCGCGATCAGCGCGCGAGCCGCCGCTGCCGCCGTCTTCGCGTCGCAGCGCTTGTCGAAACTCTCGGAAGATTCGACGACGATCAGGGTGTTGCGCAGGACGAGACGCCAGCGCCAGCCGCCTACGTCGTCCTTTAACACCTCGAATTTCCACATGCCTGAAGGATAGGCGCGATGTTGCCAAACATCGAGAAATTGGCCATGGCACGGACCCTGTAACAGACGTCGCGAACGCCCTACACCCACCGCGAGGCCGCGCACCACGATCTCGTCGCCTTGCAAACACCAAGCTGGAGCATTTATGGAGCACCGGGACGAAGACCACAACCGCCTACGCATGGACGAGGAGCGCTGGGGGGAGCTCGCCTTCGTCGGCATCCAGGAAAGTGAGGTCAACGACATCGCGATCGAGCTGCGAAACTGCACGTGCGGCACCACACTCGGTAGACGCGCCCAGAAGAGGCGAACAGCGTGATCGTGGACGCTTGAGCTATGGAGCTTTCCCACGGTAAACTTCGGCCATGCCGCGCAAGAAGACCGCTGAAGAACTTGACCGTGACATCGCCGGAACCTTGTATGGTGCAGGCTCCCGCACTCCGCACCCAGCGCCGGTGACGAGCGATCGGTTCGACCGCGAATGGATACGGCAGGAAGAGCGAGGCAAGGTGGACGCGCTTGGAGCCGCCGAATATGGGCGAGTGAAGAGCGATTGGTTTGCCGCCGGACGTCCCAAGACACTTGAGACCTTCATTCCGGGAAGCGGGGGAGAAGATTGAGGATGGAGGCGCGCGACAGGCTAAGATGTTGCCCGGTGAAGTGGGCGTGCCCTAGAATTACAGCCACGACATGCAGCCCATGGAGGGCCCGATGAGTTTTCAGCGGTGCAAGTGCCCTATCGGAAACATCCTCGGGGACTGCCCGTTCTCATACGCCAATGGTTGGCACGAGCAACGGGCGGAAATGCTGTTGCGCTCAGAGATCACGCCTCATGTGGAGGCATCTGTCGACGATGAGCGTCGAAGACGTGTCGGCGATCCTGGGCTGCTTGAGCAGCTAGAGATTCTTCCGTAAATTGGAGGCCGATGGAGAGCACGCGGCGCGGCGGTCGCCGGGTGCGGACAGCACGTCTGGTGCATTACGCGCTAGACCGTGATCGCGGAGGCCGCTGACCCCTCGCGGCGAAGCTCCGCGGCAAGCTCGACTTCCTCGACTATGTTGGGCTAGGATCGCCGCCATGCGACACGCGGTGATCCTTGCGGGCGGATCGGGGACGAGGCTCTGGCCGGCGAGCCGGCGCGATCGACCCAAGCAGCTGCTGCCGATTGCGAACGGCGACGAGCCAATGATCGCGGGCGTCGTCTCGATCGCCCGCGAGGTGGCGGATCGTGTCATCGTCGTAACCGCCGAGACACTCGTTGAAGCGACGCTCGCCGCAGTACCGAACGTCGAGGTGATCACAGAGCCCGTCGGTCGGAACACCGCTGCCGCCATCGGCCTCGCGGGAGCGCTGATCGCAGGACGCGACGATCACGCGACCCTCATCGTCCTCCCGGCGGATCAGCACGTGCGCGATCGAGCCGCGATGACCGCGGCACTCGCGGCGTGCTTGTCCGCAGTTGAGCGTGATGACGTGATCGCGCTCGTCGGGATCCCTCCGGTCCGCCCCGAGACAGGGTTCGGCTACCTCAAGGTCGAGACGTGGGGGAGGCGACACGTGCCGATGCCCGTCGAGCGCTTCGTTGAGAAGCCCGATCTCGACACCGCACGGGCGTACCTCGCGTGCGGGGGCTACCTGTGGAACGCGGGCATCTTCTGCCTGACCGCACGGCGGCTGCTCGCAGAGCTCGACGAGCACCTTCCGCTCACCGCGAGCGGCGTCCGTCAGATCGCTCATGACAACGGCCTCATCGTCGACCCGCGCAGTATCTACGAGAAGCTTCCCTCGATCTCGTTCGACAACGGCGTCATGGAGAAGACCGATCGCGTCGTGGTGGTGCCAGCCGCAGCCGGGTGGAACGACGTCGGATCGTGGGCGGCGATCCGGGAAGTCCGCGGCGCGGGCGAGGATGGCAACACCACCACAGGCCCGACAATCGTGCTCGACGGCAGCGGCAACGTGGTCCTGTCCGACGACGACACGCTCATCGCGGTCGTAGGGCTCTCCGACGTCGTCGTCGTGAAGAGCGGCGACGCTGTCCTTGTGATGCAACGCAACGAGGCGCAGCGCGTTCGCGAGGTCGTCGAGGCGCTCAAGAGCCGGGGGCTCGCACGGTACCTATAAATCTGCGGCGGAAAATTGCTCCAGGAACATGCTGAGCAACCCGGCTCCAACGCAGGGGCTCAACGCGGCGTGTCGACGAGTTGCCGCGGTTTGGTCTGCGCGACCGCATCACTGAGTGTGCGCACCCCCGCGTCTCGCTGTAAGATCACCCCGTATGCGAAGCACCAGACGATCCTCTCAGCTCGATCGCGAGATCGCGGAAGCGCTCGCGCAGCCGCCCACGCAGACGCGATTGCGGTCACGCAAACACCACGCGACGATCCGTGAGTGCACGGAATGGAAACCCGAAGAGCCGATCGCACCGCTCACCGAGGCCAAGCGGCAGTCAGCCGCCGAGTTCGAGCGCTGCTACCTCGTCAACCTGATGCGGCGAGCTGGATCGGTGTCGGAAGCCGCCCGCCTGGCGAAACTCGACCGGACCAACTTCAGGCGACTCCTAACCCGCCACGGCCTGCGCAGCGGCGCCTAGTGCGGAGCGCTGGTGACGACGTATCGAACAGCCGACGGGCATGTGCGCGTTCTCAGTACCCGCGTGCGCGGCGACTGGGACCGCGTGGCGCGCTTGAAGCTGGTCGTGCCAGAAGCTTGAATTCGTGCGCACCATTGCAGCGATCATCGAACGGAGATACGGAGGTTCGAATGGTGAATCCACACATCTTCCGCGAGTATGATATCCGCGGTGTCGCCGATCGTGATCTCACCGACGATGTCGTACGCGCGATCGGCCTCGCGATCGGGAAGCTGGTGTACGACAGCCCCGGCCCCGTCGTCGTCGGCCGCGACTGCCGGCTCACCTCGCCGCGGATCTTCCAGGCGCTCACCGACGGCATCCGCGCGATCGCAGACGTCGTCGACATCGGGATCGTTCCAACGCCAGTCACGTACTTCGCCCAACAGCACCTCATCGCCGCCGCAACCGTCATGGTCACCGGCAGCCACAACCCCGCCGAGGACAACGGGCTCAAAATCATGCTCGGTGACGAGTCCGTGCACGGCCGAGCGATCACCGCGATCGGCCGCCGCGCCGCCGAGCTGATGGCGCGCCCTGCGCAGGGGCCACGGCGCCCGATGACCAAAGAGAGCGTCGGAGAGGCTTACATCGCGCGCGCGGTCGCCGAGCTGCGCCTTGGGCCACGGAGACCCAAGGTCGTCGTCGACGCCGGCAACGGATCTGGGGGGCCAATCGCGACCGCGCTATACACTGAGCTGGGCTTCGACGTCGAGCCGCTCTACTGCACGTTCGACGGGCGCTTCCCGAATCATCACCCGGATCCCACACAGCCTGAGAACCTCGCGGCGCTGATCCAGGCAGTCCAGGTCACCGGCGCTGAGGTCGGGATCGCGCTTGACGGTGATGCCGATCGCCTGGGGGCGGTCGACGCCACCGGGCGGATCCTATGGGGCGATCAGCTGCTTGTGATCCTCGGGCGTGCGATCCTCGAAGAGCTCCCTGACGCGACGTTCGTCGCGGAGGTGAAGTGCAGCCAGTCGACGTACGACGCGCTCCCCACATGCGAGATGTGGAAAGTCGGCCACGCGCTCATCAAGGAGCGTATGCAGAAGACCGGAGCCGCGCTCGCGGGCGAGATGTCTGGCCACCTCTTCTTCGCGCACCGCTGGCTCGGCTTCGACGACGGGATCTATGCTGGCGCGCGACTTCTCGAAGTCCTGACACGCAGTGAGCGCACGCTCGCGCAGATCGCTGACGAGCTGCCACGGGCCGTGAACACACCGGAGATGCGCATCGACTGCCCGGACGACGAGAAGTTCTCTGTCGTCGGACGCGTCGTTGAAAGCCTGCACGCCGATCCACGCGTGCGGACTGTTGTCACAATCGACGGTGTACGGGCGACGTTCGACGACGGCTGGGGGCTCGTGCGTGCGTCTAATACGCAGCCCGCGCTCGTCATTCGCTGCGAAGCGAAGAATCACGTCACGCTTGACGCGATCAAAGCGATCATCGACGGCCACGTCGCCGCGGCGATCATCGGAATGGCCTGAAAGCTCGGACCGCGGAGCACGAGCGCACGAGCGAAAACGGTCTGCAAGTTTTTGGCGATCGACAGAGCGAAGATGGTGGATCTTCGACGAAGCAACGACGCGTCGCAAAATCGATAGCAAAAAATTCGATCTCTCTGATCGAGGTCGCTAAGCTGTTCTTATGTCGTGTTGCAAATCCTCCAAGCATGCCAAGACCGGTTGCCTCAAGCGCTGCAAGCGCCGCTGCCCCAAGATCCGCCGCTGCAAGTTCAAGGCGGCGAAGTGGACCTGCCCCTGGAGCCTGTGCGCCGGTCAGAACGTACTGACCTGCTGCCGCTGAACGACTGCGTCCCAAAGGCCCGGGGCCTGCCACGATGGGGGCGGGCTCGCCACGCGCGTTCGGCTCGGTATCCTGTCGGACGAAGGAGCGCGCACGCTGAGCGGTGTGCAGCCGCTCCTCTAGCCAGTAGCACGCAGGCCTACGTCCAACAGCCATCGTCATACCGCGTCGCCAAAACACGCAGTGGCGACCTATGCCGTCGCTTGCGAAACAGCCCCGCCTGGCAACAGCCGACCGTCACGCGCGAGAGCACGTGGTATCTGAAGCAGGACCGTCGATCAGCCGACGGCGCGTCCTTTTGTCGTTTCGATCCCGCTGTCCGCTTCGGCCGGGCGAGGCAAGACGAACTTCGGGGCTGGACAGAAAATTCGCGGACCCTGATCGCCGGTGTTAGCGTTGACGCATGGCTGACTTCTACTCCGCACTCTCCGGCTGCCTCAACCCCTGCTGCGCCCCGGCCAACACCGACGGCGTCTCGATTATCATCTGCTGCGAGAACAAGCAGCCGTGCTGCATCAACGGTCGCCGTCGCCGCTGCTGCAAAGGCAAGAAGCACCGCTAGGCCGCTAGGGTCTTGTCCCAACCGCGTGTTGGACCCTGCGGCACCTTGGTCCTCCCAGATCATCTCCAGCTTGCCCTGACCGGGCGTTGAGGTGGTATAGGATAGAGCGCCGGTCGAGGAGCATCTAGCATGGCAAGCCGCAACGACATCGCCCGCGAGACCAACACCCGCTTCTGGCTCACGACGTTCTACAAGCCAGGCGTCGCGCTCAGCAACCTCGACTCCGCGGACAAGTTCATGGCCAGGCGCTGGCTCGAGATCTATCGTGATCTCGTGCGCCAGAACGCGGACGGCGTCCTCTCACTGACGCACAAGCACCCCTCGCTGTCCGAACGTCTCAACGCCGCGATCGACGCCTACCGCGTCGAAGCCAGCACCAACGAGCGCGATCCACGCTACACGGAGGCGCGCGCAGCGAAGGCGCAGGCGCTCAACGAGGCTGCGCTATGGGAGGATATGCTGACCAGCCCATCACGCGAGCGGATCGTCGGTGGTGAGGCGATCGTCGGAGCGGCCGACACGCAGGCCGCGATCGACCAGCTTCACGCGAAGATCATGCAGTTCGGGCAAGCCGTGAGCGCGCACACGAGCGCAGAGACCGCGCGCATCAAACAGTTGCCGAGCTACCACGCCCTTCACTACCAGGTGAGCGAAGCGTACAACCGTGCGGAGATGCTGCCGCCCGGATCGTGGGAGCGCTTCGGCGCCGTGTCGCGTTACCGCACGCTCCAGGAGCGTCTGGCCAAAGAGTACAACCAGCTTGAGCGCGCCTCGCCGATCCTCGTATGGGCCCGGGATCGCTGGGAGCCGTTCCGCACGGGCTGGCTCCAGCTAAGGGATGGGCTACTTGAGCGGGAGCGGGGCTGGGGCCGCGAGTACGTGGCGATGGTGCCCACGATCTGGGCCCTCCTCAACCAGTTAAGGACGACGGCCCCGTTCTGAGCCGACGAGGACGACGAACGGCACATAATGTCCGGCCAATTGAGCAACGCTCAAAGCATGCGCATCCAAGAACACGGCATCCGACGCCGGCCAATAGGGAGGAACATGAGCGCCGCAGGCCATCTATGCGAAATTGCATGCCGCGAAGGTCACCACTGGGAGTGGGATCGCACCACAGGTTGTTGGCTAAAGGTCACTCTCAACGAGAACGGTGTCAACAAGGTCAACGAGAACAGCGTAGTGCCAACCTCTGAGTCGGTCGTAGCGTCCACCCCGCCCGACGAAGTGGCAGGGCTCACGCTAGACCTCGCGGCGATGAGCGCGCGCTACCTCCGTGCCGAACTCAATAGTCTTGCGCTTGAGGCGAGAGTGCACGAACTTGAAGCGGCCCTGGAAGCCAAACAGCGTTGAGGCGCTTGACCGCGCGACGCACGACGCGCTACTAGTGAACGTCCCACGTCCGAGGGCAGCGCCGCGCTAACGAAGCTGTTTCATGGCGAACAGCCACGGCAGCACGCCCCATCTCTATGGCCCCTGGAAGACTTATAGTATTCTAGCGTCTTGCCAACCAACTGGAAGATTTGGTCATGAGCGCGCCACTGTTAGCAGTCGGCACGCTCTCATCGGCATCGGCATCGCGTTCTTGCTCGGTGCCTCGAACGTTGGCGGGAGGCGACGATGATCACCGCTCAATGGCTACGCGAACAGGAAGCGATCGGTGCCTCGTGATCAACAAGCGCGCCGAGTTCTTGAGGCTGTCGCGCGAACACTCCGAGCTCGATCCGCTCGTCCGAGGACCGCCGCGTGGCGGCGGAGCAGGCGCTGATCCTGCTATTACCCAAGGATCAAGAGACGATAAGACCGCGATCCTCGCGATCCGTGCTGGAACCGGCAGCGACGAGGCGGCGCTGTTCGCGGGCGACCTGTACCGGATGTACTCGCGATTCGCCGAGCGCCATGGCTGGAAGCTCGAGGTCATGTCGCTGTCGGAGGGCACCTCGGGCGGCTTCAAGGAGGTCATCCCGTGATCCGTCGCTGGGCCGCGCGCAGATCAGCCAGGCGTTCGACGTCTGCGACGGAGCGCTCGCTCTGCGGCATCTTCTCGATCGAGGTGATCTCGGCTTCGATCGAACCGAGCGGCATGGTGGAAACATCTCTGGGTATCCAGCGACTCACGGGAAGAGATCGGTAACACGATTGAACGTGTATTGACAAGCGTAGAGCGTGAAGGTAGAGACGATCTCCGTGGCAACTTCTCGTTCGGTCAACCTCAACATCCGCGCGCGACCTCGCGAGATGAAGAAGTGGAAAGCCGCCGCGAAGCGCGCCGATGAAACGTTGTCGGAGTGGATCCGCTCCCGTCTCAATCTGACCTCTGTTCCATCGCCGCCGGCCGTGCCGCCCGTGGTCTCGGGCGATCAGGTCGAGCTGCCATTTCAGAACGGGAGACGCCGATGAACCTGACGCCGCTTACCGTTTCTGAAGCTCGCGCGATCGTCCGCGCCGATGAAGCGCTCGACGCCACGTTCTCGGTGCGTGAAGCGTCGGGGACGACGCTCAGCAGCGACGAAACCGATGCGTGGATCCACCTCGTGAAGAGCGCGCACGCTCGAATCGCGGCGTACGGCGGTACCAAGCATGAGCCTCCGAAGGAGCTGAATGAGCCGAAGGAGTCCGTGGTCGAGCCGTATCCAGGCGGCAACGAGCCCGGCTTCCAGACGCTCTTCATGGAGGCTGTAGCTCGTCATCGCGACGACGAAGCGCGGGCGGGCTACACGCTCAAGCGACTCACGACGGCCGATGCGGCTGAGCTTGCCGAGCTACTGCGCGTCTCCATCGACGACAAGCATTGGCAAGCGTGGCACCCGAAGCTTCGCGAGATTCGCGAGCGGATGATCGTACGACTGGGAGACAGCACGTGAGCCGACCCAACGTCACCGACGACGTCGTCGACGGCCTTAGCTTCGCGTGCGCCTGCGTGCTCGATCAGCGCACCGCTTCGCATGCTCGCAAGGACCACACCTGGGACAAACGCTACGAGGCCGGGTTGGCGGCGATCGACTTCATCACCAGCGCGCACAAGCGCGCGGCGAAGAAAGGGAGGAAGGCGTCGTGATGATCTCTGTCCTCGCGTGTCGTGAAGGATCGTTTTGGGTCGTGCAAGCGATCGAGCAGGACATGGCCACGCAGGGCGCGTCGATGCTCGGTGCGCTCGTCGATCTCGGCCGCATGTTCGACGTCCGTGATCAGGTGATCGCTGAAGCGACGGAAGTCATCGCGCCGACGCCTCGCGCTCCTGCGGAGTACGATCGCGCGATCGCCGCAGGGCACTACGTCGGCGTGCTTCCGCTTGGCGCTGTCCGCGTCGCGCAGGTCTACCTCGGAGTTTCTCCGTTCGAGCAGAGGACTCCGTAACCATGTCTCCACGTGCGACGAGGGCGCCGCATAGCGCTCGGGCCGTGACAGTGTCGTCGCGCAATCCTAGGGCGGCGGCGTCCCGCCTTGACTACCCAAATGACGTCGGCGCGGGCGCGCGTGCTAGCCGCGATGGCCGTGCCGACGTCGACGCTTTGTCTTGGGGATTCCATGAGCTGCTTCCAGTGTGATCTGGACATCCCGCACGTCTGCTACGCGGGGATGCCCAACGCGCGTTGGGGCTGGGGCGACGAGGCGATGGCCGCGCTCGAAGGTGCTCAGCGCAACGGGTTCATGTTGACTCCAGCGCAACGGCGCGCACAGACGACAGGAAAGAAGCATCTGCTCGTGAAGGTGGCGGGGAAGTCGAAGCGGAGGACGCGGTGAAGCCGCTCAGCGAAATGACTTCGGTCGAGGTCGACGATCTGGCGAAGCGCCCCGTCGGTGAGCGCTGCGCACGCATTCTCGACGAGTTCGACGAGTGGCTGGCGATTCGTGTGCTTCGGCTCAAGCTCGCGCACGAGGATCTTCCGCAGCTCAACGACGCCTTCCGCGACTACTTCTCGGACACGCGGACAGCGCGCTCGTCAGGGGGCTCGCGGTGACTGCACGCGAGTCGATCAGCAAGAAGACGATGCTCGTCGAGCGCGATCGCACGCACTACGCGCGATCGCACGCACTACGCGCGATCGCATGGCGACACGGAGTGGGTTCGGATCGACGAGCTGTTTGCAGCGGATCTCGGACTGCCGACGTCGTACGCCAAGGATCTGCTCGCCGCACTACGGCGTGTGCTCGTTGCCGGGGACGAGTTCGAGCAGGCACAGATCTCCGTCGACGTGCCGGTCCGTCTTCACCTCCGGCCGTTGCAGGTCGAGCAGCTCGTCAAAACGCTCTCGAAGATGACAGAGGGGCGATCATGAAACGTAAAACGGTAGTGAAGAAGCAACGCACCACCGAGATCCGTGTGCTCAAGGAGACGTGGGACGTCCCCCGTGGGTTTGGTGCCGTGTATCGGCGCACGCTCAAGGATCACTTCGCACTGATCGCTGCTGGCAAGCCTGGCACGTTGATCTCCGAGGTGATCGATCTGCTCGCGCTGATTGGTTACAGCGTGACCCGCGAGCAAGTCGCCGAGTGGAACCTCCGCAAGCGCGTCGAGGCGGTGATCTACGCGGCGACCGAGTACGCGCGCGCGTCCGACAATCCCGTGCAGCGACATCCGCGGCCGAGCTGGCTGCCGGAGCAACCGTGGAAAGGGCCGCCGGCCGACGTCAGCGGCATCCGTGCGGACCTGCGCGGCGTGTTCGAGGGGCCGAGCGGGACCCCGATCGTGGAGGCACGCTCGTGACCGCTGACGAGAAGAAGCTCGGTACGGACGTGGTCTTCGACAAGCAGGCCGCGGTCGCCGCGGTCGCCGCGTTCAATGCAGGGCAAGCATCGGCGCTCGCGGTTGCGGGACATCTACCGCGCGCCCTCAAGCGCATCGAGGAATTGGAAGAGGCGTGTCGCGGATGCCTTCGCATCACTGGAGGCGTCTCTCAGCCCACGTTCAGCGTCGTCGCTGCCGCACTGACGCTCAAGGCCATCGAGACGTGTTTGCTGGGAGCATTGCCTTCAGGGAAGGCGGTTGGTAGTCGCATCGATCAGCGAAGGCTCCGCGACGGTGCGCTCGCGCTCGCTGTCTCGAGCACGGTGCCCGAGACGGCCACGGAGGTTCGCGCGCAGCTCGGGATCGTCGGTGAAGGCATCGCAGCGCTTCAGTCGCTCGACGACCTGGGCGAGGAAGCGAACGCTCAAGCCGAGCGCGATCAGCAGGAGCTGTGGAGGCGGCACGAGGCGCTGACAACGCGTCTCAAGGAACTCGAAGCGAAAGAGGCCAAGGGTGGCTGACACGATTCTCACCGACGAGGACGGCGTGCGGTACTCGTTCGACAACATCAAGACGCAGGGGTGGCTCAACGGTCACGCCAGCGGCTTGAGCGCTGCGACGGATTGGTTGAAGGAGCGCGCGGTCACGCTCTTTCGCGACGGCAAAGACGAAGCCGCGACGAATCTGCGCAAGCTCGCTGATGACATGCAGCGCGCACTTCTTCCGGTGATGGAGCAGCGTGCCCAGCGGCACGAGCGCGAGTTTCCGTATGTCATCGAAAGCGATGCCGAGTGATGAGCGACAAGCGCGCGAGCTTGAACGAGGGGGCATCGCAGATCCGGCTGGATACCAGCGGGCCATTGGTGGTCTCGCTTGGTGCTGCGTCGACGGCCGGCCAGCAACAGATCATCTGCAACCGCGGCAGTAAGCCGCTGGTGATTCGTGAGACCGGGGACAAAGGTCTGCCGAATCGCTTCGCGTTCCCCGCAGGCGTCAACGAGGTCATTGTCCCTCCGCACGGCACCGCCGTGTTCGTGGCCAAGAAACCGACGCGCTGGCAGCGCCTGTGGGCCTGGCTGACCAGGCGGCCATTCGCGCTGCGCTGGAAGTATCAACCGTCGGCGTTGAAGGCGCCGGATGAAGGAAAGACACCATGATGAAGAGCTACGCGAAGAAGCGTGACGCTGTCCGCGCTGTGCAGTGGACGGGCGAGATGACGCCGGAGATGACGGAGCTGGTCGGCACGCAGCACTCGGTCCACATCGATCGCGATCGCCAACTGGTGTTCGCCAACGCGACGGGACGCGCTGCGACTCGTGGCGCGCACACATTGACGAGATGCAGGTGCTGGCATGAGCAAGGGAGCGCAATGAACATGCAGCTCGACACGAGCGAGGTCCAAATCGCGATCACCGAGTACCTCCGCAAGCGGGGAGTGATCGTCGAGGACACGCAGCAGGTCCGGCTCGAAATCGTCAACCACCAAGGAGCGCGAATCGAGATCGTCGGCTGCGCTGCGGTGGTGGTGGCGACCAACGTCAAGCTTCCCGAGGGAGGGTCGTATCGATGACCGAGACGCGACACACGTGCGCGACGACGGGGCGTTCGAGCTGCTCACCATGCATGCAGTTCGAGGTCGCGCTGTGGGACGCGATCAACCGCTACGCGATCACCGTCGGTGGTGACCCGGCGCATCACGTCTACGGCAACACGGCACGCATGCAGGCGGTCGCCGACGTCGGCAAGATCGTGGCGCGTGTCGCCTCTCGGGAACAGATCGATCGAGGTCGACTGCCGCGGCTGCGGACAGTTCAACCGGGTGCCCGGACACCGCCTGCGGGATCATCCAAAGTGCGGGCGCTGCAAAGCGAAGCTCATGCCGGGCAAGCGCGTCGTGCTTTGTCGGGTGAGCCCGATGGAAGGGCGGCTACGGGCCGAGCTGAACTCCGTGTGGACCGATGAAGATCGGCTGTGGCAGAGCCTGGCCGATAACGTCGCGATCGACTCCAAGGCGCGCGCGGAGGCGAAGGATCCTAGCCTTCGGGTGGTGAACTGATGGGCGTGCAAGAGGCTGCGGAAACAGCCGAATGCGCCTGCTACGGCTGCGTGATCGAACGCCAGCGTGCCGGCGTCCCGACGCCTGATCGGTCCACCGAGCCGTGCAATCCACCCGAGGCGTGCACGACGCACGGCCGCTGCTGGACCCACAGCGAGTGGGTCGACGAGGCTGCGTGCAATCCGCCGAGCGCGTGCGCGAACGGTCTCGGGTGCGGCGCGCATGGAAAGGTGACGTCATGACAGGTCCGAGCATCGGGGCACTGATCGGCCACCATCTCACCGAGGCGATCAAACACCTCTCCGCCGCGGCAGAGCTATCGCGCGAGCTGTCGCGTGAGGACGCGGGCGAGCTGGCGACATCGCTCGCGCACATGGTGGAGACTGTCCGCGACGCGCGCGGCGATGTGGAAGGACCTAAGCCATGACGTTCAAAGTCGATCTGCGCCCTGGCGCGAAGCTCTCCGAGCATTTCAACAACCGGCGCGACTGCTACAAGGTCGTCGAGGTCGACAACGTGCTCGGGTACGTCGTGTCGAGCGGTGGCCGCGAGAGCGCCGCAGCGGTCTATCCCCTCTACCGCGCTGACATCTACGTGAAGGCGGGAAAGACCTGGCACATCGTGTCGTCGTACGAGCAGGGCGATCGGCTCAACGACTACACGTTCCATGCGGACTACGAGGGATGCACGTTCGCGACGATCGCGTCGCAAGCGATCCGCGCGCTCGAAGAGCGCCAGCACCAGCGAAAACGCGCGGAGAAGCAGTCCAAGGGAAAGCCCGGTCGTCCCAAGAAGAAGACTCGCCGATGATCGAACCGTCCGCGACATTACGCCTCGCGATGAAGTCCGAGGCGGACGCGGAGTGCCTCGCGCAGAACGTTCGCGGCAAGCGTCGCTACGACGCTTCGTCTCACGTCTCGTACGAGTGCCCAGCGCCGGCCGTGATGACGGCGTGTATCGAGCCTTCTTCGCCGGAGATTGTCGAAGCGGGTTACCCGTTCACGCTGGTCATCGGCTGCCGTATTCCGAAGTCCGAAACAGAAGACTGAACAACGAGCCAGGAAGGAAACGCGAGATGAACAACGGTTTGCCAGAGAGCGCGCACGTCGGAGCAGTGACGGAGAGCAACGGATCGAGTCATGGCCCGAGCCATGGACCGATCGCGGCCAAGAAGCCTCCCGCTCCGAGCCATGAACCGATCGCGGCCAAGAAGCCTCCCGCTTCGGTGATCTCGCAGCAGCTCCGTGAGGAGTTGATCAGGATCCTCCAGACGGGGGACCTCAAGAACGATGGAGCATTCACCGTTTCCGTTGCCGCCCACGTCGAGAAGTTCGTCGTCGCCGCGCGCGAGATCTTGATGACGGAGAATCTCGCGCAGAACGATCTCGGCTCTCTCATGATGATGCGCAAGCAGCATGTGGGCGGTCCCTGGAGCGGGCTCAGCCTCGGTGGTGGTGGTTTCGTCGGCGACAGCCTCTCGATGCCCGTCCCTATCAACAACGAGAACTTCGGCGTGCAGGCCATCCGACAGGTCGTCGAGGCGGTTCGGACGATGGGAGATTCACCGGCGAAGCTCGTCGAAGCTCTCGCCATCGCGCGCCAGAACAACCTCACGGACGTCGTCGAGGCCATCGAGAAGAAGCTCGGGGTCGCGAAGGACGCGTCGCCTCCAGTTCCCAATCCAGACATCGTCGATCCGCAAGGAGCGCTCCAGTGAAGTTCTACCTGCCCTCGTGGAACGGAGACTTCCGGCTCGAAGCCGATGGCGAGGAAGGGACGTGGCTCGTTGTGCACGATCCGACGCCGCAGGAGCAGAAGATCATCGGGACGTTCCTGGACCAAGTCGAGGCCAAGAAGTGGCTGACGAATTCCGATCGTCTTCGTGCACTGGGCACGCCCGACGCGCGTGTCTTGATCTCCGCGCCGCTATCGAAGGTGTCGAAGGTCCTCATCAAGCTCGCGCGCCCCCAGAAGCAGACGTTGACCGCTGTGTCGTTCTCTAATGGCAAGTTGAGCGTCATCGAGGGCGCCGACGACGCGGCCCTCGAAAAGATCTCGGAGACCGTCGAACAAGCGACGGCGACCGAGGATCCCAAGGAGCCCGCGAAGGCCGCAAGCGTCAAGCGGCCGACCCCGTGTTGCCCGGATTGCGAGGTAGGCGCGATCGCCCCCGCGAGTGAGGTCCTGCTCGCGTTCTTGAACGAAGAGGAGCATGAGACCTGGGCGCGCGAGCGCGCCATCGTCGTGACGGGGGGCCTTACGGGACATCGCTACGTCCTTGCCCACAGGCAGAGCGCCCTCGCCGCCTACAACACCAGGATGTGCTTCGATCTGGACGATGGTCAGATCCTGCATTTCCACGACAACAGCGTGCCGCCCGAGGAGGAGGTGCTCGCTGCGAAGTTGATCCTCGAACATCGCGAACCATGGCTTCGTAACGAGGCCACGCTGCTCGGCGGCGAGAACCTGAAGTTCAAGAACCCGTTCGGCGACCTTGGCGACGGCACCGAAAGTGCTGCTTTCATGAACGAAATCGGCCGCTGGTTCACAGGCGCCTGAACTACTAACCAACTACTAATTGCTACTAAATTAGTAGTTGGTCCAAGGACGATCGCTCCATGAACACCTTCCTCAACCGATCTTGGCGCGCGCGAAAGAATGCGGGCCTTTCTCTCAAGCAGGCCGCGCGCAAGCTCGGCATGTCGATCGATCAGCTGCGCGGTGTCGAGCAGAACGACGCGGCGTACGCGAACGCGAGTCCCGCGCTCCTGGCCGAGCTCTACGGCGTGAACCTCGATTGGCTTGGCGGAAACAGCGAGCGGCGCGATCATGCGGCGCTCAAGAAGGTAAGTGGGGCTGACGAGCTACCGTTTCGTGATCGAGACATGCTCGCCGAGCTGTTCGCGTCGTTGCCGAGGCAGTCGTCGACGCACTAGCTGCCGCGGACGACGACGCCCCACGCGCCGTCGCGCACGCCGTGATCGCCGGGCGCGAAGATAAAGGACAGGTTTTCGCGCTTGGCGTGCAGCACACTCAACGCCTGGCTGATCGCCTCGTGCAGCGGACCCATCCTCGGGATCTCGATTTCGTAGTACCCGCACGTGCAGGCCAGGAAAGTCACCTCGCGCAGGAGGATCTTCTTGCCGTGATCGTAGCCGTAGAGGTGATCCCGCTTCGTCGCTTCCAGTGGCTTTCCGCAATCGAAGCATCCGTGCATCGAGGCAAATTACCAGGCTCTGGACGCTGGGTATACAGCGACCCGTGTCTTCACTACGACGTACAGTGAGCTTGTTGATGCGGGTGCTTATATACCCAGGCTGTGCAGACGCCTACTTGCGCCGGGCTCCCATCGGCACGCGAGCTGCTCTATCTCCGCGACATGAGCACCAAGCGTCGCAAGCGGGCCCGCAAGACGGTCGATCGTTCGGTTACCACGGACGTTGTCACGCAGCTCGAATGTGCAATCCGCAATCCGCACGCAGCGCTGATCGGCGCGCTGATCGGCGGCCTGGTCCCGTGGTTCGGGCGCACGCTCGCGCACGATCAGGTCCCCGCGGCCTGGTCGGCCGGCAACACGTCGCTCGCGATGATCATGATCGCGGTTGTGCTCGGCTGCGCGCTATTCTCGGCGCTGTCGGTCTACAAGTTCGGCAAGGCCGCGTTCGGCGACTCGAAGAAGGCGCTCGGCTTCGTGCTGGCTCTGGAGGGCGTCATGTTGGTGTCGACCGGCGCCACGAGCGCGGTGGCGCTCGCCGTGCTGATCCTGATCAACGCGGTCGCGAACGGCTCGGTGATCGCACTCGCACGAGACGCCACCCGTCGCCGTTGTGAGGCGGACGCTCGCCGCGCCGCGACGCGCGCGCGCAGCCGCACTACGGCGCCCAACACCGAAACGGAAGTCCCCGCTCCAGTCCGTGCGCCGAGCGCTACGTCTCGTCGTCCCGTCCACGCGACGGGGCAGACACTTAGCCCCCCGGTGTGGCGGCAGTCGACGCATACCGACGTGATCGACGCTGAAATCGTCTCCGAGGAGCGGTTTCTGGCCTGACAGCCTAACGCCGGCCGGCGGCAGGCTTGATCCGTGGCGGGCCGCCGCGGGCAACGCTCTCGGCCTCCGCAACATCTATGGCTTGCGCATCGCTGTCGTACGGACCGCCCTTCAAGAGCACACCGCGGTTATCGCGCAGCTCGTAGTACCACTTGTCATCGTCACCACGGTACGTGATCCACGTGGTCGGTTTTTCACTGCCAGCGCCAAGCATCTTCCGACCTTAGCGTAGGTCGGCGCGGTCGCGCGAGGTACTGGACAATGCGGCGCGATGCATGACAATGTGTACCAGTCGTGCCGCAAGAGCCCCGGGATCATCAGTTCACGATCCGCATTCCGAAGCGGATCCGCGACGCGATCGGCGCGCAGGCCGAGCACGAGCGTCGCTCTGTCGCCGACGTCGTCAACAACATCCTTGCGGGGCGTTTCCCCGCGCCATCGGCACCGACAAAGCGTAGTCGTCGATGACCCGCTACACCTTTGACGAGGTGCGCGAGGCACTGCGCAAGCACTGGGGCTTGTCCCTGCACCGTGGTGGCGATCGGACCGATCTAGGCCGTGATGGGCGCTTTGACACCGTGTACAGCAAGATCGGTTACGTCGTAAGCGGACAATTTCCCGGGAATGGTTACAGCAGCCGCCGCTTTCGATCGCTTGGTCGGATCGTCCAGGTCTGTGATCTGAAACAGGTCATCGCGAAGGATCGCACCTGATGTCGCTCTTCCTGACGAAGATCGAGGGTGGGAACGTTTTCTTTCCGCCGGGCTTCGAGTCGCTGCGGTTCGAGCGCCTTCAAGACGCGAAGGACTACGTGAACAAGCAGCCACGTGATGGTAGCTGCCCGGTTGGCGTCGGCTACGGCGGCAACATCAGCGGTTGGCGGATCATTGTCGGTAAGGTCAATCAGTGATCGGCCGCA
>Ga0134123_10000544_pt1 | contig 24798 bp, 50 predicted proteins | sample KB303_FD_96460 | JGI IMG/M metagenome (GOLD analysis project Ga0134123, IMG submission 96460) | Terrestrial soil microbial communities without Nitrogen fertilizer from Kellogg Biological Station, Michigan, USA - KB3-0-3 | ecosystem: Environmental > Terrestrial > Soil > Unclassified ...
AGGATTGGGAAGAACGCTTGGATGAAGAGCAGGAGACTGCCTTTGAGCTTCGCTGCAAGCTCGGCATTCTCAAGCCTTAATGCTGACTTATCCATAAGGGGCAATCCTTTGCCGAAGTCACGTCATGTGAGCCTTAATAGTACTACGTTATTAAAATAGCATGAGTTGGGACTAAATCCCTATAGGTTGGGCTTGAAATCGGGGAAGTTGGCCAAGAATTCTGGGTGATCAGCCATAAATGGCAGGTAGGGCTCGAATTCTCGGGGATATCTTAGGTTCTTCGGTGGTTTAAATCTGCCAAAGAGCTTGGCCATGTCCTCTGGCTTATGACCTGCATAGCCACAGCCAATAGGGGTAAGCAAAAATGTATGATTGCGGTGCGCTTTACAGTAATTCAAGAACTGCCAGACATAGTCCCAGATTGAGGCTATTGGCAGCGGCTGATATGGCGTAGACTTCGTAGGAATGGCATAAGACGTGCCTTGAATGCCTTCCCCTTTGCCCATAATCGCTCCATGATGCTGGAAGGCATAGAGTGCTGCACCTTTGCCGTGAATGCCTTGGATATTACTGCCGAAGACGAAGATTTCACTCATAAGGTCGGCCTCCTGAAGATAACTGGATGTCGCTCATGACTCCTCCAAGGGAAAGTCAATAGGTATCATACTGAATTCCGGGGCATGCGTGGGGCAAGTATTAAACCCTAATCCCATGGATTGCGCGAAATTACAGGCATGACAGATTGCGATGCAGCTTCTCGGAATATGATAAGAAGGAATGCAGCTCTTAATGGCCTCTAAGTCCTCACGTATCATCCTAAGATGAATCTCAATGGGGATGTAAATCACTTCGGAGGCTCCGGCAATTCAGCCCAGTGCGTAACATTGCCAGCGCAGCACTCACAGCAGTCATCATAACAGCCGCGATAACGCCACTCATTAGCGCCATTCCTTAAGCACACGGTATAAGAACCTTGGGCATCTATGGTCAGCACTTCCAGGAAATTGGGCGGCAGCTTATCTCGCACTCTTATCCAGATCATGGTTACTCCTAAATTAGAATGACACAGCGGGAACTTCCCCCGCACCTACCTCGATACACCACGTAGTCAAGTCTTCGGTAGACGCTACGCAGGCTCCCCTAGGCAGTAGATCTACCTATTAACGGGAATTACCTAAATGAAATTCGCTCCACTTAGGCAGCAGGCATGGGAATTAGTAAGCCATGCCGGGGTTGCAATGAGGCGCTCTTCACTCCGGGATTTTCGAGCTCTGTGTACAAAATGGCGACAATCATTGACCTCAAACCTTGGCCAGTTCTAATTGCCGTAAGATTGTCAGGAGTTCAAGGCTTGGTGCCAAGATTGTCATAATATGGCGACAAGTGTAGGCATCTCAGCCTAGGCGAAGTTTCACACGGCAACTCGAGTCCAGGTCTCCGACTTCGCAGAATATGGCTCAGGACTTGAAAGTACTATCTACGTTTGCTGTCACACTTGTCATAATTCTTGTGGGGCAATAGATGGAATCGAACCACCGACTACCAGCTCAGCTTTACCTGATCGCCGCCCTCTAACCAGCTGAGGTACATTGCCCATAGCGCTGGATTCTTACCCAGATACACGATGCTACTCTAAAGGCTATATGGCGTCAATACTCAATTGAGATAATCTTCTAATCAGGCGATCATCCAGCATGCTCCAACTGCGCCACCTTCCTAACCCGAGGTTCACGTTCCATATCTTGAGGCTCAAACCCGGATAGTAGAATTTCAAGCTCGTTGGCGGTTATCTTCTCCACCTTATGCAGCATCTTCTTGATATGGAACCTACATTTATCCAGCCTCTTATAGTATAGTACGAAGCCATTGCGATCCCAGAAGAGGCACTTAATCTTGTCGCGGTGGCTATTATAGAATACATAGATTGAGCCATCATGTAGATGCGTCCGGCATTCGCGCTGGATGAAAGTGGATAGGCCGTCAATTGACATCCTAAAGTCAACTGGCTGGGAAGCGATGCATATGGTGCGATTCTCGTAAGGTATGAGCATTATAAGTCCTTAAGTAAAGTGATAATATCGATTAACTGGGCTTGTGGGGTGTCAGGAGCTGCGCTGAGCCTTACAGTCTTAGTGAAGGTGAGCTCAATGCGGTTGCCCTTAAGTTGGATTTCAGGCTCTGGATGAATATTGGGCGCGAGAGACTTAGACCAATTGCTCTCACCGATTCTGCCAATACCATCATCTATAGTCTGTGATACTGGCGGCGCTATAGTGAAGAACTTCATGGGCTCCTTAGGCTGATCGACATCCTGCTGATACTCTTCAAGAGATTTAGGCTTGCGGCCTCTCCTTGGCGCTTCTACTGCTTCAACTTCCTCGGGTTCCTCAGCTTCTACAGCTTCTATAGCTTCTACAGGCTCCTCACTGGGTTCGGCCTCAGGTTCAGGCTCATCATTTGGGACTTCCGGCTCTGGCTCTGGCTCTGGCAGTTCAGCAAGTTTACGCTGAGATATGAAATCTGAGAGACTCAAACCAGGCTTATCTCTCATCTCTCGCCACTTCTCTATGACATCTTTATGCCCAATTGGATCATCACTTAGCATCTCGGCAGCTACCGGAACCTCTTCCTCAATCTCCATAGGCGCTGGCTGACCAAGATTAGGAGGATCAACCTTATCAGCAATGCGCTTGAGGATAATGTACTTTACCTCCTGATGCTTCATGGCCACATAGAGATCATCCTTCTTAATCCTGCGTGGCTTGCAGAACTCCTTCATAGTCATAGTGCCTTTGAGCTTCTCCCACTCAATTGCTGCAGCCATCATGACCTTATATCTCTCGGGGCTTGTGTCCTTGCAATAGTTGAGTATGTACTTGAAATTCCCATATCTAATCTTATTCAAGCCATAAAGATCACAATATTCGCCCTTGGCTAAGCCTGTAGCCTTAACATTCTCCAAATGGTGATACCACAGCCATACTTCATCTTCGTCAATCTTCATTCTAATTATAATCTCCAAATCATTACTTATATTAATCGTCGCTACGCTCACTTCAAACTTCTCAAGAATACCTCACCTTGGCCAATAAGCTCTCCAATAGTGTCTGCAATAAGCTCCATAGTAGATTCTGCACCACGCATTCGCCCGAAATACTTATCTCCAGCTTCATTGGTGTACAGAGTCACATCAATATTAGGATAGCGTTTCTGCCAAAATCTCCTTATCTCCTCCAATTCCGTCTCGGCCATCCTTAAGCTCCTTAGAAAGTATTGCCTCACTGGCATTAATATAGCTCCAATCATGGTTTCTCCAGAAATCTATTGAGCTAGAAAGCTTATCAGGTTAGTATATACTACACTTAAGTGCAATAGTTTTGGAGAATTAATCTTGTGAGGGAGCTTAATCGGATGAGACTTGGGGTGCTCAAGGAGATCAAGAGCGTGCGCAGGTTCCTGGATATGATGGAGAAGAACGTCAGGAGTAGAGAGCCTTCGCATACGCTTCGAGCCTATACCTTCCTGACTATTCTCGTGGAGCATATGAATGAAGGGGATCTCACGCCATTCAATGTCGATTTCATTCAGACGATGAGGGAGCATTGCGGGGATCATGATGGTCTCGATATACATAGTCAAGATTCATGACGAAGGCAAGCGTAGTCCTAATCTCATTGATGCGAACTTTCACCTGCTCGAGCTCTATTGAGTCCTGCACACCAGGGATCAAGCCTAACTCCAAGTCCTCCTTGGCGTACATAAGCCTGCGCTCCAGATATACGATCAACTGTTCAAGCGGCTTCATGTGTGGCTCTCGTCCACGCAGCCATCTCAGACTTCAGCATGGGTTTCATCATTACACTGATCTCTTACCTCAGCCAGTTTCTCAATCAGCTTCTCAATCTCAAGCATGCGACCCTTGACCATATACTGCTCCAAATCCTCTGGGCTGCCAGGAATCACTTCCTGCCTTAGGAAGCTCTTAGCAATCTCATGTCTGCAGGTTAGGTAGCACTTAAAGTCTGCGATGTCCTTCATGATCTCTCCTTAGAGTCAACGTTCCGCATAAATCTGTATGATAAGCCAAACCACACTAGTGAAGCTACTCCCCAAGAAGAATCCTAGCGCGATATCGGGGTTAGTTAGAAACTTCTTCACCTTGTACTTAAAGCGCTCCCATTGGTAGTTCTCATGCTTCTGGTTCTGGTTCGGGTTCTGGTTCATAGGCATGGTACTCCTCTCGCTAGTGGAATCATGTCGCTGCTCCCTTCGGCATTAAGTGCTGGTATCTGAAGCTCTCATGTGATGGCCATGTGCCCTTGTCATCAGCCTTATACTCCCATGGCGTCTGAGGCAGAGTCATCCCGCAGCCATCTAGGTAGCGCTTGGTACGCTCAGTTAGCGAGTCAATCTCCATAAGATATAACGCCACCGTGTCTCGGGAGAGGCGCTTGCCCTGAGGGACGTCCTTAGCATAGTAGAAGTTCTTGAGCCTCTCGCCAAAGACCTGGGTTGCACGGTAAAGTTTCAGCCACTCTCGCATCGAGAATCTCATAAGATTATCCTTAATATAGGTTATAGGCCGAAAGTCCTTGGCCATGCACTTCAATACTAATCTTAATCCAGAGATGCTGTCTAGCGGTCAGCCTGCCATACCACGTCTGGGAACTTCACGCAGGCCTGGTGAACCTCAGTCAGGAAGGCTACGAACTGATCGTAACTGCCCCACCTATTAATAGGATTGAGCTTCTCGAAGACCTCCTTATAATCCTCTAGCAGAATTAGGGCATCCATGATCTTAGCTTCGGCCTGCCGCCCTGTAAGCCCCTCTATCGGCACGAAGTTCTCATCATCTGGGTAAATCTTGTACCACATGGGCGCGAGATTATACGTACAGTTGAAGTAGACCTGCTCAGGTTCTTGGCCACAGGTCGGGCATGGTGGGACTTCCATATAAAGGTCTAGGCTCATGGTAGGTCTTCAAAGTCGAACTCTGACATCTGGTGAGAGGCCATCATCTTGGTTGGTGGCCTAAGCTTGCGGCGTAATTCTTTCAGGTGCCAAATCTTCTGGACTAAATCTCGACCCCTGTAATCTGGTTCGCGATCCTCAACCATATGGCTACCGCGTGGCAATGCCCTATATTGTGCTTGAAGTTCAGCTATCTGAGAATCTAGGTCGGAAGTTTTCTCCTGGCCGAATGGCTGCAGCACTACATCTCCCTGCCATGGCTTCATAGCTTCTCCTCTAAGATGGGATCCTGCTCAAGATTGCTGCTGGCCATAGCTCTAATCCTATCGAAGGAAACGTACTCTGCAGTCCTGGTGCCAACATTCTGCATATATTCTGACGTAGTGACTATCTTCCAATTAAACCCTAGGTACTCATCTCTTGAGGGCATTATGAAAATTCTCCAGAACGTTTCCTAGTAAGAAGATTGCTTCCACCAGAAAATTTTATATATGGCCATAGGGTAACCCGAAATCTGGCTGAATGGGAAGCTCATCACCGAAGGCGCTTGGCAGGAATTTAGGAATCTCCTATATATATAGTATAACTCTTCATGGTGATGAGCACTATGACTAGATTCTTGGCATGGCATATATCTGTCATAGTGCCTAAATCTTGTGTGTGGCACAGAGACCTGAGCTCTGCCTCATATAAAGGTATCTTAGGATAGGGAGTTCTCTCTATAGGATTAGTACTTCTGGCAGAAATTTTATATGACTGAGCACTATGACCATAATTTGTATGCGACGCAGAGACGTTAGGCCTTTCCATGTAAATATATGCCTTAGGTGATCTTGAGCTCTATATATATAGTATATGAGTGAAATTATATGGGGTGAGCTTAGTGTGCGGCGCAGAGCCCTGAGATTGGCCTCCTAAAAATTTCTCTAGAATTTTGGGCTATGCCTCTTGAGGGAGCTTGTATAGCTATTATGGGAATATTGGTAGAAAATTATACAGGAGTTTAGGGGTAGGTCTAGGGGGGAGCAATACTGTGCAGAAATTATACTATTGGTGTCAGCCGTGAATTAGCCTTACGTGTGAATATAGGTAGTATAAAAATTATGCATGATATTGGGGGGGAGGCTAGAAGGTGGAGGGGGAGAGGCTCGCGCTGCTGCTACCGGGTGCCTCGCTGCGGGGCATAGGGGGCGTCTAAGCCATGAGAGGGGCATGCCTACAGGAGTAGGGATAGAGGCCAGCCATGAGGCTATGCTAGGCTATCATGCTATGGCTAGCTCACATACTATATATAGTATATGTAAGCTGGATATATTTAATTTAAATCCCTGTCGTAAAGGTATAGCTTACTTGCGTGCCTCGCTTCACCCTTGCATCTATGCTTATTGATATGCAGTAAATTGATTGCATAACCTTTCTTGACATATGAAGCAAAGGTAATGCATAATAGCCTTCCATTAACTAAGTGAGGACTAATTAACATGAGTGAGCATATTGGATACATTAGAGTAAGCAGTGAGGGGCAGAACGTGGACAGGCAGCTTGAAGGAGTCAATCTTGACCGTAAATTCACTGATAAGCTATCTGGAGCAACTAAGGATAGGCCGCAACTCCAGGCATGCCTTACATATATAAGGAGCGGTGATACCTTGCATATACATAGTATAGATAGACTCGCAAGGTCTCTAAGAGACCTTCAGGAGATAGTAGACACCCTTGTAAGCCGTAATATCACGGTACAATTTCACTCCGAGCGACTTACATTCACGAATGAAGATAACCCTGTAAGCACTATGATGCTACAAATGCTAGGCATGATAGCCCAATTTGAGCGTACTCTAACCCGTAAACGCCAACGTGAAGGCATAGACATAGCCAAATCCAAAGGAAAGCATTTAGGCAGACCCAAACTCGATCCTACCCTACGTGATCAGGCTATATCACTATCCATACAAGGCCTAAATATCACCCAAATAGCCAAAGCCATGAAATTATCAAGACCTAGTATATCCAAGCTCCTCACATAGGCCTACGAAACCCTATCATTAATGTATGTGTCGCAAAGGCCTAGACCTTCATAGACACATCATAATTCTAACCTACCCTCACATAACCTAGTGGGGGTCACACTCATAATATACCCACTATGTAAATTCTATCCTCTCATTGCAAGGCCATAGCTAGCTTCACACTCAGCTTGCACACTATGTAAATTAAATTGCTATAACCTATTGACAGCTACACTTGAGAGTAGTATACTCACTTCATATTAACTTAGAGGACTTAAACATGAACCTAACCCCACACATGGCGATACTAATTCTAGATTACATGAACACCGCGAGCATAGACTTCATTACGCGGCTGGATGGATCGAGAATCACTCGGATGGATTGCGAAGCAGCAATCGAAGCAGCTTAAATTTAACTTATACCAAGAGGACTAAACCATGAAAATTCTATACGCCACGCAGCAATCCGAAACCTTAGCAACTATATGCTACTGCGACAATGACCTTAACCGCTTTACGATAGACTGGTATCTAGACCAAGCAGAATGGAATGAGGATGCAACTTCAATCCTGGCCAGCAATGACCTACAAGCTCTAAAGGTTAAACGGGCAATAATGCAAGGTGAGGACTCACAATATTACCTGGATATCAGGGACATTACGCACACCATATTAATCTAAGAGGACTAAACCATGACAACAGATCGAGACATTTACAACGGCTACCATAGCCAAGAGATTGACGGCTTTACCGTGACCCTTAAATTCATTAACGAGGACTGCGATCCGGCTGATATGGAATATGACGAGGACATTCTGCAATCCATTTACAGCGGTGATCTCACCTGGCTCATAGCCCATGTACAGGCCTATAAATGCGGGATAGAGTTAGGATCGGCCTACTTAGGCGGTATCTGCTATGACTGGGACAAGCTTGAGTGTGCCATTACAGATATATTCCATGATATGGCCTTAGAGGCTATCTCCGAGGCCAAGGCTAAACTTACCGAACTTCAGGCCGCTTAATAATCCCGCTGAAACTTACCCTCTAGCTCCTTGACCTTATCCTTGAGGGCTAGAGTTTCGTCACTATTGACAGTCTCCACCACCTGCTTTTCAACCCAACCATGTGACGCGCCTTGCGTCTTAAGATAAAGCGCGTAAGCCTTAGGATCACCCTCTAACGCCAATTGATACACCGTCTTGCCGATCCGCTCAATAGCTTCAGTCTTAGCGGTTTTAAGCTCTTTGCCGTAGTGCTTATTAAGTGTCGCCTGATCCATATCCAGAATTTCAGCCATAATATAAACTGGTGCGCCACTTCTCACTAGATCGATAACCCTATCCCTCAAAGCTTGGGTAGGGATATGCTCATTATTGAAGTTACCCATGATTACGCTCCTTTGCGCTTGTAAATGTTGGGCTTAAGAGGTAGCTCTTGCGTCACAGGCTCAGGACTAACAGCTTGGACAGCAACTGCTTCACTGACAGCCTTGACAATTTCAGCCACGGGCTCAGGGATTGGTGCCATGACCATTACAGGCTTGTCATCCTCGTTAATCTCACCCTTACCCTTACAAGTATTGCAATCCCCTATCATCCCGCCTAGCTTTGAAACTTTCTTAGAACCGCGACAACCTGGACACCGAATCATATTCATACTTAACTCCCTGTATAGAATTTAACCTTAACATAGATTATAGCCTGAAATTGCAAATTAATTGCATATAACGCTTGACAGCTACACTTTAGGCTAGTATGATAGGCGTACTTAACACAATTAGAGGACTAAAACATGAATATAAGACTAATCAAACCCGTCTCTAACGACGTACCAGCACACCTAGATCGCAAAGAGCGTATAGCATCCCGCGAACTTATAGCCTTCAAAGACGGCAAGTTTAAATCCCTTCTTACTGCCAGATGGTCAATGAGTAAGAGTAGTGATGCTAGCGTTATCTATTGCGCATTATGGGCTGGAGACAATGAGATAGGCCATGGAAACGGCGTTGGTAAGGCTGGCGGCGGCGGTTACTGTAAGCAATCAGCGGCTTATGAATACGCATTAAATCAGGCTGGATTTTATCCTACTGATCCGATATCAGGCCGTGGGATGAACGTGGTTGAGGAGTCTATGGAAGCCTTAGCTCGTCACCTGGGCTTCGAACACTTCTACATTTCTAGGGGCTAATCATGAGAAGCTTATGCTACTACCACGAGATTGAAGACCAATACGAAGAGATGCTGAATGATTGCTACGACACCGTAAACATCTGCGGCCTTGAATATGAGCAAGGCCAGGCATTAAGACTAATTGACGAGGTAGCCTTTAGATGCGGTTGCTCGGACTGGAGCAGCGAGGAGTTTACAGAATTGCGTTATAGCCAGCTTACCGAAGAGGAGCGGGAATATTATATGCTCAGTGAGGATCAGGTTATGTATTGCCATAATGATGACGTTGAGGAGGGCTAATCATGAAATTCATCATATTAGACTGGGCGGGGAATCATATTTTCCCTAACCTTACATGGAAAAGCTTTGAAGATGCTGAAGAGTATCTGTGCCAATTCTTCGACGCTGAGGGACTCGATTATGAAGAAGATCGGCAAGAATACGAGATAGTGGAAGCTAAGCATAAACCTAAGCTTAAATTTAATTACACTCAGTGGATGGGCTAGCATGGACACCATAGGCTACAGCATAGACGAATTTGACGGAGAGTACTCGGTGTACTGCCATAAGGAAGATGAATTAGGATATCAGGATATCTGCTATGAAATGGCCGGGACTCAAAAGAAAGTTATGGAATTCCTTGGAAATAGGGGCATTAATGATCCTTACTTCTTTGGGCTTAGAAGCTATTACGATTTAAGAGAGGACTAATTATGACACCAGAGCAATACATAGAGCACGAAGTCCAGCTAAGGCTTAACAATCATAAGTTTAATATCACGGATCGTGAGTTAAATCGCTTGAATTCTAAGCTAAACTTCATAATCATTACGATCATGACGGGATTTCTACTACCCGTGATCTTGCATTACTTTAAATTAATTTGAGGGCTAATCATGACACTAGAGAATTACATTGACCACGAGGTACGCATAAGGCTATTAGAGCGGACAGTAAACCGAATAGAGAAGCTAGGGTACTGGCTAATCGGTACTGTAATCGTGGGTATAGCATTGCCCGTTAGCCTTCACTATTACCACCTAATCTAGAGGACAACATGACAATCCACGAATTCCCCCAATCCCGTGAGCAAGGCTTGCGGGAGGCCAGAATACGCAATCTCTATACAGCACTTTACTTGTGTGAGACTCAGGACGAAGTAAGGATGGCTCTTGAAGATGTCCATCCGGAGAACCTCAAGGCCATGATGGTAATTATCCACAAGATACTAGAGGAGACAGCATAATGTCTAAGACATATACCCAAGATGAAGTTGATATCCAAGTCCTTAAGACCCAGATGGAAGGCATAGGCAAGTCATTTGATAGCATTGACCGCAGATTCGAGTCCATAGATCGCAGATTAGAGACGATAGACGCAACCCTAAAATCCCAGTACTCAAGCACCATGAACCACTTCCTCGGCATTTACGCAATGATATTGACCGCTATAGTGGCGCACATTGGCGGGGTATTCTAATGACCCCTGACGAGAAGATAGAGAATTACTTGGCTGAAGCTGCAAGAGATATCATCACTTTTATCAAGGGCTGCTCCAGTAATCTATCTGGAATTCCAGAGCAAGCCATGATAGCCAGTGTAGCCCAGTATATGGATATCTTTAGGAAAGGGATGACTTCATGCAGTGACGAGCATTCATGCGTATCTAGGCGGGACATCGTAGAGTGCCAAATTGCGGCCATGAGGTCATGTATACTAGACTTAGAGCGCATTATACTGCACATGAACCAGGAGGACACGCTAAATTGACCGAGCAAGATATACTCAAGATTTTAGGAGGCAATATTCGCGAACTCCGCAGTCAGATAGAAATATCGCAAGAACTATTTGCCTTAATTGCCGGTCTTGATAGGACTTACTTGGGAGGGGTAGAAAGAGGCAAGCGCAATATCTCAGTGAAGAATATCGTCAAGATAGCCAAAGCATTTGAAATATCACCTGGTGAGCTATTCAAGGGCATAATATGAACCGAGATGAAATATTCGAATTTATAGGGTATAGAATCGCAGACGCTCGGAAGGCTTTAGGATTAAATCAAACTGAGATGGGCAAGAAGTGCGGAATCCATAGAACTACGATCTCACGCATTGAGGAGGGAGAGATTAACGTCTCTGCCTTTACCCTTATCAAGATTGCCAAGGCTTTGGGGCTTAGCCCAAGCAAAATATTTGAGGGAAAACATTGGCATGACTAGCCATCAAATCTACAATAGGAGTTAATTATGAGCACTACTAAGAGCAGTCAGGCAAGATCGATTATGGGAGGCCTTGAATCTTCCATTGAGACACTTCGCATCATGAAGGCCAAAATGTCCGATACGAGTTCATCTTACCACCAATTCCAGTGGGCAATTGGTAGCATAATCACCATGCTGGTAAGCAATCTCCTGCGCATATGCAATACAGTAATAGGCGATTCTCTAGCAGCTGCCCGGAATGACCTTGACGCTGATGCAAGCTCAGACTTAAGGAGAATTCAGGCAGAATTTAACGAATTCATTGATAGGATGCTCGGGAATGAATGAGATTACGCGCGATGAAATTCTAGCAGTTGCGGATCAATTACGCAAAGATGATGAAGTCCAAGTAAGGAAGCTTCCTCGGCATGACATCCTCAATCTTAAGCTAGTCCTAGAGAAGCTGGCAGATTCTAAGCCTCTACAGCAAGAGATAGAGGATATTAAGAGCTCAATCGATAGGATTCATAGGATTCTAGCTGTCCTTGAGGAGCGCACAGAATTCTTAGAGGACAATCATCCAGATGGGAATGCTTCATCTAAATCGCGAACTTCAATCCGAGAACTTAAGCGAAGAGTATACAAACTTGATCGCAAAGGTTCTGCTTACGTTGCAATCTTCGGAAATCAAGAAGACGCTAAAGTACCATAAATGGCTCAAATTTCAACGCAAATTCTACCCACTACCCTAACCTAGGTTACCCGGAGATCTCTCAGCCATGGACTGATTTACCCTATAGAATCACTGTCCGTGGTGGGGTTTGTAGGACGGTTCGAATATTTTCTCTTCTTTGGACTTCTTTACAGGCTTATGGAAGTATCCAAAGGGAACCTCCTTAAAAGCTCCCTCATTGAAGCTAAGCACATACTCAAAGTTACCCCCATACCGATTCTTACGGCACTTGATCACGAACTGATCTCGATAACAGGGATCGGTATCATACAGCTCTGGCCTGTCAATCCCTAGCCATAATGCGCTAGACCTATGGCTACCACTAGAGTCTGCTGCATCATGAGGCATAGGGCATTGGTCTTCCCGATTAGCTGCTGCTCGGTTGACCTGAGATAGAGCAATTACTATGCAGTCCAGCTCATGGGCAAGTCTAGCTAACTTTGATGTGGTATCAGCTTGGCGTAAGTCATTGCGCTCGAAGGTTCCTCGATTAACCACTAGAGTAAGGTAGTCAACCACAATTACCGATATCGGCTGCTTTAGGGCGCAGAGCTTACAAGTAGTCAGGATGAAATCTAGATCACAAGCTCTGTAATCGTATAATCTCAGAGGGGACTGTAAGGCTACGGAGATAGCATTAGCACGCTCCTCTTCTGATAGATTCCTATACAGATTGCTAGCCTTCACACCCAAGTGTCGCTGTACAATTTCGCTAGGCTTCATCTCAAGGCTGAAGAATATTGATTGCTTGTCGCATTGAGTTGAACCTATGGCATCCATTAGCCAGGTTGCAAAGCCAGTCTTGCCAACTCCAGCGGCACCGGCAACTGTGATTAGGCTGCTAGAGCGAAGTCCTCCACCGAGTAGCTGGTTTAACTGCTGGCTAGCCGTAGGAATTACCGTCTCCTCTTCAATCTTGCCGGATAGCAGATCGTCGATGACATCAATCTCCATTACTCCAGACTCGGATTGAACATGGCCAATATTTGCAAGCTGGCTTATGTGATCAGAGAGGATTTCATCGACAAGATTCGGATCGCTAGCCTCATTGGCTTCTTGAAGCATCTGCTCAGCAAGAGCTACCTTATGGCGATTTATAGCCATCTTAAGCAGTCTATGAGTATCGTAATCAACCTTCTCGGGAGACACATTGATAGGCAGATAGCTGTCCATGATGTGGTTTAGGTGTTGATGAAGGTCATTATCCTGCTTGCCTATTAGCACCAAGATATCTACGAAGCCAAAGGGCTCCTCCTTACGGAAGGCTTGGCTAATTAGGACAAAGATATGGGCATTTATGGCCTTATAGAAGCTCTTTGTGGTGACTCGTAGCATGGCATTCTGGACTCTGAGATCGTCGTGAGTTCCGATGTACATGAGATGACCGAGAATTTGAGCCTCGAGCTCTGGGCAGTAGTGTACGGGGTTCATGTATAGGCTTCTTCAAAATGCTTGACCACTGTGTTCCATCGACAGAATGTCTCAAGGTTATTCTTCTTCCTGGCTCCCTCAGGAGTAATGTAAGTACCTAAGGAGAACTTAGGCGCAGTGAGTTTAAGGTCTAAGAGATATCTTGTAAAGTCTCCAATCGTAAGAGCTTGGCCAGTCGGGTGAACCTTAGGCCATTTCGTGATTAGGGTTAGCAGAGTCTTCTCAAGGCTTGTGGATATGGCAGTCTTATGTGGCTGAGGATTATCTGGAAAGGTCTCTCGGTAGGCGTCGATCATCTCTCTGATAAGGGAAGGCTTGGAATCCTTCTTACTGGCTAACCTGGGTTTTGAGGGCTTAGTCTCCTCAAAATTGCTATCAGTAGGTATTTCTTGTAAAGAATTACTGATCTTTAAGGTATCCATATTGTGGATGGGCCCATCCACATCAGAGACGGGTTCCTCAAAACCCCCGATGACTACAGGCTTAGGAGCGAGTTCCGGCTTGAAGTGCCAAAGGTGTCTTGCAATGTAAATCGCAGCTTCTTCTCCTAGCTTAGAAGTGGGGTCACGCTTAATTAGACCTACCTCCTCCAGCTCGTTTACGCTCTTAAAGTACTGAGATCTAGATATCTTCGCCTTCGTATAAGTCTCTCTAGCAGTTCGCTTTATGCGAGAGCTATCATGGCCAAATTGAGCTTGAAACCGAAATGTCATGTAAAGGCTTAGGGAATGAAGGGTAAGTATCTGATGTATATCTTCATCTACATCGACGAAGCGTTGGAATACAGGAATTCTGTTCAGGGGGGTTACATTGTGCGTAGGTTGCATGGTAAAATCCTTCTAGTTGCGATGCTAGTGATGTGGCCGTAACGGCAAGTTCAATCGAGTACTACGTCAGACTTTGCAGGTCTGCGTAACACCTTCTGTAGGGCAGGATGCCCTCTCTCTCTTTTACTCCGAAACTCGTTCAAGATCAAGCCTTAGCGCGTGCTTAATGTCCCTAAGTTCAGGGTCATCAACGGATGCGGGATCTACTAAATTTACGGGGCTAGGTTTACGCTTGGCGTGGAAATCTGGGTGCATTCCATAGCCGTACTTATGCTTCTTGTCGGGGTCTGAGGGTGGCTTAAATCCTTTTAAGGTCTTCTCCATTGGGGTCTCTGTTGGGTTTAAAATCTTAATCTATATCGGGGCTAGGCCTAGAGTCAATGTATCAGCTAGAAGCTTATCCTCTTAATCTTAGGGAGGATTCGATCAATCTTCTCATCTGAGTAGAAGGTAATACACTGTCCCTGCGGTGCGCCATCCTTATCACATATCATCCATGCCATCTCCTTCTCATCATCGTCAGAGTCGTAGGACTTCTGGTATAAGTTGCCCTCAACGCAGACGAAGAGTTGCCCTGCCTCGACCATAGCAAAGGTTAAGTGAGTGGTATGGTAAATCTCGAATTCAATAATCATCTTGTAGTCCTCTAGTCGTCGTTTAAATTCTCTTGCCTTGATTCGGTTGAGGTAGGTCTGAAGGTCATTGAGCTCCTTCATTAAGTCTTCTCGCCCAAAGAATCCCTCCTTACAACTCATCTCCATGTACTTAAGGTGACCCATAATCTGGTCTACCTTCATCTGTATAAGGTGCGTCCTATCTAGCGTCATGGTGCCGTCTTCTTACGCTCTCTCTCAAGCACACGAGGATCAACAGAATCTGGCATCAATTTGCCTTCAGTCAGCTCTGCAATCCTAAATTGCTGTAAATAAGAGATATGGCCGCGCTTCTTCCAGCGAGTCATATTGCTGGGATAGATATTAAGTTCTGTGCAAGCCTTGTGAAGGCTGCCAAAGTATTGGATAACTTCGTCAATTGTCATAGTCGTCTCCTGTAAATCTCTCATAGATTACCATACTCTAAGGTGTACCGCTAGCTTGAACTTCAGCTTTGAGTAGGATATTGTAGGGTAACCAGGCTTACAAGGATTAGTATGCTTACTGAAGAGCAGCGCAAGAAGCGCAATGAGGGCATTGGAGCCTCAGACAGCCCCATCATTATGGGCTACTCCACATACAAGACGCCCTACCAGCTATATCTCGAGAAGATAGGCACCGTATCATCAGATGATAATCCCACTGAAGCCCAGCACTGGGGCAATGCCTTAGAACCGCTCATCTTGAAGCGATTCTCCGAGGAGAATGGAGTCGAGCTTACTACACCTGACACCATATATCACCCACATTATCCCCACATATTTGCCAACCTTGACGCATGGTGCCCGAGTCTTCAGGCCGTAGTCGAATGTAAGGCCGCCAATGCCTTCCAACGTAAAGAGTGGGACATGAGCCTCTCAGATGGCATCCCCATGGCCTACTTAATCCAGATTGCCAAGCAATGCCTTCTGACAGATGCGACACGTGGCTACTGTGCCGTACTCATTGGTGGCATGGAGTATAAGCAATTCATCTACGAGCGAGATGCAGCCCTTGAGGCGCTAATCCTGCAATCAGATATAGCCTTCTGGCAATGCGTCCAAGACCGCCGCGAGCCTGCTCCTATCAATACGGCAGATTGTAGGCTCAAATATGGTAAGGCCAACCCAGATAAAGTATCCCAGAGCAACTTCACAACTTCCAATTCACTAAGGCAGCTTGCGAAGATCAAGGCCATGCTCAAGCAATTAGAAGAGGATGAGGAGCTCTATAAAGTCGAGATTATGAGCCACATGAAAGATGCTGAGTATCTAGTAGGGCTCAATGAAGAGCTGCTGGTAACCTGGAAGGCCACTAAGAAGGGCAATCGCGTATTCAACTTGAAATAGGATGGAAATATGGGCAAGGATATCGCCATAGTTAGCAGGCTAGATGATAGCCTCTTCAGCAAGGACTTAGCTCCCCACTACATGAGCCTGGCCACAAAGCTTGCCTCATCAGAGCTCGTACCAAAGTGCTTCCGTGGCAAGCCTCAAGACCTCTATATAGCCTGGGCAATGGGTTATCAGATTGGTATCGCACCAGAGCAGGCCATGCAATGTATAGCTGTAATAAATGGCAAGCCTGCTATGTGGGGCGATGACATGCTCGTGCTCTGTATGGCGCATCCTGACTTCGAGGACATTATTGAGGAGCCCCTGGGCAATCCGGTAAAGGGGTTCCGCTGCACCGTCAAGCGCTACGGCATGGAGCCCAAATCAAATGAGTTTACCCTAGACATGGCCAAGCGTGCCGGACTCCTCGGCAAGGTCGGACCATGGACTCAGTACCCAGAGAGGATGCTTAAGCTCAGAGCCCGTGGATTCACCCTCCGAGATGCCTTCCCAGACGCACTTAAGGGCATCAAGCCACGGGAAGAGGTTGAAGACTATTCGGTAGGCGAGTATGAGCCAGTGGAGGCCAAGGGCTCACGCACTGAAGTATTGGTAGCAGACTTTCAAGCTAAACTTAGGAGCCTTAAAGATGAGATATCTAGCGACACGACTGAGAGTGATGTACATCAAGTGGATTCAGCGGAAGCAGAAGTCAGCGGAGTATCCAGTGAAGTGGTGTCGACTGGAGCGCAGACGCCTTCAGTGCATTCTGAGGTTACGCGACTCATCTCTGAAAAGGGAGTTGCTGAGGAACGTGTAGCTAAGGCCTTGAAGTATTATGAAGTCAGTAGTATAGATGAGCTCTCAGAAGAGGCCGCTTTGGACTTTATCCATCAGATCGAGAAGACATAATGATTAATATTGCGCAGGTTTTAGGCCGCATAGGCACAGTAGATACGAAGGTAACCCAGACTGGGATCAAAGTGACCAATATGAGCGTGGTGACTTCTAAGAAGTACATTAAGGATGGGGTCAAAGAGGAGAAGGTTACATGGCACAATGTAGTGCTCTTTAACAAGCTCGCAGATATAGCAGAGAAGTATATGTCTGTCGGCGATCTGGTTTGGATCCAAGGTGAGATGGAGAGCAAGAAGTATATGACCCAGCATGGCCAGGAGAAGATAAGCTTCAAGATTATCGCCAATGATGTGAAGCTAATGCCCAAGACCAAGGATGCTACAGCTACTCCGGTTGCGAAGGAGTTTCAGGAGCAAGAGGATGATGGGGTTCCTTGGTGAACCTCTGGCTTAGATAGGCCTTCATGGTATTGATGACCTCATCTGCCCCATAGCACACGCGAGCCATGTAGCCTACCGAGTTCATGCGCTCTATGAATTCCTTCTGCTCTTGAGATGGTCTGCCCACTTTAGATTTTACTTCGATGAATAGCCCATGGAAGCCGCCTGCAGGCCATGCCATGAAGAGATCGCTTGCCCCCTTCAGTACACCCATACGCTTCATGATATAGCCAGCGTAATAGGTAGCCTTGCGCTCATTGCCGATGTGTAACGTATGTAAAGCAATCTTAGGGTGTTGAGCCCTTAACCAGTCCATGGCAGCAATCTGCTCATTAGACTCTGTGTGGGTCTTGGTCATCCTGTCAATCCTTGACGGAGATGGTATAGGGATAGCTTGATTACGAGCTGGTTAGTCGGAAGTCTAGTAGTCGGGAATCGGATTTACTTCCTCTAGAGCGCTCACGCACTGGCTCTTGAAGGGCTAATCGGTCAATCGCAACTTCGGATCTAAACTGTAATAGTAATCGGAGTTAGGCTGGTAATCCAAGTCATTATCAGTGACTCTATATGGATCATCTGACCGGGATCGAACCGGCTACATCAAGCTTTAAGTGCTTGTGCTCTACCTTCTGAGCTACAGTTGAGATGCATGTTACAGACATGCTCTGGCAACGCAACATCGATGCTGCTTAGGATTAAGGCTCCTAGCGGCCTTCCTCGTACCATCAAGCTATCTTTAAAACCGGATTACCTATATCGATAGGCAGTCTTTCTATGGATATTATACATGCGCCCAATTTCTGCGCCATTAAATCCATATTTAAATAAGTCGCCTATATGCAATCTATCAGCTATAGACATCTTATAATTATTTCTACTCTTACTGCTCATATCATGCATATTCTCTTGCTGCGTTCCTAAGAACAGGTGCTCAGGATTGACGCAGCTGGGATTATCACATCTGTGGCATACGCAAGTACCGTGGATAGTTTCAAAAGTTTTAGGGATTTCACCATTGAACTTCTCATAAGAAATTCTATGAGCCTTTAAGGTCTTTCCTTTAAATCCAAGTGATCCATATCCGTAAGCCTGTTTAGCTCCAGTCCAATTCCAGCAACCAGATTTTGCATCAACATCCACTTTAGCTATAAATCTTAACCATAAATTATTGGAATATGGCTTCGAATGATGGCCGTGTATGTATCTTCTAGGCCTACGCTTCCGGTCATAAGTTAAGAGCGATTCGCCACAACCACAGGCACAACTAATCTTTGGGTTGGCTAGCATAGTCACTCATCAACATAGGGTCAACTTCGACGTCACAAGTCCAATTGATATGTTGAATTTTAGCATCGATAAGCCTCATCTGCTTGGCAACGAAATCATATTCTGCGGTGACCTGAGAAGCTGTAAGCTTGGGTACATTCATGTTGAGGTCTTCAATCCCCTTATCAATCGGGACCCTCTGGCCTCTAACCTCATAGTAAAGCTGATTGTCTTTGAAGTGCCTAAGGATGGATAACTTCTCTGCCAACTCCTTACGCCTTAATAGTGCTTCTGCTAACTTAATTTCCATCTTACTTCCTTATCATCGAATTAGTATGGCTCACATCACAGTACTGGGGAGGACTGTCCTTCATACGGGAGCGAGCCATAGTCAAGCTACTCTACTACAGCTGGGTCTTCTGGTGCAACTGATAAGTCAGGAGGACATTCTGCTGCCTTCTGCTCCATGTCTGCAATCCAAGCCTCAACCTCAAGCTTCTGGCCTTGTAATACTTGCCACTGGGAGGCCAATTGTAACGCACCATTCTCTAAATCTACTTTACGTTTGCGTAATGTCTCTAAGTCCATCTTCAACTCCATTGATTAGTGTGAGGGGCTTTTACCCCTCATCGATATTAGCCGATAGTCTGGCTGAAGCGCAACATGATGCCATAGAAGTCAAAGTCTGTAGTCGCAGCGTTATTGGCTGTGATCTCAATCACATACTTAGAGTCTGCGGTCACATCAAAGGCAGGAGTGGTCACAGTACAGTTAGTGACATAGGGATTGGCCTGGGTTGCTGTGGCCAAGGTCGCTGTAACTGGCACTGAGGTCACGCTCACTGCCACATTATCGGCGTAAGCAATCATATCTAGAGTCAGAGTATGAGCATCCATAGCCAGCGTCCCGATAGAGTAGATGTAATCAAAGCTATCTAATCTGAAGCCCTTAGAGGCTGCGACCCTGATGATAGGCGTGATATCAATTGCGATAATTGAGGTCTCATCAGCTGCTGTATGGCGAGATACGTAATTGCCTTCAGCGATGCGAGTCACAGTCCAAGTACCAGTACCGAAGGTAAGCACATTGCTAATCCCTACGAATTGCTGCTCGGCAATGATATTGCTCGCTCCAGTGTCTAAGAGGAAATTCGCAGTGGCCGCACCTGGGTCAGGAATAGAGATTACTGAAGACTGCCCCATGACGCTATTGCGCACTGTAGTATTGAAGGCTCCACCAGCATTAAGGGCTGAGATAATCAAGCTACCATTAGCAGTCGTTGACGGGAAGGATATCAAGGTACCCGCATGGGCGTCTGAACCTGCAGATACGTTGCCTGCTAGAGCGCTCAAGTTACCTAGAGTTAGCGCCAAGCTACCAGTCGCAATAGTCTGAGTAGTAGCGCTATCGCTGATGATGAAGTTAGAAGCAGACTGGCCACCATCTGGTATAGTAAAGGTGCGAGCTGCGGCCATGGATGCATTGGTGATCGTAGTGACCGTATCCCCAGCACTATTAGCTGCGGCCAATCTTAGACTACCACGAGCGGCCGTACCTGGCATAGAAGCTATATATCCAGATGTACCGGTAGCCAGCCCTGCCTGTAGATTATGACCAGTAATAGCTATAGTAGGATCTTCGCTTATAGTACCTACGGTATCAGTGAATGTAGCGATGTGGTTGGCTATGGTAGGAAGTACTACAGAACCTGGTGCCACAGGAGGCACTACTGACCAATTGCCACCGGAGTGCACGATTTCATACCAGCCTACTGCGGGTACGGCATTAGGTGAAGTTCGTGTACTAATTGCAGCCAAGCAGGGGATAGAGAACTGATACCCCTGCTCTACGGCCTTATTAAGGTAGCCAGTTGCAAGGACTGCAGCCTCAGTGTCATTAGTGTCAATATAAGCTAAGCTAGGTAGAACACCTACCAGGCCAGTCTGTGATGTAACGATGTTAAGTATAGCCATTGTGATCCCCTTGTCCTTAAGTTAAACGTATTCCGTAATGAATACCAATCCTGCAGTCCCTGCGCCACCACCGGCAGCCCCCCCGGCATTGACTGAACAGCCACCACCACCACCAGCGGCAAACCCTGTGGCCGCACTTCCTGTGCCTTGGTTTATAAGGCCTACACCTCCTCCGCCGACCGATGAGGACGCTCCTCCACCTCCACTGCATTGTATTGTCGTCATAACATTACTAAGAGTACCTGATTGGCCTGTGGCACCTGTTGCTGTCAAGTCGCCGGTTCCAGCAGTTCCTCCAGCACCTCCAAGGAATGTAGCTATGCCTCCACCGCCAGAACCACCATTCGCAATACAAATTGATCCAACTGAGGTCGCATTACCATTTCCTCCTGGATTGGCTCCCGCAGCACCACCAGTACCAGCAGCACCAATTGTGACCGTTTGAGACGCTCCTATTGTTGCAGCAGTTGCTACTGTACGCGAATATCCTCCGGCTCCGCCTCCTCCAACATTAACTGATTGTGCTGCTGCTGTATTTGCAAGAGCACCACCACCACCACCAGACCCCCAGCATTCAATGATGCAATATTTCATCCCTGATGTAGGGGTATAAGTCCCATTTGCTGTAAACTTCTGTTTGGTTACCGTAGTAATCCCAGAAGTCGTAGCTGTCTTCCAAGTTCCATCTCCGCACCAGAAGGTACTTGCTGAAGCCGATGTCCCGGAATTAAGATTGGTGACCGGAAGATTGCCAGTGACACCGTTTGCGAGATTGACCTGGTTCCAGCTTGGGTTATTACTCGTACCCTGGTTGGAGATATACCTTGTCGCGTTGGCGTCCTTGGCCAGAGCTGAGAAGGTATTAGCAGCACTTCCATAGATTATGTCCCCTTGAGCAAGAGAGCCCAAGCCTGTACCGCCTCGAGTTACAGCGAGGGTTCCTGTCCAACCCAAAGTCAAAGAGGCCGCCCTCAGTAAAGCCGTAGTAGGAGTACCTCCCAACGTCAAGGTCACATTAGTATCGTCAGTCTTGGTCAGCGCTGCGCCTGTAATATCTGTACCAGCAATAGTTGCCCATACAGGAGCTGCAGAAGCGGCACCTGAACCAGTCTGAGATAGGTACTGCTTTGTAGTAGTTATATTGCCAGTCAGCTTAGATAAAGTATTGGCAGCACTGGCATAGAGAGTATCACCCGTGGTGTAGGTAGACTGGTTAGTCCCACCCCGAGTCTCAGCTAGAGTACCTGTCCACCCCAAGGTCAGGGATACAGCCTGAAGAAGTGCGGTCGCAGGTGTGCCACCAAGTGTTAGGGTTACGTTAGTATCATCGGATTTAGTGAGCGCTGCAGGAACCAAGCCAGGGACGTCCTTCCAGCTAGGTAGAGCCCCAGCACCATTGGAGGCCAGCACCTGATTTAGAGTGCCTACGCCGCTGACATTCTGGAAGGCTCCTGTGGCAGTAGTGCCTGCGCAGATTACTGAATAAGCTGTGAAGGTTGAGTTACCAGTGCCTCCAAAGGGTACGGTAATTCCAGTCCCATTCCAAACCCCAGTGCCAATCGTGCCTAGAGTCGTAATAGAAGTCTGGCCAACGTAGGCCGCTGAGATATCAATTACTGGAGTCGTACCACCCGTAGAGGTAATTCTATTGGCAGTTCCAGAGACGCTAGTGACCCCGGTTCCCGCAGGTACTGCCCATGTCCCATCACCACGCCAAAAGGTCGTAGCCCCAGCGCTGGTACCTGAGTTTAGATTCGTCACCGGAAGATTACCAGTGACACCTGTAGTCAGAGGAAGTCCTGTGCAGTTGGTCAAGACTCCTGAAGTAGGAGTACCAAGGGCTGAGGTAATCAGCGACACATTGGTTAGAGTTCCGCCAGTAATGGCTACAGCGCTGGCATCCTGCACAGCCATCGTGCCTAGCCCTAGGTTAACCCTAGCCCCTGCAGCAGTCGTTGCTCCAGTCCCCCCTTGAGAGATTGGCACAACCACTCCAGGAGGAAGAGTCCCATCATATAGGAACTTAGTATTGATGCCTCCCCTAAGGCCGACAACGATATCATTGACTGCCAGAGTTCCTCCGTCAGCGAAGGTGCTAAATTTCTGGTCTGGTGCTAAAGCCATATCACACTCCCTGTGCTAATGGTGAATCTAGTTGGCGGGCAGTGCGTAGAAGACCACGCTAATGTCCGTGCCTGCCACTGGTGCTATGAAATGCAGTACGTCAGCGGCCTTGACCTCACGGGCGAAGTACTCGCCTCCGATAATGAGCTCAGAGGTAGTGGCTGCGAAGGTAGTGCCTGCTGGTACTGCAGCTGTAGCATTGACTGCCATCCAAACTGATGCATCGGCCTTAACTTGGATGAGTGCCAGAAACTTATTGATAGTGTCTAGGGGAGCTCCAATTGATCCAGTGCTAGGAACTGTCAAGGTGGTATCGGTAGTAATTGCCAAAGAGGCTGAGTACTTCTGGTTACTTACCTGGAGCCCAAAACCATTTGAGCCTGCCACGTCATGTAGTAATTTATACTGTGTTGATGCTGCCATATTAATCTCCGTATTAGATTTAAACTACTCCAAGTCTGGCATCTGCAGTCCACTGCACTGTGGCCAATTGTCCTGCTGCTCCACTGCTCGTACCCTGGGTGATAAAGCCATTTGCAGTGACATTCACAGCTGCAGATGCAGACCAGTCCGCCCCTCCTGGAGTAGTAATCTGATTATTAGCGTTCACTGGGTTATAAAGCGTCACAACAGGGGCATGGATCATAGGGGTTGCAAATGTAACTTGTGGACCATAATTGCCAGCGCCAGGCGCTACAACCTGGACATATGAAGACGCTCCGGCACTCACACCTGTAGCAGGAACCGTGCTTGTCAAGAATGATTTCCGGTAGTAGTACTGGCACTCTCTAAGCACTTCATCTGGGGTCTGGGGAGCCGGAATTGTCGGGATGTCACCTGCATTCAGGGATACCGACTTAAAGCCAAGGCTGCTTGTGATGGGAATTGGTGTAGAACCTATCACGATTGCGAAGTACGTAGCTGCTAACGCACTAACCTCATCATTAAGTTCCCATCCACTCATTTGATAACTCGTATATCCTCCAGGTACTGCGGGAATATTAGCGTCGCCCAAAGTGTCTCTAGGAACTTTAAACCATCCTCCAGCGATTCCTGATGGAACACCATTAGCATCTAAGGTTGTATAGAAAGTATTAGGGAATGCAGGAAGGGATACATTAGTGGTGTACCACATCGTAATAGTGAGCCCTACAGGAGCCGTTCCTGAGAATCCTGTAATTATGTTTGAGCAAAATCTCTGTATCAGGAAATCCCTGCAAAGAGGCGCCTTCAGATATTGCATCATCGCAACCTGTCCCGCCAATGCAGTACCAAAGACTATAGCGCCATTGTTATGAACCTCCTCAACTATTACTATGGAATTGCTAACAGTCTGGAATACCACCGTCTGATCCCAAGCATAGAATGCTGTATTATCACCGAAAGCAAATGGACCAATAGATGAGCGCCCTACAGCTTGAGCAGGATTTAAGGAGAAGTCCCATCCGACCAGGTAGCTAGGGATAGGCTTATAGGCAAGCTGGGGCTTATAGTAGTGGAATAGATGGTCAATCTGCCTATTATTAGACTCCTCGTCATAGCCTACATCTCTGATGCTTGTAGAATCTGTGCCGACAACCATGACGCTTGTGATATCCATCTTCACACCTACTGGGATTACGAAGAAGATATCAATGTAGGCGTCAGGGAAGTTCTCTGTACTTGTGGAGAGGTCTATGAAGTCACTGCCGCCTGGGTAGTATGCATATTCGCCAGTACCAGGGAGCGTTGCTGTCCTAATCAGCTTATTGACTATCACGCCATTAGACTGGCTATAGTTAAGCGACAAGGCTGCAGACGTCCCGCCATAGACCTTGGCCATAAACCCAC
>Ga0134123_10000545_pt1 | contig 24765 bp, 25 predicted proteins | sample KB303_FD_96460 | JGI IMG/M metagenome (GOLD analysis project Ga0134123, IMG submission 96460) | Terrestrial soil microbial communities without Nitrogen fertilizer from Kellogg Biological Station, Michigan, USA - KB3-0-3 | ecosystem: Environmental > Terrestrial > Soil > Unclassified ...
CTCGAACAGCTTCTGATCGAGCTCCTGGCGCACCTTCTCCACCAGCTCCTCGATGCGCGCCGGGTGAATGCGCCCGTCCTGCATCAACCGCTCGAGCGAGATGCGCGCGATCTCGCGGCGGATCGGGTCGAAGCCGGAGAGGATGACCGCCTCGGGAGTGTCGTCGACGATGAGGTCGACGCCGGTGGCCAATTCGAGCGCGCGGATGTTGCGACCCTCGCGTCCGATGATGCGGCCCTTCATGTCTTCGCTGGGGAGATCGACGACGGAGACCGTGTTCTCGGCGACGTAATCCGAGGCCATGCGCTGGATGGCCATGCCGAGGATCTTCTTCGCCTTCTGGTTCCCGAGCTCGGTGGCTTCGCTCTCGATGCGCTTGATGATGTTCGCGGCGTCGATCTTCGCCTCGTTCTCGATGCCGCGGATGAGGTCGCGCTTCGCTTCCTCGGCGGTCAGGCCGGCAACCTGCTCGAGCTTGTGGCGCTGCTCTTCGACGAGCGCGTCGAGCTCCGTTTCCTTCGCCTCGACCTTTTTCTCGCGATTCGAGAGGGAACGATCGCGATTCTCGACCTCGGCGATGCGGCTCTCGACCTGCTGCGTTTTCTTGTCGAGGCTCTCTTCCTTCTGCTGCAGGCGGCGCTCGGAGTTCTTCATCTCCTCGCGCCGCTGCTGCGCCTGCTTGTCGAACTCGGAGCGCATCTGGAGAAGCTTTTCCTTCGCTTCCAGATCCGCTTCCTTGACGTGGGCGCTGGCCTGCTTCCTGGCGTCCTCGATCAGGCGGTCGGCGGCCTTGCGGGCTTCGTCGACCTGCGCCTGAGCGCGCCTGCGGGAGACCGCCCCCCAGATGAGGGCCAGTACGACAGCGACGGCGATTCCGACGCCGGCCGCGATCAAAACCTGTGTCACGTTCAAAACTGCACCTCCGCGAGCGGGAGGCCTGCGCAGTGAGGAAATTTCGGAGAACCCCGCCTGAGCCGTGTGGGTGATTCTTACCTGAACCTGTACAAGACAGGTGGGCGCCCTACTCGTGCCGTTTAGGCTACCTTCTGATCTCCCATGGGGAGGAAGGCGTGCACGCGACCCGAGACGCGAGCTACCCGGGATAAGAAGTACGGTTCAAGTGCCTGATCGTGCATCACGAACTCTGCAGGGGCTCCGAAACCATCAACCAGCCATCTGTTGCTCAGCCTATTACCTTGCTGAGGCGATCCGATATTTCCTCCGTTCTCTCGATCCGGATTCCGGCGGCGTCTTCCCGCTGTTTCCGGTACCTCGAGAACTCGTCTGCTATGTTCAGGGCTGCCAGGATGGCGATTTTCATCTGATCGACGGTCGCGACCTGCGCCGCTACGTCCCGCATCCTGGTATCCACAAACCGCGCAAGCTCCATTAAGTACTCCGGGTCTCCGTCTCCCCGAACGTTGTACGTCTGACCGAAGATCTCGACGCCTGTCGAGTGGATGGTCGAGTCGTATTTCGCGTCCATCGAGAAGGTTACCCGGTTGTCGGGCGGATTATAGCAGCAGGACGCGGGGCGGCTATTCGGCGCCGGTGACGGGCAGTCCCGGCCGCCAGTCGACGACGGTCTTTCCGCCGGTACACACCCAGGCGAACGCGGTCATGCCGGGCAGGAGCCTGCCCTTCTTCTGCTCGATCCGATTCCAGTCCTTCGCCGTGAAGGGCGTGCCCTGGATGAGGAAGAAGGCCGTGGGATCGTCGGTGCCGGGATGGCGGAGGGTCACGGTCTCGCGCGTGTCGGAGCTGGTATCGATGACGAGCACGGTCTTACCGCGCGAGCGGGTGTATTTCACGACCTTCCCCGCGTAAACGGTGAGGTTGTTGCGGTTGCAGGTGACGGCGGCGGGAGGCGCGAGGCGTCCGGCGCCCGCGGTAGCGACCGGCTGCTCGCGGTTCGACTCCACCGGCAGGCCGGCGTCTTTCCACGCCGGATAGCCGCCTTTCATCACCGCCACGTGCTCGAAGCCGTGATTCGAGAGCAGCACCGCCGCCTCGAGGCTCGTCTCTTCCTCTTTGCACGTGCAGTACGCGACGATCAGCTTGTCCTGCGGCAGCTCGCCCGCGCGCTGATTCATGAGCCCGAGCGGCATCCACACCGCCCCGGCGACGTGACCCATCTCGTACGGAACCGTGCCCCGCACGTCGACGATGACCGCCGCCCCCGCCCCCGCCTTCGCATGCACTTCCGCAGGCGACAGGCGGGGGACGGCGGCTTTGGTGAGGAGGATGGCGAGGAGGACGGACAAATCTTACAGACCGCGATACGTCGCCGACAGCGAGCTGGCGCGATCGGCCTGACCCTGCGTGAACTTGTACATGCAGAAGTCGTCGGTGTAGTCCATGAAGTTCTCGATCGGGTCGTTGCCGGGGTACTTGGTGCCGGTGCAGGTGTTGCGGCCGGCCGGGCAACCGAACGCCGCGGACCTCTCGGCCGGAGTGTCGGCCACGAAGTCGCCGTTCTTCGAGCAGCCGCCCTGGAACGTGTGATAGAGGCCGAGCCAGTGGCCGATTTCGTGGGTGCCGGTGTCGCCCTCGTCGTACGGCACCGAGCCGCCGCCGGGGAGCGAGGAGTAGAGGCAGACCACGCCGTCCATGAGCGGATCGCCCGCATAGTCGCTCGGGAACGTCGCCCATCCGAGGTAGCCGCCGCCGTTGTTCGTGTAGAAGTTCAACACGTTCGCGCCGCCGACGTGGAGCGCCGTCTTCATCTGCCGCTCGGCAGTGCTTCCCGGACCGGCCGCGAACCATGTGTTGTTCACGGTGGTGTTGGTCGATGCGAGCTGGAAGCGGAAACGCGTGTTCGCGCCGCCCGTCAGGCCGCTGTACGAGTCGTTCAGCACCTGGATCTGATCGTTGATCATCTGCGTCGACACCGCGCCGGCGCCGGACGTGTTCTTGACGATGTGGACGTGCACGCTGATCGTGACGGTGGTCGCGGTCGCCACGATTCCTTCAAAACGTCCGCCGCGCTGGGAGATCGACGCCGTGTACTCTTCCGTTGCGTCGGCTTCTTCGACGGTCGGCGACTTCGTGCCGCAGCTGCGCGCTTTGTCGTTCTTGAGCTCCTGCAGATCGGCCGCGAAGACCGGGGTCACGATCAGGAGCAGACTGAGGGCGATGATGAGCTTACGATGCATTCGGTACTTTCTCCTTGTGCACGCCCCAAAGGCACGCGTTGTGCCCACGGCCCGCCCCTCGTAAGTCATTGAATCGACTGAACGACGGTTTTGGGAGGCTGGTCACATCCTGAGCACGGTGCTCAAAGATTGCACCGTCTCAGGTCGTTCCGTGACCCACGGGTCACGATTCCAGCCGCGCCGTCATCGTGATCTCGGCATTCAGCAGCCGCGAGATCGGACAGCCGGCCTTGGCATTGTTCGCCGCCGTCTCGAACGACTCCTGCGTCGCTCCCGGCACCTTCGCCACGACGTCGAGATGCACCGCGGTGACGGTGAATCCCGCTTCCTTCTTCTCCAGCGTCACCGTCGCTTCCGTCGCGACGCTGTCCGGCGGCGTGCCGGCGTTCGTGAGCTGCGACGACAGCGCCATCGAGAAACATCCCGCGTGGGCGGCGCCGATCAGCTCCTCGGGATTCGTTCCCTTCCCATCTTCGAAGCGCGTGCTGAACGAGTACTGCGCGCCGTCGAGGACGCCGCTCTCCGTCGAGATCGTTCCGCGTCCTTCTTTGAGTGTTCCGTTCCAGACTGCCGATGCTTTTCTTTTCATGGCGCGCAGTCTACTGCACGTCAAACACGACCTGCGCCGCGCCCGGCAGGAGCCGCTGCGTCACCTCTCCGAGGATCACTTCGATCGGACCGGTTTCCAGCACGTCGCGGAAATGCACCGGATTGCCGGCGCGGACCGCCGCCTGTTCGCGCCGCAGCGACTGATGCAGGACGAGCACCGGCGGCGGCACTCGCAGCCCTCCGATCGCGAGGCCGACCGGCCAGCTGTTGCGGCGATCGGCCGTCGTCACCGACACATCGAACGCGCGCGGCGATCCATTCGGAAAATGGATGCTGATGGTCTCGCGCCGCCCGATCTCCGGCGAGTGCAGCACCCACAGCGGATGCGAGAGCGTGACGACCGCCATCGTCTCCTCCGGCGCATGCCAGCCGTTGTAGAAGAACGTGCCGTCCGCCGCGAGGTCGGTGCGCTCGGTCTCCCGGCCGTCCGGCGCGAACCAGTACACGGCGCCGTTTTCGAAGAGGCGGTCGGAAAGGATCTTTCCCTTGTTCCCGCGCAGCGGCACGAGCCGCACGTCGATCGATTTGTTCTCGCTCTTCGTCATCGAGAACGTCCCGAGCTGCTGCTTTTCGTAGCCGGCATGCGTGACGCTGATGCGCAGGTCGCGCTGCGGGACCGCCTTCTTCACCACGACGCCCATCTCGTCCGCCTTCAGCGTTTCCTGCAGCACCGGCCGCGGCGGGAACCGGAGCGACATCACGTCGATTTTCACCGTCGCGCCGGGCAGCGCCTCGCGCGTGAAGGTGTCGGTGATGTTGAGCGTGAGCTCGTTGTCGGGGATGTCGATGTTGTAGCGCGACCTCGGGCGCATCGGCTCGTCCGCGAGCACGACCGCGCGCGGCTCACCGTCGCAGGCCGAGACGATGATCTTCGTGTCGATGTCCACAGGGCTGCGGTGCTGCGCGTGATACTCCTCCGATTCCCGCGGCGCGAATCCGATCCCGGCCGGGAACTGGATGCGTACGTCTTCCCCGATCGGCTTCCCTCCGAGCGTGACGCTTCCATCGCCTTCGAGGTACGACGCCCGGAGCCGCAGGTCCTTCGGCTGCAGCGGCAGGATGGTCGTCATGCCGCTGACCGGCGGCAGCTTGCCGAAGCGCATCTCCGCGCGATACGCGCCCGGCGGAATGTCCTCGAGCGTCATGTCGCCGAACATCGGCGCGGGGTCGAAGGACTCCTCGCGCACCGCCGCGCATGACGGTTCATCGGGCGGCGTGGCGGAAGGCGGGCCGGGACGCGGCGGCGGCAGCGCGGCGCATTTCGAGACAGTGAGGACGACCTGCGGCGTGCGGTCCGGCTCGGCGCAGGCCCCGACCGAACGATCGAGCGCCGGCAGGTCCTGCTGGGTGCTCCAGTGCACGACCAGCGTCGCCGCCGCGCGCACGATCAGCGGATCCGGGGCGATCGTGATCGGCGGCGCCCCCACCTTCACCGCGCGCCGGTCGGGCAGCCAGCCGCGGCCTTCGAGGCGCAGCTCAGCGCTGCCGGGCGGCACGTCGCGCACGCGCAGGAACGCGCCGTTCAGCACCGACAGCGGCGGCAGCAGATCGGACTCGCGCGTCGCGACGCCGGAGAACGCGCGCACGCCGGGAGACACGATGCCGGTGGTCTCCGCGAGCGCGACCCGCTCGTCTTCCGGAATCCGCAGCCAGCCGAGGATCGCCGCCGGACCGTCGGTGCGCCCGTCCACGCTCTGTTCCGTTCCCGCCTTCAGCGGCGCGATCGGAAAGACCGCGACCGGCACCGACTTCTCGAGCACGAACAGCCAGAGATCCTCCCCGGCCGGAACGAGCACGCGCTCCCCATCGACCGCGAATGCGCTTCCGCGGCGCGGGACGTAGATCACGCCGCGCCGTTTCTCCGGCAGCAGCGGAACGATGGTCGCCGCAGCATCGAGCTTCAAGGTGAGCTTTTCCGGCGCCGCCGCGCCGTCGACGAGCATCGGCGCCGCCGACACGCCGTTGCTGCCGCGCGCGAACACATTCCACAGGCCGCGCGGAAACTCCACCTGCGGCCCCGCCGCCACGCAGGTCACGTCCTTCCATCCGAACCAGCGGCGGAACGGATTCTCGCGCTCTCCCGCCGCGAAGCGGCAGACCTCCGCCTGCGCGATCGGTGCGCCGTCGCGCTCGACCGTGACCACGGTGGCCGCGGCCGGAATCGCCGCGGCGAGCATCAGAAGGAGGGGCAGAGTGCGGGGACTCACGCAATGAATACGTTAGCAGGAGGGATTGCGTTCCGTTGCGCTGCATTCTCCGATCTGTAGGGGCGTTGTTCACTATTGGACAAAGACAATTTTGCGTTCCCGAGGGCGGCGATTTCGTCTCTCCCCGCGATCTTGATTACGCTGCGTTACCGCCTTACATTGCGGGCGTGTCAGTCACGGCGCATTTGTTCGAAAGCCGGCTCCCGTTGCTCGACCCGCAGCCGGCGCAGGCGCCGCCCGTGCGTGACGATCTCGCCCGCCTCCGCGCGTCCCTCGCCGGTACCGCTGCGGCGAAAATGACGAACGGCGCGGAGCTGATCCGCGCGCTCGAGAAAACGCGGCGCGAGGAGTCGATCCCGACGACGCTCGCCCCCTTCGACGCGCTCCTCGGCGGCGGACTGCCCCGCGGCAAAATGGTCGAGCTCACCGGCCGCCGCGGCGCGGGACGCTTCTCGATCGTCATGTCCGCCCTCGCCGCCGCGACGAGCATGGGCGAGGCCGCGGTGCTGATCGATCTCGGCGACCACCTCGACCCGCGGAGCGCCGAGGCGGCGGGCGTCGATCTGCGGCGCGTGCTCTGGATTCGCCCGCACACGCTCAAGCAGGCGGTGATGAGCACGGAGATGATCGCCGCGACCGGCTTCCAGCTGGTGGTGCTCGACACCGGCACGCATCCGATGCGCGGGCGCCGGGTCCCCGCCGTCGCGTGGGTGCGCCTCGGTCGCTCGGCGGAAGCGCACGGCGCGGCGATGCTGATCTCGACGCCGTATCCGCTCACCGGCACCGCGTCGGAAGCGGTCGTGACCGCGGGGCGCACGCGCGTGCAATGGCTCGGCCGCGGCAAATCGCCGCGCGTCTTCGCCGGCGTGACGCTCGACCTCACGCTCGAGAAGCACCGCCACCTTCGGCCGGGATCAAATGTCAGCGTGACCCTCTCCGACCCATCACTTCCTGACGACTCGACGACTCGTCGACTCGCCCATTCGTCATGACGCGCATCGCCTGCCTGTACGTGCCGATGTTCCCGCTCGCGGCGCGGCTGCGCAGCGAGCCGGAGCTGCTCAGCGAGGCGGTCGCGATCGTGGAGGGAAACGGCAGCGCCGCGCACGTGGTCGCGGCGACGCGGCGCGCACGCACGAAGGGGATCCGCCCCGGACTCACGCTCGCGCAGGCGCGCTCGCTGGTGCCGAAGCTGATCGCGCGCGGACGCGACGTGGAGTGCGAGCGCACCGCGCAGGAGGCGCTGCTCGAAGTCGCGGAGTCGTTCTCGCCGCGCATCGAGGACGCCGGCGAAGGGATGGTGTTCATCGACGTCAGCGGGATGGAGCGCCACTTCGCGAGCGAGAAGGATCTCGGCGACGCGGCGATCCGCGACTCGGAGGACATCGGACTGCCGGCGCGCTTCGGACTCGCGGCGAGCAAGCTCGCGGCGCGCATCGCGGCGGAGCTGCCGAAGTCGCCGACGATCGTCGAGCCGGGCGGCGAGGCGGAGTTCCTCGCGCCGCTGCCGCTCGCGCGCCTCACGCCGGAGCTCGACGCGGCGTCGACGCTGCAGCGCTGGGGCATCACCTCGATCGGCGAGCTCGCCCATCTGCCGGAGTCCGAGCTCGCGGCGCGCCTCGGCGAGCTCGGACGCGACCTGCATTACGCCGCGCGCGGCATCGATCCGCGTCCCCTGATCCCGCGCGCGCTCCCGCCGGAGTTCCGCGAGGGGATGGAGCTGGAGTGGCCGCTGGTCGCGCTCGAGCCGTTTCTGTTCATCGCCAGCACGGCGCTGGACCGGCTGTCGAAGCGGATGGAGCTCCAGGGCTTCGCCTGCAAGCGCCTCGAGCTGACGATGACGCTCGAGCCGGACGGCTACCACGCGCGCGCGATCGACCTCCCCGCGCCGACGCGCGATACGAAGACGATGCTGACGCTGCTCCGCCTCGATCTCGAGAAGACGCCGCCCGGCGCGCCGGTGATCGGCTTCACGCTCGTCGCGCACCCCGACCGCCCGCGCCGCGCGCAGCTCTCGCTGTTCGGCCCGGCCGCGCTGTCGCCGGAGAAGCTCGCGACCACCATCGCGCGCCTCGTCTCGATGCTCGGCGACGACCGCGTCGGCATGCCGCAGACCGTCGACACCCACATCCCCGACCGCTACGCCATCGGCACCTTCGCTCCCCCGCCCCCGCCCAACCTTCGACGAGGCCCCCGCAAGAGCCGCGGCCTCCTCGCCGCCCGCATCTTCCGCCCGCCCGTCGCGGTGGAAGTGATCACCCGCCCCTCCCGCGAAAACGAGCCCGGCGAATTCCAGATCGCCGCCATCAAAAGCGACGGCGACATCGCCGGCGACGTCCGCACCTCCGCCGGCCCCTGGCAGTTGACCGCCGAATGGTGGAACCCGTCCCCCGTCGATCGGGAGTACTGGGATGTGGAGCTTTTGCAGGGGAAGAGCTACCGCGTGTATCGGGGGGATGGGGGGGCGGAGTGGTTTGTGGATGCGGGGTATGACTGAGGGCTACTGATTGTGGAGAAACGGATGAATGCAGAATGCAGAATGCAGAATTGAGAATTGAGAATGAAGGAGATTCACGAAAGGACGTTCAATTTTGCGTGCCGGATCGTTCGCCTGCATCGTGCATTGACTCGAAAACGCGGCACAGATCGCGTCGCGGCAAATCAGCTGCTGCGCTCCGGTACGGCGATCGGCTCCAATCTGGAAGAAGCAGAAGCGGCTCAGAGCCGGGCGGATTTCATCTCCAAGCTGCGAATTTCTCTCAAAGAAGCGCGTGAATCGCACTACTGGCTTCGATTGATTGAAGCAACCGGAATGCTGACGCCGCAGCGCGTTCGCCCTCTCGTCGAAGAAGCAAACGAAATCGTCAGCGTTCTGACTTCGATCGTAAAGAAGGTCAGCAAGCCACAGTCACAAAATACCGATTCTTAATTCTCAATTCTGCATTCTGCATTCTGCATTCATGTCCTCTTCCCCGCCCTACGCCGAGTGCCGCACCGCCTCCTCCTTCTCCTTCCTCGCCGCAGCCACTCTCCCCGAGGACCTCATCCACCACGCCGCCCAAAAAGACCTCCCCGCCATCGGCATCATCGACAAAAACGGCCTCTACGGCGCGCCGCGCTTCCACACCGCAGCCAAAAAAGCGGGGATCCGTGCCCTCATCGGCTCCGAGCTCAAACTCGACGACACCCCGAAAGGCCTGAGACTGGCGACCCCGCCGAGGGAGCAGTGGCTCACGCTCATGGTCGAAAACCGCACCGGGTACAGGAACCTGTGCAGGCTGCTGACGGCGGGGGCGCTCACCCATCCGAAGGGCGAGGCGAAGTACACGTGGGAGCTGGTCGAGCAGCATGCCGAGGGGCTGCGGTGTCTGACGCGGGACGATGAAGAGACCATCCACAAAATCAGCGGCATCTTCAAAGGGCGGACGCACATCGAGCTGCAGCGGCATTTCCGGCGGGAGCAGGAGCATCACAACATCCGGCTCGTCGACATCGCGCGGCGGATGCGGCTGCCGCTCGTGGCGACGAACGGCGTGCGCTATGCGCGTCCCGAGGACCGCGAGCTGCTCGACGTCCTCACCTGCATTCGCGAAGGGGTGAACGTCGACAATGCCGGGCGGCTGCTCGACGTCAACCGCGAGCGGCACATCAAGAGCGCGGCCGAGATGGCGAAGATCTTCGCCGATCTGCCGGAGGCGCTCGAGGGGGCGTGGACGCTCGCCAACACGCTCGACTTCACGCTCGGCGACCTCGGGTACCAGTTCCCCGATTACCCGCTGCCCGACGGCGAGACCAGCGACTCCTTCCTCCGCAAGATCACCTGGAACTCCGCGAAGGCGCGGCTGCGTCCTCTGACCGCGGCCGCGCAGGCCCAGATCGAGAAAGAGCTGAACATGATCGAGAAGCTTCAGCTCGCGGGCTACTTCCTCATCGTCTGGGACATCGTGCAGTTCTGCAACCGCGAGAAGATCCTCGTGCAGGGGCGCGGCTCCGCGGCCAACAGCGCGGTGTGCTACGCCCTCGGCATCACCGCCGTCGATCCGGTGAAGATGGACCTGCTCTTCGAGCGCTTTTTATCCGAAGAGCGCGGCGAGTGGCCCGACATCGACCTCGACCTCCCCTCCGGCGAGCAGCGCGAGCGCGTCATCCAGCACGTCTACAAAAAGTACGGACAGCACGGCGCGGCGATGACCGCGAACGTCATCACCTATCGCGACCGCTCCGCCGCGCGCGAAGTCGGCAAGGCCCTCGGCTTCTCACTCGAGCAGGCCGACAAGTTCTCGAAGACCGTCAGCGCCTCGAACTTCGGCGAAATCCGCGACCTCGATGTCCTGAGTCGCGACCTCGATGTCATCCTGAGCCGCGAAGACGGCGAAGGATCCTCATCGCAAGAGCCTGAAGGATCCTTCCCCCGCGCTTCGCTCGGGGTCAGGATGACACCGCTTGCGGAGGCGTTGGCCAACGCCGGCTTCGATCCCGAGGACCTGCGCATGCAGCACTTCATGCGCCTCTACCTGCGGATCCAGAACCTGCCGCGCCACATGGGACAGCACTCCGGCGGCATGGTGCTCGCGAAGGGGCGGCTCGACGAGGTCGTGCCGCTGGAGCCGGCGTCGATGCCCGGCCGCGTCGTCATTCAGTGGGACAAGGAAGACTGCGCCGATCTCGGCATCATCAAAGTCGATCTCCTCGGCCTCGGCATGCTGGCCGCGCTCGAGGAAGCGATCCCGCTCATCCGCACGTGCGAAGGGAAAGAAGTGGACCTTGCCCACCTGCCGCCCGACGACCCGCTCGTCTACAAAATGCTCAACGAGGCCGACACCATCGGCATGTTCCAGGTCGAGAGCCGCGCGCAGATGGCGACGCTGCCGAAGAACGCGCCGAAGCACTTCTACGACATCGTCGTGCAGGTGGCGATCATCCGCCCCGGCCCGATCGTCGGCGGCATGATCAAGCCCTTCTTCGACCGCCGCCAGGGACGCGCGCCGGTCGAGTATCCGCATCCCTGCCTCGAGCCGATCCTGAAGCGCACGCTCGGCGTGCCGCTGTTCCAGGAGCAACTGCTGCGCATCGCCATGGTCGCGGCGGGATTCACCGGCGGCGAGGCCGAGGAGCTGCGGCGGGCGATGGGGTTCAAGCGCTCGATGGAGCGCATGGTCGAGATCGAGAAACGGCTGCGCGCGGGCATGGCCGAGCGCGGCATCGACGCGGCGGCGCAGGATCAGATCGTGAAATCGATCACCGCCTTCGCGCTGTACGGCTTCCCCGAGTCGCACGCCGCGAGCTTCGCGCTCATCGCCTACGCGAGCGCGTACATCAAGGCCCGGCACCCGGTCGTGTTCTACATCGCGCTGCTGAACGCGTGGCCGATGGGGTTCTATCACCCCGCGACGCTGATCAAGGACGCGCAGCGCCACAAGGTGCAGGTGCTGCCCGTCGACGTGAACAAATCAGGATGGATGTGTCGCTGGGAAGACGGCGCGGTGCGCCTCGGCCTGCGGTTCGTGAAGGGCCTGCGCGCCGAGTCGGGCCTGCGCATCGAAGCCGCGCAGCCGTACGCGTCCACCGACGACCTCGCCCGCCGCGCCCGCCTGCGCGACGACCAGCTCACGAAGCTCGCCTGGGCCGGCGCCATGGCCTCCTTCGGCATGACCCGCCGCGCCGCCCTCTGGCAGGCCGCCTACGCCGCGAGATCCGCCGGCGAGATGTACGAACAGCATCCGGATCCCTCGCTCTCGCTCGGGATGACACCCCCCTCATCCGCCTTCGGCACCTTCTCCCCTCGCGGAGGGGAGAAGGACGCTGGAAGGAAGCGTGTCGGGAGCGCCCTTCTCCCCGCTGGGGAGAAGGTGCCGAAGGCGGATGAGGGGACACAACACCCGCTTCGGGAAATGTCCGCGACCGAGGAGACGATGGCCGACTACATGGCGATGGAGCTGACGACCGGCAAACACCTCATCGAGCACTTCCGCCCGCGGCTCCGCAACGAAGGCGTGCTGACCGCCGAGCAGTTGAAGCACGCCCCGAACGGCAGCCGCGTCACGACCGCCGGCGCCGTCATCGTCCGCCAGCGCCCCGGCACCGCGAAAGGCTTCGTCTTCCTCACCCTCGAAGACGAGACCGGCCTCTCCCAGGCGATCGCGAGCCCGCCCGTCTTCGCCGAATACCGCTCGACCATCCTTTCGAGCTCCGGCCTCATCGTCGAAGGCATCGTCCAGAACCGGGAAGGCCAGGCCTCCATGCGCGCCGAGAGCTTCCGTCCGCTGGAGGGAGTGCTGGAAGTGTACAGCCACGACTTTCATTAGTTGGGGTCAGGTCTGGAATTTCAACTTTACGGCGCGCGAGAGCAGACCCGTAAAGTTGAAATTCCAGACCTGACCCCAACTTTGCCAACTTTGAGACGCGTACAATCAGCGGCAATGTCCACCACCCCCCTCACCCCCGTCCCCGTCGAGCGCGTCGTCGCGAGCGAGGCGGCGCGGCCGCGGATGCCGTGGGAAGAGCTCGCAGCGTACCTGATCGTGACGGGCGGGATCTTCTTCGTCCTCTGGCAGCATCTCGTGCCGGCGGTCATCTTCGGGCTCACGCTGTACATGATCCTCGACGGCGTGTCGGAGCGGATGAAGGGGCGGATGTCGCACGGGGTGGCGCGGCCGCTGGCGCTGCTCGTGGTCACGCTCACGACCGGCGCGATCGTCACGGCGGCGATCATGCTCATGGTCATGATGCTCCGGCGCGGCGCGGGGAACGTGCCGGCGATGATGGAGCAGATGGCGGAGATCCTCGGGTCCGTCCGCCTCTGGCTCGGAGGCCTCGGCCGTCAGTTCATCCCGGAGATGCTGACCGACGCCGAAGAGTTCAAGCTCATGATGATGACCTGGCTCAAGACCCACGCGCAGACCCTGCGCGCGGGCGCGGGCTGGCTGGGCATCGGTCTCGTGCACATGATCATGGGCGCGCTGCTGGCGCTCCTGGTCTTCTTCCGCCGCGTGACGAAGCACGACGCGGTCGACCGCGGGCCGCTGGCGCGCCACCTCGTCGAGAAAGTCGACCACTTCGCGCACGCCTTCTCGCGCATCGCCGTGGCGCAGATCAAGATCTCCGCCGTCAACACCACGCTCACCGCGCTCTACCTGCTCGTCGTGCTGCCGCTCTTCGGCATCCACGTTCCGTTCGCCACGACGCTGGTGGTCATCACGTTCCTCTGCGGCCTGATCCCCGTCCTCGGCAATCTGATCTCCAACACCGTGATCACGATCCTGTCGCTGGGCGTCTCCTTCGCCACCGCCGTGGCGTCGCTGTCGTTTCTGGTCGTCGTCCACAAGCTCGAGTACCTGATCAACTCCCGGATCGTCGGCGGCGAGACCGACTCCCAGGCGTGGGAGATCCTGCTGGCGATCCTCGTCGGCGAGGCCGCGTTCGGCATGGGCGGGATCATCATGGCCCCGATCATTTACGCGTTCGTGAAGCGGGAACTTCGCGACCGGGGGCTCGTGTAACCCATATCTGACGCATAATTACAGGCCGAGGTCCGAAATGCTCAAACGATGGGTGGTGGGGTTCGCCGTCATCGCGGCGCCCGTGCTGGCACAGGCTCAGCGAACGTTATTGATTGCGGGCGGGGTCTACGAAGACCGCCCCGCGCTCGCGCTGCGCACGAGTCTTCTGCCGCTGAAGGGCGTCACGGTGAAGCTGTACCGCGACGGCGGCGACGGCGCACCGTCCGCGGGCGACGCGCTGATCGCGACCACGACGACGAAGGATGCCGGCGTCTACGCGTTCCAGGTCGAGCGCCCCGGCGACTACTGGGTCACCGTCGACTCGCGCACCATCCACAAGGACGCCTGGCCCGAGCAGACCTTCGGACCGGCCGGCTCGCTCTGTGCGCGTCCCGATGGCACGACCGTCTCGATCGGCTCCGCCGGCTCCTGCTTTGGTGGACGCACTTTCAACTCCGACGACGCCTCGTCGCTCGCGACCTCCGAGCACATCGCGGCAGTGAAGCTCGAGAGCTCGCTGTCCAACGTCGACTTCGCCTTCAGCTTCGACGCCGTCACCTCCGCCGCCGACGGCGAGCACATTCAAGGCTCGCTGCGGCAGTTCTTCCAGAACGCGAACGCCGTCCCCGGCCCGAACCGCATGCGTTTCGTGCCGCTCACGCCCGCGCCCGAACAGCGCGATCCGACGATGGGCACGCCGCAGCACTGGTGGATCATCACGCTCGGTACGCCGCTGCCTCCGCTCAGCGATGAAGACACGGTCATCGACGGCGTCGCGCGCAACTTTCTCTCGTCGACCTCGGTGTCGAACGTGAACGCCGGCCGCGTCGGCGACCGTCCGAAGATCATCCCGGAAGACCTCGCCGCGGACCGGCTGCAGAAGCCGGAGCTGGAGCTGGTACTCACAGGTTCCGAGGGAATCGTCTGCACCGGACGCTGCGCGATGCGCGACCTCGCCGTTCACGGCGCGCCTGTCTCGATCGTGACGCGCGCCGACGCGCGCATCGAGCACGTGCTCATCGGCGCGTCGCCGGATGCGACGCCGTCCGCCACGCGCGGCCTCGTCGGCCTGCAGGTCGAGCGCGGTCTCACGATCGCGCACAATGTTCTGGTCACGGCGCAGTCGAATGTCGGCATCGCCGTCACCGCCGAGGGGCGGCTCGAAGGGAACCGTCTCGACGTCAGCCGCTGCGGCGAGCCGGCGAGCGGCGGCGGCATCGCGCTGCTCTCCAACGGATCGGAGATTCACTCCTCGATCGTCACCGCCAATCCCGGCGCCGGCATCATCATCGGCGCGGCGGACGGCACGCGTCCGGTCAGCGGCACGCGCATCGACGGCACGACCATCAGCGGCAATCAGGCCGGGATCGTGCTCTCTCCCGGCGCCGAGCGCAACGTCATCACGCGCAACGACATCATGTGGAACCGCCTCGGCGGCGTGACGATCACGCCGTATCAGTCGACACCGCCGCGCGAGAACCGCTTCAGCGCGAACCGCTACGACGAAAACGGACTGCGGCCGATCGTCCTGAACCTCGCCGCGGAGCCCGACTCGCTCGCCCGCGCCGGCAATTGCGAGCGCGTCGCCGGCGCCCCGAACTCCGGCATCTCCGCGCCGGTGATCACGAGCGCGGTGCTGCTCGGCGAAGAGAACGACCACCGCGTCACCATTCGCGGCCGCGCCTGCCCGGGCGAAGTGGTCGAGATCTACCAGTCCTTCACCACGTCGTCGGTGCGCGAGAAGAGCGTCGACATGCCGCACATCCGCACCGCGCGCACCGAGCGCGAGACGATCAACAATCAGGAGCGCGAGATGTCGCTGCCGTCGATCGGCGAGTTCAATTACCTCGGCGCGGCGAATACCGCCGCCGACGGCACGTTCGAGGCGACGTTCCCGTTCCACGTCGTACGGCCCACCGAGGTCGTGACGAAGGACGTCGACCGCGACACCGACCTCTGGGCCCGCCAGGTCCGCGGACTCACCGGCGCCGGCCCCACCGATCGCGCGTTCTCCGGAATCGCCATCGACCCCGCCGGCAACACCTCGGAAATGAGCGTGCGCCGCCAGATCGAGAAGCAGGTCGCCACTACAAACCAGCGGTGACGCGCGACACCACCCGCGCGAACGTCAGCAGCACCGACGAGGCGCGGCGGATGCGGCGCGTGCGGCCGTCGCGCTCGGCATGCGTCACGCGGCCGAGGACGCGCGAGAGCTCGACCGGGAGATCGTCCTCGTGCAGGTTATCGCCGCGCGTGATCAGCGTGCCGTCCGCGACGGCGACGACGCGATGTGCGGTGAGGCCGCGGTCGGCGAGCGTCAGTACCACGTCGCCGCGGCGGATGCGCGCGCGGTCCGCCGGCTCGACCAGCAGATAGTCATCGCAGCGGATGATCGGATGCATGCTGTCGCCGCCGGCGCGGAAGCGCACCGCGTGCCCGCGCGCGAGCAGGTCGGCGATCACTTCCCGCGCGACGGCGCTCACGCGGCCTCCGCGCGGATCAGCTCGACCACCGCCGCGTCGCGCGTGAAACAAAGCTCGCGCACCGGCACCCGCCCGGCGAGGCGCTCGAGGAACGCGAGCGTGAACGCGAGCGCCTCGGGGTTCGAGAACAGCGGGAACGTACAGGTGAACAGCCGCGCCACCGCCGCCGGATGCGGCAGCGCGCGAATCTCGTTCACCGGCGACTGCACGAGCAGATACACGCCCGCGAGCGGCGCCGACGCGGCCATCGACAGCTCGGCCTCGCCGTGCCACGGCGTCCCGTGCATCCACATCGCGCCGTCCTGCTCGCGCACGATCACGCGGTCATCGCTCACGATCCCCGCCGCCTCCGCGCCCCACAGCCGCGCCGTCGTCGACTTCCCGGCGCCCGACATTCCGACGAAGAGATGTCCGCGGCCGGCGCGATCGATGATGCCCGCCGAATGCAGCTCCACGCCGCGCCCGCGCCCGAGGAGCTGCGCGACCAGGACTTCGTCGAGCGGATAGTCGAGCGGGCTGAGATGCAGCACGGACGGCGAAAGCAGGATCTCGCCGCGCGTGAAGTCGGCGTTGAACGTGGCGGTCTTATACGGATTGTGCTCGAACGCGTCGGAGCTGCACTCGACGCGGAACCCGTCGCCGTCGCGCAGCATGCGCCACACGGCCCCGGAGTCGAACACGACTTCGCCATGCGACGGCGCGAGCGAGTCGGACGCGCGGACGGTGAGATCGACGTCGGGAGCAGCGGGCGGGACGAGGAACCGGCGCGTGGCGCCGGACCAGTCGCAGAGGACGCGCTCGTCCTCGCAGCGGACGGCGATGGTGATGCCCGCGATCCGCAGGAAGTCCGAGCGCACGCTTACGAACCGATGGTGCGGCAGGGATTCACGAGGAAGCAGCCCATGGCGCTGGCGCCCGACGAGCCGGACATCTTGCAGTTGCCGAGCACCGCTTCCTCGGGCCGCAGCGGAAATCGCGTGACGGCCGGCTTCTGATACGGCTTCTTTCTGATGTTGCTCTTCTCCATTCACGGGCTCCTTTTCAATGCATGCTGCACGAGCCGCACGAACCGGTCGCGCAGCTGGCGGCCGGCGCGTCGAGCGGCACGGTCGCAATGATGTCGGCGATGTCGCCCCGATGGCGCGCGCGCACTTCCTCGGCCATGTGCTCGATCTCGCGGCGATGCGAGCCGGTGACGCAGTACTCGCAGTCGCCGTGCTCGCGGACGTCGACGCCGAAGACTTCCGCGCGCAGATGCGCGGTTTTGCAGAGGAAGTCGACCGGCGCCTCGGGGTCTCCGTTTTCCAGCTCCGCCGTCGCCGCGCACGAGCCGCACAGCGAGCGCAGCGCGCACGAGTTGCACTTCGTGACCCGCGTCTTCGGCCGGTCGCGCACCTGATGGAGGAACTTCTCCCACCCCTCGCGCACCGTGCCGTTGCGGACGTTGTACGTGTCGACGTGCGACAGCACGCAGATGGTCATGTTGCCGTAGGGATCGATGGCGAACGAGTTGATGCCGCCGCCGCAGTCGTAGACCTGCGCGACTTCATCAGGCTCCGGCACCGGCGGCGCGTATTCGGTCGCGAGCCGGCGCCAGTCGGCGACGCGGCGCGGGTCCTCGAGGTCGAGCGCGACGATCTCCGGCGGCGTGAGCCGCACGGCCAGCGGACTCGAAGAGCAGTCGATGCGCGGGCTGATCATCGGATCGAAGCTGAACTTCACCCCGATCTCTTCCTCGGCGAAGCGCTTCATCGCCCACACTTCGTGCTTGTTGACCGACAGCGCGACCGTCTTCAGCTTCAGCGGCAGGTTGCGCTCGAGCAGCAGGCGGATCCCGCGCAGGCACTTCTCGAACGAGCCCGGAATCCCCGTCAGCGCCTCGTAGGTCGCCTTCGTGCGGCCGTACAGCGTGATCTCGATCGCGAACGGCGGCAGCGCCGCCAGCGCGTCGGCCACCCGCTCGGTGATCAGCGTCCCGTTCGTGAACAGCGTGAGCAGCAGCCCCTTCGACGCGCCGTGGCGGTAGATCTCCAGGAAATCGGGACGCGCGAGGATCTCGCCGCCGGAGAGCAGGAGCCACATGCATCCCATCTCCGCGAGCTCGTCGAGGATGCGGCAGTGCTCCTCGGTGGTCAGCTCCGTCCGCCGCGCGCCGCGGTCGTTCATCGGCAGGTTGTTGTAGCAATGCACGCATTCGAGCGGGCAGCGGTTCGTCAGCTCGATCGTTCCGTTCACGGGGAGACGCAGCGCGTTCACTTCCCCCATGATCGATTGACTGAGCTCGCCGTATTCGCGGGTTTCGATCATTCCGAGGGCTCCACCTGCGAAATCAGCGCCGCACCGCTCAGATCGGCGAGCAGAGCGGTCACGTCCGCCAGGGCCGTCTCGTGGTCGACGTCGTATTCGGCGCAGATCGCGTCGACGATCTCATCCATCGAGCGGTCGCCGTCGACCAGCTCCCAGACGCTCGCGGCGACGGGAGAGAGCGTGTAGACATAGTCGAGATTGCCGACGTTCTGGCGCACCGGCACGAGGATCGACTCCGCGCCGACACGGCGACAGACCACTTCCGGCGTACGCCGGAACACACTGCGTTCTCTCAGCGCGGATGAATTCATGCTTGTGACCGCAGCCATGATAACCAATTTACAGCCGGTCGATCTTCGCCGCGAGAATGAAGTCGCTGCGCGTGAGTCCGTCGACCTTGTGGGTCCAGATGGTTACGACGACTTTCCCCCACGCGAGATGGATGTCGGGATGATGCCCCTCTTCCTCCGCGAGCGCGCCGATGCGGTTCGTCAGCGCGAGCGCCGAGACGAAATCGGGGAAATCGAACTGCTTTTCGAGATGATGCTCGTTGACCACGTGCCAGCCACCGCCCAGTTCGCTTTCGAGCGCGTGCAGTTCGGCGCCCTTCAGCGCCGGAACGCCGCCGCGGCACGGAATACACTTTTCGTTTGCAAGAGAAACCATGTCCCATGGTCTCACATGGCAGTTCACTTGCTATCAGATACGTCAAGGAGTTTTTAGTTGTCGAGTCAGCCAAAACCAAAAGTCCTCGTCGTCGACGATGACGATGCGATCCGAACCATGGTGGAGCGCGTTCTCAAGCGCGAACAGTACGAAGTGGATGCCGCGAGGGACGGACACGAAGCGATCGAGAAGCTCACCCGCAACGACTACGGAACGATCCTGCTCGATCTGATGATGCCGCGCGTCGACGGCCACGGCGTGCTTCGCTACCTCGAGACCGAGCGCAACGCGCCGACGCCATGGGTGATCCTGATGACCGCGAACGTGCAGAGCGCGAGCGAGACGAAGGACGCCAGGCCGGTCTTCCGCGTGCTCTCGAAGCCCTTCGACATCAGCAAGCTCGTCGCGCACGTCAAAGACACGCACGAGATTACGGAACACGAGATTACGTAACCAGGCCGCGTTTCTCGAGCTCCGCGATCAGCGCCTCGACGTCCGCCTCGAGCCGTTCGCGCGTGACGTCGAACTCTCCGAGCATCGTCTCGACAATCACTCCGAGAGAGATCCCTTCGGCGATGAGCTGCCACACCCGCACGCCGGTCGGGTCGAGTCCGTAGTACGTCCCGCTCCGCGAGTCGAGCAGCACCAGCTCGTCGCCGACAGGCCGGAAGATCACCTGCTCCGCGATGCGAACGACGCGCTCCCCTCGCATCCCGTCACCGTAGCAGATCGGCGCGCCGGAACAGACGCCGGATCCCGCGCGCGCCGCGATAGACGTAGAGCCACGGCAGCGCGAAGCGGCCGTGCGACGGAAAGCTCTGGCGCATGAACGCGGGCGGCGGCAGCGCGAGCTGGCGGAGCCTGCGCAGCCGCGCGCGCCACGGCAGCGCGCGGAAGTCCTCCAGCATCGTGCGTCCGTACGTGATGTCGCGGTCGAGATAGATCCGCGACGGCTCGTCGCGCTCGATCTCCTCCCGCGACAGCCACTCCTCCGCCCGCTCCGCGTAGTCGGGATCCCGCGGCTCGCGCCCGCACCAGTCGTCCGCCAGCTCCACCGACCGCATGCAGATCCCGACCACGTGCCGCTCCGCCGCCAGCCGCCAGAACCGGCCATGCTCCTCGCGCGGCATCCGCTCGCGCAGCAGCGCGATGTCGTACAGCCAGATCAGCCGCTCCGTGTCGTGATGGTGCGCGACGCGATGCACGCACGCGTGCAGCAGCGCATCCCCGTGCGACAGCGCGAGCGCGTGCGGACCGATCGCCGGCGCGGGCCTCGCGCGCTCGCGCAACTCGCCGAAGCGCAGCGTCTCCGCGAACAGCGGCATGTTCGTGAGCGACCAGTGGACGTCGTACGCGTGGATCGCGCCGAACGCGTCCGCGCGGGTGAACGTCGCCTGCAGCACGCCGTGCTCGTCGCCGCTGGTGAGATGCTCGCGGAACCCGAGGGCGGTCATCGCCTCGCGCAACGCGTCGAGCGCCGACGGCTCGATCAGCAGATCGGTATCGCCGCGCGGGCGCAGCTCCGGCGCCGGATAGAGGTCATACGCGAGTGGCGTTCCCTTCATCAGCAACGCCGCGACGCCGCGCGACGCGAGCGCGTCGAGCACCGCGCGCAGATCGTCGAGGCGCACGGTCTCCAGGGCCGCGGCGTGGATCGCCTCATCGCGCAGCCGCGGCAGGTGCGCGATCGAGTAGACCAGCGGCACGAGGCCGTGCTGCCCGAGGGCGCGCACGTCGCCGTCCGTCAGCTCCGGCCACGCCGTCCGCTCGCCCGCGAGCGTGCGCCGCAGCGGCTCGCGAATGCGCTCCGGGATCGGGAGGATCTCCACGCCCACGCGAACTGACTACAATCGCGGCTTGTTCCCCCGCCGCGCGGTCCTGCTGCCGGTCTGCGTCCTCGCCGGCGCCGCCGGCGCGCTGCTGCTGCTGCCGCGCGCCGTGCGCGTGCTGCACGACGACACCAGCCGCTTCTGCGCGATCCTCGACACGTCGCGCTCCTCGCGGCCGCCGCGCGTCGCGATCTACGGCAACAGCGTGGCGATGCTCGGCATCGACGCCCGCCTCCTCGGCGGATGGAACTTCGCCTCGCCCGCGCAGACCTTCGCCGAGTCGCTGCTGCTGCAGCAGGAATTGCCGCGGGGGGTGCAGACCGTCGTGCAGGTGGTCACGCCGTCGCAGCTCACCGAGTCCATCGCCGTGAACGGCGATCACTACAACGCGATGCTGATGTGCGGCTACCGCCCGCGCGCCGAGGGGCGCGCCACGATCGAGCGCGTGTTCGGGGCGCGGCTCGACGTCCATCCGCTCGCCGCGCGCGTCTACGCGCGGCGCCACATCCGCGCGGCGCTCGAAGGCCTGTTCGCCCGAAACCGCGGCGGCTGGCTGCCGGCCCGCCAGTTCGAAGTCGTCGCCCATGACGCGTATCCGGTGAATCCCGCGCAGGTGCAAATGCTGCTCGCGTCGAACGCGGACCGCCGGCACGTTTTCGTGCTCGCCCCCATTCACCCGCGCCTCCGCCCGGCGCCCTTCCGCTGTCCGCCCGCGCTCGACTGCGTCGACCTCCGCACCCTGCTCGCCGAGGAGGAATTTCAGGATCCGACCCACCCGACGCCCGCCGGAGCGGTCCGTCTGACGCGCGCGATCCGCGCCGCGCTGACGGCCCGCCGTTTGCTATGAAGAGAATGAGGTCAAGGCCCGATGTCAGCCGTCACACTCATTCTGCTCTTCATCTTCATCGCACTCGCGCTCGCCCTGTCGATCATCCTCGCCTGGCTCCCGATGCGCCTGCTCATGGGCCAAATGGCCCGCAACGTCCGCGAGTTCATCCAGCGCCAGCGCGAACGCCGCCGCGTCGAGCGCGGCACCCCGGACCGGAGGCATTTGTAGCGGTCGCGCGGTCACGCGGTCACGCGGTCGCCGGTTACGCGGTCACGCGGTCGCGCGGCCGTGGAACGCCGGCGTCCGCGCCGGCTGGTCAGGCGGCGTCCTCGCCGCCTCCCGAGAACGCAGGCGGGACGCCTGCTGATCAGCCGGCGAGACGCCGGCGTTCCACGGGACGGCGTCAGCCGCGCGTCAGACTGCCGCCATTGCCTTTAGGAACCCAGCAACTCAGCAACCCAGTAACCACCGCGCGACTGCGTGACCGCGCGACCGCCGGTTACAACGCCTGCTCGATCGCCCGCAGGAGCTCCGCGTCGTTGGCGGGGATCGCGCCGATGCGTTTCCAGACGATGCGGCCGGTGCGGTCGAGGAGCACCGAGGTCGGGAGCATGGACGTCTGCAGCATCGCGGGGAGCCGGCCGTCGGGATCGAGCGCGACCGGATACGTCATCTTCTGCTCGTCTACGAACTGCTTCACCGAATCCGCGCCGCTCTCATCGACGCTCACCCCGATGACCTCGAACCCCTTCGGCTGATACTTCGCATGCAGCGCCTGCAGCTCCGGGATCTCGTAGCGGCAGGGCCCGCACCACGTCGCCCAGATATTCAGCAGCACGACCGACCTGCGCTTCGAGGCGAGATCGAACTTCGAGCCGTCCAGCCACGTCGCCGAATACTCCGGCATCACCGAGCCGATATCCGTACCGGTCGTCGTCGCCTCCGGCGGCGCCGCAGCGGTCTGGCTGGCGGTAGTCGTCGTCGCGGTCGTCGCCGTGACAGCCTGTTCGCGCTGCCGGCAGGCCGCGAACACGACGAGGAGCGAGAGCAGGAGGCCGAGCGTTTTCATGAGTACGGCGCGCATTTTACAGGCGGAGAAACTTCTCAATTCTAAATTCTGCTCTCTGCGTTCTGCGTTCATAACAAAAACGCCCCGCTCATCGCGGGGCGCAGGAAAACTCCAAAACAAAGGCAGGGAGCCTAGTCCTCCTCCACCTTCCCCTTCTTGATCACCTCGGGCTCGGCGGTGGATGCGGCGGCGGCGACGTCGCCGGCGGCGGGCTCGGCAACGACCTCGGCACGGGCGACGGTGACGCCGACGACCACGCGCTCCGGGTCATCCAGCACCTTCACGCCCTCGCCGACCGTCAGGTCCTTCACGCGCAGGTAGTCGTGCACACCGAGGGCGGACACGTCCACTTCGATCGAATCGGGGATCGCGTTCGGGAGGCACTCGATATGGATCTCGCGCACCTGCCAGTCCAGCAGGCCGCCTTCCTTCACGCCGATCGCCGTCCCGTTCGGGTGCACCGGGATCGTCACGCGCACCTTCTCATCCATCAGCACGCGCACGAAATCGATGTGCATCATCTTGCGCGAGATCGGATCGATCGTCACTTCCTTGATCATCGCGTGGCGCTGCTGATCGGTGCCCGACATCTTCAGCAGGAACACCGAGCGGATACCGTGCTCGCCCTTCTGAATGAGCTCCGAGACGGCCTTGCGATCCACCGTGATGGCCACCGGCTCGCGGTGCGCGCCATACACGACCGCCGGCACGCGCCCCTCACGGCGAAGCTTCTTCGCCACTTCCTTGCCGGTCGTCTCCCGGCGTTCCACTTCCAACGTCACCTCAGCCATCGCTGACTCCTTTGAATCTGGTTCGGAAGCGCGTAAATCGCTGAAAAGTTGGGGTTATTCCCCGGTTTCGCTGTCACGCGGTCGCGCGGTCACGCAGCAGCACCCTGAACCGCGTGACCGCGTGACCGCGTGACCGCGTGACCGGTTACATCTCAAACAGCGAGGAAACCGAATCCTCGTCATGTATGCGTTTGATGGCCTCGGCAAGCAGCGACGCAATCGACAACGTCTTCAGCTTCGAACAGTCCATCTCCTTCTCCTGCGTGGGGATGCTGTTCGTGGCGACGACCTGGATCAGGTCGGAGCTGTTGATGCGCTGGATGGCGGGGCCGGAGAGGACCGCGTGCGTGCAGGCGGCGGAGATGGAGCGAGCACCCTGTTCGAACAGCGCCTGTACCGAGTGGATCAGCGTGCCGGCGGTGTCGATGATGTCGTCGACGATGTAGACGTTCCGTCCCGCGACGTCGCCGATGATGTTCATGACCTCGGTCTGATTCGCCGCGACGCGCCGCTTGTCGATGATCGCCAGCGACGCCCCGAGGCGCTTCGCATACGCGCGTGCGCGCTCCACGCCCCCTGCGTCCGGCGACACGATCGTCAGATCGTCCGCCTCCAGCGTCTTCAGATAGCCCACCAGCACCGGCGCAGCGAAGAGATGATCGACGGGGATGTTGAAGAAGCCCTGAATCTGCGCCGCGTGCAGATCGAGCGTCAGCACGCGGTCGGCCCCCGCGGCGCTGATCAGGTCCGCGGCCAGCTTCGCCGTGATCGGCACGCGCGGCTTGTTCTTCCGGTCCTGCCGCGCGTAGCCGTAATACGGAATCACCGCCGTCACGCGCCGCGCCGACGAGCGCTTGAACGCGTCGAGCATGATCAGCAACTCCATCAGGTGATCGTTCACCGATGGCGGACAGGTCGGCTGCACGAGGAACACATCCGCGCCGCGCACGTTCTCGTCGATCTGCACGTAGTGCTCGCCGTCCGAGAAGCTGTAGAGCGTGATGTGTCCCTGCGAGATCCCCAGGTTCGCGCAGATCTCCTCCGTCAGCGACGGATGCGCGCGGCCGGCAAAGACTTTCAGGTCCAAGGCGGCGTGATTATAACGACGAGACTGATTTGGCGAGGTACATTGATGTCATGCAAAGCGATGTTTCGAGCGCTCCCGCGCCGCTGCCTCCCGAGCCGCGCCGGCCTCGGTTCTCCTTCAGGCTCTTCCTGCTCGTGATCGTCCTGCTCGTGGCCGCGTTCCTCGGCGGCTATGTTCCTCAGGCGCTCGAGCTGCGGCGCGCCACGGCGACGCTGCAGCGGACGGAGCTCGACC
>Ga0134123_10000546_pt1 | contig 24683 bp, 27 predicted proteins | sample KB303_FD_96460 | JGI IMG/M metagenome (GOLD analysis project Ga0134123, IMG submission 96460) | Terrestrial soil microbial communities without Nitrogen fertilizer from Kellogg Biological Station, Michigan, USA - KB3-0-3 | ecosystem: Environmental > Terrestrial > Soil > Unclassified ...
CGCGCGATCCGGCGGCTCGCCGGCAATCGCGAGGAAGCGGAGGCGATGGGGCAGCGCGGACGCGAGCTTTACGCGTCGCGGTTCGCGCCCGCGCACGCCTTCGCGGCGTGGAAGCGCGTGCTCGCCCCGGTCAGCAGGTAGCGCGCAGCGAATCGTGCTGCGGCGGCGCGGCGACGGCCTTCCTGTCGCGCGCGGACTTCACGGCGGACGCGACGCTGGTGAGGATCGCGGCCATCATGTCGACGTCGAACGGTTTGCGCACGATCGAATGCACGACCTGGGGATCGAGTTGCGCGACGTAGCTTCCGGTCATCGCCGTGACCACGATGATCGCCGGGCGGCGCGGCTCGGCGGCGAGCTGCTGCACGACGTCGTAGCCGTTCACGCGCGGCATCATCAGGTCGAGGACCATGATGAGGTAGTCGGCCTCGCGGAGCTTTTCGAGCGCGTCGAGTCCGTCAGGAGAAGTATCGACCGTGAAGCCGGCGCGTTTCCCCACGATTTCGAGAAGCGCGCGGACGGCAGGGTCGTCGTCCACTACGAGAACTTTGTCCAATATCCTGCCTCTTAGCCGGAGAGAGAAAGCGGCTGCCCGAACCATGCAACAGGCGTGCACATCGCCGCGGGCATCGTGAGATCATTTCCGCGATGACGCGCCGGTCGCGCCGGATTTTTCTCGTGGGAATCGCGGCGATGCTCGCCATCGCGCTCGCGTTTGTTCTCGCGTACCGCGATCTCGTCCGCGATCCCGTGCCGCCGCGCGGCGCGCCGGCGATGGCGGCGTGGCTCGCGAGGCATCCCGCCGACTGGCTCACCGCCACGCAGCTGACCGAGGCGGCGCTCGACTCGCCGATACCCCGCCGCGTCGAGCTGTGGCGCGCGGCGTACGCGCTCGCGCGCACGGCGGCGCCGCGCAGCGGCGGCCCGATGATCGCGTTCGTGCGCAGCGGCCTCTTTCACTGGTACGAGCTCGGGCTCGCGGACCGCGGCGCGGTGCTCGCGTCCGCCGCGCCGCTGATGCGCGATCCGCAGATCTTCGAGGAGCTGCATGGCCCGCTGTGGGAGCTGACGCACGACCTCGAGTGGCTGCGCCGGAACGCGCCCGGCAGCGTCAGCGCACTCGACCAGCTGCGCACGATCGCCGCGGCGAACGGACGGTTCGAGGACTACCGCGCGCTGCGCGCCGAGATCCGGCGCCAGCGTCTCGCCGCCTTCGAGACCACGCGCGCCTCGCTCGCCGCGCAGGACCTGCCGCAGCTTCTTCCGCGGCGGATCGAAACAGAGGACGAGCCGCTGGTGCGGCACATCCTCGCGGAGCTGAAGCACCGCTCGTTCGAGCCGGAGCACTTCGGCGAACCCACGGCGGCCATGATCGAGTACGCGCTGCGCCATCACCTTCCCGTGGACGGCCTCATGCCGTTCGTCGAAGCACAGCAGGGTCTGCCTCCGTTTACACGCGCGCGCCTCGCCCTGGCCCTCGGCAATCCCGACGCGGCGACGAACATCGAGCTCACCGAGACGGTGAGCAACTCGCCGGAATGGCAGACCTACCATCTCGAGCGCGCGGAGCTCGAGGCGCGCCGCGGCGACGCGCCGGCCGCCAACCACCATCTGGCGGCGGTGATGCTCGTGCGGAGGGATCTCGAGGTGCTCGATACCGCGGTGCGCGTCGCGGCCGCGCTGCGCGAAGACGCGGCGGCCGCGCAACTGCGGCGGCAGCTGCACGCGCTCTCGGGCGCGCCGCGGCCATGGGAGGGCACGTGCGGCAACAACGAGCTCTGCGGCGCGGCGCACGCGGTGATCCGCACGCAGGGAGAGCCGGTCAGGATCACGGCCGCGGCCCTGCGGCCGGACCAGATCGCGCCGTACGTCGAGATCTTCGCCGACGACGCGCGCGTGGCCGAGGGCGAAGTCTCCGCGCAGCGGCACTTCACGATCGCGCTGCCCGCGGGCCTGCATCGGCTGGAAGTGCGTCTCGTGAACCCGCGGATGGCGAACGGCGCTCAGCGGCGCGTGCGCTTGTCGTGATCGACCACCGAGACCGCGGCGCCGACGATCGCCGCGAGCGTCGCCGGATTCGAGGGCAGGAAAAAGTTGTGCTCGATGAGCGCGTGCACCATGGCGATGGCGAGACTCGTGAGCGCCGCCGCCTGGAACGCGCGCCGGCCCCATGAGAGCTCGGCGGACGCGCGGCCGAACGTCATCCGCAGCAGCGCGCCGGCGCCTCCGAACAGCGAGACGATGGCGATGAGAGCTCCGATCGTCCCCGTCGTCGCGGCGATCTCGACGTAATCGTTGTCGACGTGCTCCCAGGTTTTGTCGAGCGCCTCGCGCTGCTCGAGATACACGGCGCGAGGGAACGTGCCGAGGCCGCTGCCGAAGAGCGGAAACCGCCGCCACACGCGCACGCCGGCGTCGATGCCGATGCGGCGGCCCACGAGCGTGTCGAGCTCCAGCTCCGAGGGAGCGAAGCGCCGGATCGTGCGGCCGGTGCCGAGATACATCGCGAACAGCACGACCAGCACGAGTCCCGCGGCGCCGCCGAAGGCCACCCGCGCCAGCCGGCGGCCCGGGAGACACGCGGCCGCGATCAGCATGCCCGCGCCGAGAGAGAGCAGGCCGCCGCGCGACTGCGCGAGCAGGATCGCGGCGACGCAGAGGATCACCACGCCGGCCGAGACCGACGCCCAGAGCAGCTCGCGCTCGATGAGGTGGATGACGCGCCGCCGCAGCGGCACCTCCCGGGGTCCGGCGCGATGCCACGCCACGGCGGCGATGAACAGCGCCATCGGCAGCGCGATCGCCAGGTAGTGCGCGTAGTGATTCGGGTTCACGAACGTGCCGGTGATGCGGTTGAAGATCAGCTTGTTCACCCAGCCCCAGACGTCGTAGCGCTGCAGCGCGGCCTGGCGCAGGCCGTAGAACGCCTCGAACGACGCAGCGGCGCAGATCATGGCGGCGAGGGCGAGCCGGCGCGCCGGCGTGCGCACGAGCAGCGCGGCCGCGGTGAACGTCGCAAAGAGCGCGATGACGCGGAAGAGCTCGACGGCCGTGCCGGCGGGATCGATGCTGATCGGATGACTCGTGCGCGTCGCGACGCCGGCGAGCGACGCCACGCGCTCGGCCGCGCTCCAGAGAGCCCGCGAGCCGGGGGAGACCGCGGCGAGCACGAGCGGCGGCAGAGGCAGCAGCTGCAGCGCGCCCACGGCGATGAAGCAGAGCGCGCCGATGCCCCAGATCGACCACGCCCGGGTCGGACGCGAGGAATTCATCCGGTCCCGAATGACGTAGAGCCGAAGAAGCGTGGCCGCGAAGCAGACGGAAATCGGGACCACGATCAGCGGCAGCCGCGCCCTTTCGATGACGGAGCCGAACGGGAGCGGAAGCATGGCCAGCCAGACCAGCAGAATCGCGAGACAGCCCTGCTCGGCCGCCGGGATCCACCGCTGATTGCTGGGCATGGGTCACCGATTGTACCCGAGCATGCTAAACTCGCCCGGGTTCAAGACTTAGAGGGAGGGATATTTGGGCGGAAGGGTTCTACGGTTCCTCATCAGCGTGGGAATCCTCGCGATTCCTCTGACTTTGTCTGCCCAGGGTCTGCGAGACCGCGACCCCGATCTGGAGGGGACGAAGAAAATCGTCGCCGAGCTCCAGCAGGCCAATATCCACTCCGGCATGTTTTACATGCTCTCGCGCATCCGGCTGGCCGACGCCGGGTTCGCCGAGGACTACTACCTTCCGACCGGCGACGTCAGCGGCGGCATCAGCCTGCGGGTCGAGGCCCCCAATCGCCTCTATTTCGTGCCGCGCCGGAAGACGGTGTTCACCGTCGAACTGATCCCGGGATACAGCTTCTTCAAGGCGGGCTCCCGCGAAGGTCAGTTCGACTACTCGGCGCGCGCCGACGCCCATTTCCTGTTCAACCATCTCTACATCGATGCCTATACGCTGCTGAGCGATCAACTCCGCGCGCAGATCGCCGACGTGAACCGGCTCGCCACGCAGCGCGATGAGGAGTCGGGGGTCGGCGGCGAATTCAAGTATTCGAGCCGCACCAGCGCGATCTTCAGCGCGCGTTATCGGGAGACGGACTTCCCCGGCCGGCGCTTTCAGCCGACGGACGTCCCGATCAACCAGCTCGACCGCGTGGAGAAGAACGGGCGCATCGCGCTGCATCACAAGACGTTCCCGCGGACCTCGCTGTTCGTCGCCGCCGAGGCGAGCGAATACGAGTTCGACCGGGCGTTTGTGAAGGACAGCTCGCGGCGCTACATCGGCGGCGGGTTCAACCATACGGCCGGCCGCACCGCGTTGCGCGCCGAGGTGGGACAGACCACCCTCAACTTCGACGATCCGTCACAGCGGGATTTTTCCAACCTCACCGGACAGATGACCCTGAGCCGCGGCACGAATCGCTGGAACTTCCAGGCTTCCGCCGCGCGCGACGTCGGGTTCTCGATCTATGAACGCAACAACTACTACATCTCCTCGCTCGGCCGGATCCTGGTCGACTACGCGGCGACGCGGCGCCTCACGCTGCGCGCCGGCACGGCCGTGGAGCGCGACGACTACGACATCCCGGTGGACGGCGTGCTGCGCGAAGACACGCTCACGTTCACCTCGGCCGGGTTCCTCTATTCATTCCGCAAGCTCCAGACCGGCGTCGAGGCGGGCTGGTACACGCGCGAGTCCAATGTCCTGAGCGAAGCCTCTGGAATACGGTGGGTGCTCCATTTGTCGTTCACACCGTAAAAGTTCAAATAAACGGTTTTTTCACGGCCACCGGACGTGATCGTGACATCCCGGCAGGTAGCGTAAGCAGTCCGAACGGTCCAATAGTCAAAGGGAGAGACGTCCGCGAATGAAACTTCGGGGAGCACTGGTGATTTTGCTTGCGGCGCTGGCTGTAGCGGCGATCGCGCAGGACGTCCCCCTGCTCTCCACCGACGTCTCCGTCGGCCCGCGCGACGTCCTCGACATCAAAGTCCTCGAAGATCCCACCATGAGCGGCCGGGTGACGGTCGCGGACGACGGCCAGATCATCCTCAACGTCGTCGGCAAAGTCTCGGTCGTCGGCCTGTCCGCGGCGCAGATCGAGGCGAAGCTGAAAGCCGTCCTCGAGTCGAGCTACATCACGAAGGCGACGGTCTCGGTGCAGGTCGTGGAGTTCGCCAGCAAGCCGATCTCCGTGGTCGGCGCGGTCGTCCATCCGGGACGCATCGGCGCCACCGGCACCACGACGCTGATTCAGGCGATCACCGAAGCAGGCGGCCTCGCCGCGGGCCACGGCCAGGACATCTACGTGCTGCGCACCGCGCGCAACGGTCTGAGCGAACAGCTCTCCATCAACGTCGACGATCTGATGGTGCGCGGCAATCCCGATCTCAACATCCCCCTCGCGCCGAATGACCTCGTGAACATTCCGCTCGATCCTCCCGTGACGGTCTACGTGATGGGCGAAGTGATGCGTCCCGGCAAGGCGATGTTCCGCCGTTCGCAGCAGCCCACGCTCCTCCAGGCGATGGCGGAATCGGGCGGTCCGACCGACCGCGCGGCGAGGACGGCGCTCGTCAAACGGATGGTCAACGGGAAGCAGACCACCATCAAGGTCAACTACCGCGACATCATCCGGGGAAAAAAAGAAGACGTCATTCTGCAGGACAACGATACCGTTGTCGTCGACGCGGCCTTATTCTAGTAAGGCGGGGACGTCGCCATGGATCTGAATACCCAGCAGGAAGTCCATCTCTCCCAGTACTGGAACGTCATCCGGAAGCGCTGGAAGATCGCGGCTGCGATCGTTCTGGTGGTGATGTTCGGGACGTTTCTCGCCAGCTACTTCTCGAAGCCGCTCTATCGCTCGACGATCCAGATCGAGATCGTGGAAGAGAACCGCAACGTCACGATCGAGGACCTGTTCGGCATCGCCACGTCCGATCAGGAGTTCCTGCAGACGCAGTACGTGCTGCTCCGCTCGCGCGGTCTCGCGCTGCGCGTGATCGACGATCACAAGCTGCTCAACGATCCGGAGTTCTACCCGCCCGGCATCGCCGGCCGGACCCCCGAGGAGATCAAACAGATCCGCGAGTCCCTGGCCGGAGGCCTGGTGGGCGGCATCGAAGTCACGCCCGTCCACAGCACGCGTCTCGTGCTGATCTCGTACACCGGCTCGTCGCCCCGGCTGGCGCAGAAGATCGCCGACGCGTGGGGCGAGTCGTTCATGCGCATGAACGTCGCCAAGAAGCTCGAGAGCGTGCGGCAGGCGAACGAGTTTCTCAGCGATCAGATCGCCCGCGTGCAGGCCGGCCTCGAACAGAGCCGCCGCGATCTGCTCGAGTACGGGAAGAGCAAGGGCATCATCTCGGTCGATGAAGGCGGCGGCAACGTCACGATTCAGAAGCTCGCGCAGCTCAACTCCGACGTCACCAGCGCGCAGAACGAGGTCTACGAGAAACAGGCGAGGTACCGGTCGATTCAGGGCACGTCCCCGGATGCCGTGGCGGCGAACGATCAGGCGGTGATCCGTCTCACCGACGAGGTGGCGCGGCTGCAGCGCGAGTACAGCTCGAAGCGGTCGACCCTCCTCGAGGGGCATCCGCAGATGCGGCAGCTCGCGGACCAGATCGAGAAGACGAAGACGTCGCGCACCGCGGTGATACGGGACGCGTACACGAAGCTGCTGGAAGAGGCGCGCGGACAGGTGCAGGCCGCCGAGGGGCGCCTCGCTTCGGTGCGCTCGGCATACGAGCAGCAGCGCGGCGAAGCGCAGAGCCTGAACGTCAACGCGGCGCGCTACATCGATCTGCGCCTCGCCGTCGACTCGAAGCAGACGCTCCTCAGCGCGCTGCAGAAACAGCTCAATGAGACCGAGGTCACGGCGCGGCTGCGCGGCTCGGCGTCGTCGAACGTGCACTGGGTCGATCGCGCGGGCAATCCCGGCGCGCGGGTGAACCTGTCGATGAAGAAGAACCTGCAGACCGCGTTTCCGCTCGGCCTGTTCCTCGGCTTCGCGGCGATCTTCTTCCTCGAATACATGGACCGCTCGATCAAGACCCCCGAGGAGCTCGAGCGCGTGACGAAGTTCGCGTCGCTGGGCGTCATCCCGGCGGCGGGCACGATCTCCCGCCAGTACGGATACAACTACGGCTACGGCCGCGCCACCGGACCGCAGCTGCGCGCCGTCGAGGCGGGAGACGAGAAGCCGACGACAGGGGTGGAGCTGATCCCGCACACCGACGCGCGCTCGCCGGTGTCGGAGGCCTACCGCGCGTTCCGCACGTCGCTGCTCCTCGCCTCGGCGAGCTCGCCGAAGATCATGGTCATCACCTCGTCGTTCGCGCGCGAGGGCAAGACCACCACGTCGGTCAACCTCGCGACCGTGCTCGCGCAGATGGGCAAGCCGGTGCTCCTCATCGACGCCGACCTCCGCCGCCCGCGCCTGCAGAAAGTCTTCCCCGGCAAGATGAACCTCGGCCTGGTGAACTACCTCGCCGCGAACATCCCCATCGAGGACACGATCCAGCCGACGCAGGTGCCGAATCTCTCGGTCATCCTCTCCGGGCCGATTCCGCCGAACCCGTCGGAGCTCCTCGCGTCCGACCGGATGAAGCACCTGATCGAGGAGCTGCGCGCAAAATACGCGTTCGTGATCTTCGACTCGCCGCCGGTCCTCGCGGTGACGGATGCGATCGTGCTGGCAGCGAGCGCCGACGGAGTCGTGCTGACCGTGCACGGCGGCCAGACGCCGCGCGAGCTGGTACAGCGCTCGGCCGAGCGGCTCCGCCTCTCGAACATCCCCGTCCTCGGCGCGCTGCTGAACAACCTCGACCTCCACCAGTACGGCTACACGTACCGCAAGAGCTACTACGATTACTACGAGTCGAGCGAAGGGCAACCACAGGAACCTTCGCGGAAACGTATGTAGTGATCGATATCCACCATCACTGCCTTCCCGGCGTCGATGACGGACCGCGCGAGTGGGACGAGGCGGTGGATCTCTGCCGGCTCGCCGCGGATGAGGGCATCGAGACGATCATCGCGACGCCGCACGTGCTCCGCGGACGCTGGCCGGTTCTCGAGCGCGCGGAGCTGGAATCGCGGCTGGGGGAGCTGCGGCACCGCGTGGGGCCGGCGCCGCGACTGCTCCTCGGCTCCGAGTATTACTTCGCGCACGACATGCCCGAGGTGCTGCGCGCCGGGAACGCGATCGTGCCGCTCGCGGACAGCCGCTACGTGCTCATCGAGCTGGCGGCGAACAACGTGCCGCCGCTGATCGAACAGCCGCTGTACCGCATCCAGCTCGAGGGCTGGATCCCGATCCTCGCGCATCCCGAGCGGAACATCGTGCTGCAGTCGCGCACGGACCTCCTCGTCGAGCTGATCGAGCACGGCGCGAAGATGCAGTTGACCGCCGGCAGCCTCACCGGCGAGTTCGGACCGGAAGCGCGGCGCGCCTCGGAGGCGTGGCTGCGGGCCGGCCTGGTGCACTTCGTCGCGACCGACGCGCACAACACCTCGCGCCGTCCGCCCCGCGCGCGCGCCGCGATCGGGGCGCTGCGCGACGTCGCCGGCGAGGAGGTGGCGGACGCGCTGACCCGGCGAAATCCGCTCGCGGTGGTCGAAAACAGGGCCCTGGAGTACGATCCGGAGCCGGTCGCGCCCGCTTCTGGCGGATTATTGACGCGGCTGCGGGGGTTTTTCGGACGGAAAGGTCCTACAATTTGACGACCATGAGAGCCCGCACCCTGTTCCTCGCCACTCTCGCCATCGCCGCCTTCGGAGCGACGGCGCAGACGAAGAGCGTCATCGACTACAAGCCCGTGGCGTGCGTCAAGGGCGCCGAGTTGCCGGTCCTGCAGATGACGGTCGAGGGCAAGGGCGAGCTGCGCGCGTACTTCCGCCGCATCAACACCACCGACTGGTGCTCGGTGGAGGGCGTCAACGACGGACCGCTCTCGCGCATCGTGCTGCCGAAGTTCGATACCGGCGACGAGATCGAGTACTTCATCGTGCTCATCGACGGCCGCCGCGTGGTCGCGCGCAGCCCGCGGATCTACCGCGTGCGCGTCACCGACGACTGCGAGAACCCGTTCGCGCGCCACATCATCAAGATCTCGATGAGCTGCGGCGACGACGGCAGCGGCATCCCGAGCTCCCTCGGCGCGGGCTACGCGCTCACGCGCCGCATTGGAACCGAACAGCCGACCTGCCCCAGCCATACGAATACGGATCAGTAGGGTTAGTGCGCTTTCGCCTTCTTCACTTCTTCCGTGAGCGCGGGAAGAATCTGGAAGAGGTCTCCCACTACTCCCAGGTCCGCGACGCGGAAGATCGGCGCCTCGGAGTCCTTGTTGATGGCGATGATGTGCTTCGACGACGACATGCCGGCGAGATGCTGGATCGCGCCTGACACGCCCGCGGCGATATAGACGTTCGGACTCACCACGCGTCCGGTCTGCCCGACCTGATGCTGATGGTCGATCCAGCCCGCGTCCACCGTCGCGCGCGACGCGCCGACCGCGCCGCCGATCGCGTGCGCGAGATCGCGGATGTAGGAGAAGTTCGCCGCTTCCTTCAGCCCGCGGCCGCCCGACACGATGATGTCGGCCTCGGCGATCGAGAGCTCCCCCGCCTCCGGCACCTTCGTCTCGACGAGCTTCGACTTCCCCTCGCCCGCATCGACCGACACGTTCACGACCTCCGCCGCCCCGCCGCCCGCTTCCTCCGCCGGGAACGCGTTCGGACGCGTGGTGGCGATGGCGGGAGTGCTCGTGACCTCCACGGTGGCGAAGGCCTTGCCGGAGTAGACCGGACGCCGCGCGCGCAGTTTTCCGTCGACCCACTCGAGGCGATCGACATCCGAGGCGACTCCGGCGTTCAGCCGCGCCGCGAGCCGCGGCGCGAGATCGCGCCCGTTCGAGGTGCCGGCGAACAGGATCACTGCGGGCTGCACCTCCTTCGCGATCTGCGCGAGCCCGGCGGTGTACGGCTCGGTGAGATAGTCACCCATGTTCGCGACATAGAGCTTCTTCGCCCCGTACTTCCCCGCCTCTTCCGCCGCCGCCGCGTCACTCGCGACCGCCACGACGTCGCCTGCGCCGAGCTTGCGCGCGATGGTCAGTGCCTCGCGGGAGGGTTTTTTTAGCTTGCCGTTGGTTGATTCGGTGAATACCAGAACATTGGCCATTTGATCTCCTGGTCGCGCGGTGACCGCGCGACCGTCGTCATAACGCCTTCGCCTCGTCCCTGATGTAGCGAACGATCTCCTGCGCGGCGGCATTGGCATCCGCGCCGTCGATTTTGCGGCCGCCGGTTTTTTCGGCGGGCAGGTCGATCGAGACGATCGTCACGCGCTGTTTGTAGATATCGGATTCGTCGAGACCGAGGTCGGCGACGGACTTCGTATCGATGGGGATCTTCTTCGCGGCCACGATTCCCTGCAGCTTGGCGTAGCGCGGCTCGTTGAGACCCTTCTGCGCGGTGATGACCGCGGGCAGGGTCGTCTCGATCACTTCCTCCGCGCTCTCGATCTCGCGATGCGCGGTCAGCCTGCCGTCGCCGACCTCGAGGTGGGTGACGACGTTGACCTGCGGATACCCGAGGAGCTCGGCGACCATCGGCCCGACCAGCGCGTTGTCGGTGCCAACTCCCTGCTTGCCGAAGAACACCAGATCGTGCGGCACGGAGCGGATGGCGGCCGCGAGCACTTTCGCGATACCCAGGGAGTCGGCGTCGCCGGACTCGCCCTTCACGTGCATGGCCTTCGTCGCGCCGCGCGACAGGGACTCGCGGAGCGCCTGCTGCGCGCGGTCCGGCCCGAACGTCAGGACCGTGACGTCGCCGTCTTTGGCTTCCTTCAGGCGCACGGCGGCTTCGAGCGCGTACTCGTCATAGGGCGAGACGATGAACTTCAGGCCCGTCTCGTCGATCTTCTGACCGCCGGCGGCGATTTTGATGCGGGACTCGGTGTCGGGTACGTGGCTGATGCAGACGACGGAGTTCAAGGGGGCGACCTCCAAAGGCGCGCAATTCTAGTTGACGGCACGCACTTCGCAAAAGCGTTTTGTGCAGCGGGTTTCCCCCATCGAAACGCGAAAACGGAGGACGGCGATGCCTATGTCGAGCAGGCCGCATGAAGTGGACGGTAATTCGGGCAGCGGGAGGCGTCCGTTTCGCGGTCTGACGGGCTTCCAGCGCACCCGCGGCAACGGGAACGGCCAGGGCAACGGCCACGGAAAATATCAGCAGCAGAACCAGAAAGCCGCGCCCCCCGAAGCCACCAGCGCCGAGGCGTTTTACTACCTCAAACAGATGCATGCGAAGACGCCGATGGTCGTCGTGCTGACCGACGGCGAAGAGATCCACGGCTGCATCGAGTGGTACGACCGCACCTGCCTCAAGGTGAACCGCGAAGGCGCGCCGAACCTGCTGATCCAGAAGCATTGCATCAAGTACCTCTTCAAGGCGGACGAGCTGCCGTCGTAGGTTGCTGAGTTGCCGGGTTGCTGAGTTGCTAAGCTTGGCGGTGTGAAGCCGCTGGCTGTAACTCTCGGCGATCCCGCCGGCATCGGGCCGGAGGTCGTCGAGAAGGCGATCTCCGAGCTCGACGTGCCGGTGCGCGTGTTCGGACGCGTGCCGCCGGATGTCCGCCACGGCGAGATCTCGGCGGAGTACGGCCGGGTCGCGCTCGAGGCGATCGAGGACGCGCTCGCCGCAATCGCCCGCGGCGAATGCTCGGCGCTCGTGACGGCGCCGATTCACAAGCAGTCGATCGCCCTCGCCGGCTCGACGTTCCCGGGACACACCGAGCTCCTGGCCGCGCGCGCCGGCCTGCGCCGCTACGCGCACGATTACGCGATGTACTTCGACTCGCCGCGCCTGCGGACGGTGCTGCTGACCGTGCACGTGCCGCTGCGCGCAGCGCTCACCGCGATCGACGCCGTCTCCATCGCCGCCCTCGCCCGCCTCACCGCGCGCGAGTACGCGCGCCTGTACGGCAGCGCGCCGCGCATCGCCGTGGCAGGCGTGAACCCGCACGCGGGCGAGGGCGGGCGGTTCGGCGATGAGGAGGCGGAGATCGCGCGCGGGGTCGGGCTCGCACGCGCGGACGGCATCGACGCCACAGGGCCCCACCCGCCCGACACGGTGTTCCTCGGCGCGACGCGCGGGCGCTGCGACGTGGTGATGGCGATGTACCACGATCAGGGGCTGATCCCGGTCAAGACGCTGGACTTCGAGCACTCGGTGAACGTGACGATCGGCCTGCCCTACCTGCGCGTGTCGGTCGACCACGGCACGGCCTTCGACATCGCCGGCCAGGGCATCGCCGACGCCGCGCCGATGCGCTATGCGATCGAGTGGGCGGCGCGGCATGCGCTGATGTAGGATCGGGCACCGCATGCCCCGCATACTCGTCACCAACGACGACGGCGTCTACAGCGAAGGAATCCGCAAGCTGGCCGCGGTGTGCCGCGAGCTCGGCGAGGTGACGATCGTCGCGCCGGACCGGGAGCAGAGCGCGGCGTCGCATGCGCTGACGCTCAACCGGCCGCTGCGGCTGCTGCAGATCCAGCCGGACGAGTGGATCGTCGACGGGACGCCGACGGACTGCGTGAACCTCGCGATCCTGAAGCTGATGAAGGAGAACCGGCCCGATCTGATCGTGTCGGGGATCAACTTCGGCCCGAACCTCGGCGACGACGTCACGTATTCGGGCACGATCTCGGCCGCGTTCGAGGGGGCGCTGCTGCACATCCCGTCGATCGCGTTCTCGGCGCTGGTCGGCGAGCGCTTCTCGTTCGACCGCTGCGCGGCGTTCGCCAGGGAGCTGGTGCGCGTGGCGCTGGAGCAGCACCGCGATCCGGGCATTATCCTCAACGTCAACTTCCCGGTCGCCGACTTTCAGGGCGTGCGGATCACGCGGCTCGGCAAACGCATCTACTCCGAGGGAATCATCGAGCGGCGGGATCCCCGGGGCCGCAAGTACTACTGGATCGGCGGCGAACCGCCGGTGTGGCACCCCGGCGAGGGGACGGACTTCGAAGCGGTGCAGGCGGGATTCGTCTCGATCACGCCGCTGCACCTCGATCTCACGCACCACGAATCGATCGCACGGCTCAAGCCGCTCGAGGAGATCCTTGGCCACTTCGCCGCCGCGCACGAATGAGCGGGAGCGCGAGCTCGCCCATCAGCGCGCTCTGATGGTCGAGCGCCACGTCGCCGCGCGCGGCATCACCGACGAACGAATCCTGCAGGCGATGCGCGACGTGCCGCGCCACCGCTTCGTGCCGCCGAACGTGGTGGCGAAGGCGTACGGCTCGGGCGCGCTGCCGATCGGCTCGAAGCAGACCATCTCGCAGCCGTACATCGTGGCGAAGATGATCGAGCTGCTGGAGCTGCGCGGCAGCGAGAAGGTGCTGGAGATTGGCACGGGAACGGGATACCAGGCTGTGGTGCTCTCCAAACTGTGCGCGAAGGTCTTCTCCATCGAACGGATCAACGAGCTGGCGCTGCGCGCGGCGGAGCTGTTTCGCGAGCTCAAGGTCCACAACGCCTCGGTGAAGGTGTTCGACGGGACGTACGGCTGGTCGGATCAGGCGCCGTTCGACCGCATCATCGTCGCGGCCGCGGCGCCGGAGGTGCCGGAGCCGCTGGTGCAGCAGCTCGCGCGCACGGGCCGGATGATCATCCCCGTCGGCCCCGAGGGGCGGCAGCGGCTCGCGCGCGTGACGCGCGTGGGGACGGGGACGAAGATCGAGGACTGCGGCAGCGCGGAGTTCGTCCCGCTCGTCGGACGCTTCGGCTGGCGCGAGCCGCAATGAAGGCCCGCACGCTGCTGATCGTGACCGCGATCGCGTCGTCTCTCCTCGGCGCGCTGGTGGTCTGGCTGGTCCTCTCGGTGCCGAACGACCTGCAGGCCGATGCGCTGCTCAAGGACGCGCGCGGGCATCTCGCCGGCGGACGGAACGACGAGGCCCGGGCGGCGCTGACGAAGGTCGTGCAGCAGTATCCGCGCACCGACGCCGCAGCGGCCGCGACGGTCGCGCTGGTGTCGCTCGCGAGCAAGGAGCACGACGAGCTCGCGCAGGTGGTGCTGGCGATGCGCCGGCAGAGCTAGCAGCAGACGAAGCTGATCACCGACCTGCAGAAGAACGTGACGGAGATGCGGAATGCGCCGCCGAAGACCGTGACCGTGGCCGCGCCGGCGCCGAAGCCGCCGCCGAAAAAGGCGCCCGTCAAAAAGCCGGCGCCGCGACGACGCCGGCGATGACATCCACTACAATCACCGCGCTATGAAGGAAACACGGCACCTCGTCATTCACGGCAAGGTCCAGGGCGTGGGGTACCGCTTCTTCGCCACGCGCGTCGCGCGCCGGATGGGGCTGAAGGGGTGGATCCAGAACAACCGCGACGGATCGGTGGAGGCGCTCGTCGAGGGCGAGAAGAAGGCCATCGACGAGTGGATCGAGGAGCTGAAGGAAGGCCCGCGCTACGCGGAAGTGACGAAGATCGATCAGGAGTCGAAGGAGTTCAGCGGGCGGCTGCCGGACTTCGACGTGAAATTCTGATGATGACCGCCGAAGAGCTGAAGACGTACATCCGCGACGTCGCCGATTTCCCGAAGCCGGGGATCGTGTTCAAGGACATCACTCCCCTGCTCCGCGTGCCCGAGGCGTTCGACGCGGCGTGCGCGCTCCTCGCCGAGCCGTTCCGCGACGCCAACGTGACGCAGGTGGCGGCGATCGAGTCGCGCGGCTTCATCTTCGGGGGCGTGGTGGCGAAGATCCTCAACGCCGGCTTCGTGCCGATCCGCAAGCCGGGCAAGCTGCCGTGGGCACGGCGGCGGCATGAGTATGTGCTGGAGTATGGAAGCGATTCCCTGGAGATCCACGACGACGCGATCGATCCGGGGGACCGCGTGCTGGTGATCGACGACGTGCTGGCGACGGGCGGGACGGTGACCGCGGCCACGCATCTCGTGCGCGGCTTCGACGCGATCCTCGCCGGCATCGCGACGGTGATCGAGCTGGAGTTTCTCGGCGGACGCGAGAAGATTCAGGAAGGCGTGACGTTTCATTCGGTGCTGCGCTACTAACTGCAGGGAGCGACCATGAAACAGATCTCGGATGTGATCGCCGATCAGGTGCTGACCGTCATCGAGCCGGGAATCAACGTCCGCAACGCCGCACAGACGATGGCGGACCGGAACATCGGCGCGGTGGCCGTGGTCGCCTCGGGCAAGCTGGCCGGCATCTTCTCCGAGCGCGACATCATGGCGCGCGTGGTGGCGAAGGGGCTGAATCCCGAGGACACGCTGGTCGAAGGCGTGATGTCGAAGCAGCTCGTGGTCGCCGACCCGTCGGAGAACATCGATCAGGCGCTGCAGAAAATGCATTCCATCCACGCCCGCCACCTCCCCGTCGTCTCCGACGGCATCCTCGTCGGCATGGTCTCGATCCGCGATCTGCTGGAGGTGGATGACGCGCAGCAGAGGGCGAAGGCGACGTTTCTGCGGGAGCTGGTGACTTATTCGCCGGACTATGATTCTTAGTAGTTGGTGATTGGTGGTTGGTAGTTGAGGGGGAGTTTCGCCAGGAAGTCCCTCAACTACCAATCACCAACCACCAATCACTCCTCTCGCAGCCTCAGCCTCAACGCGAGAGAAGCCCCATCCACATGCACCCCCCTCCCCAGCTCAAACGCATCCTCATTCGAATGCGCGCTGCCGAGTAACAAACAGAGGCGGGCGAGCTCTTTGAACGACGCGGCTTCGGCTTCGATGACGACTTCGCCGTTCTCGACGTGGACGGTCATGGGGGAGCGGGCGAGGCCTTCGAGGGCCATGAGGGCGAGGTCGTAGTTCATGGCTCGTCCTCTCCGCAGTAGCGGACGGAGTTGCGCTCGGTTTCCTGCAGCAGGATCTCGTAGAGCTCGCCGTTGGGGATGGCGGGGGCGAGCTGCTGCCAGAACGAGCGGGCGAGGTTTTCGGCGGTGGGGATGACGCCGCGCAGGAAGTCGACGTCTTCGTTGAGATTGCGGTGATCGACGCGGTCGACGACGTGCTCGCGCATCAGGTCCTTCAGCTTCTTCAGGTCGATCACCATCCCGGTCTCGGGGTCGATGCGGCCGCGGACGCTCACTTCGAGCGCGTAGTTGTGGCCGTGGCCGCCGGGGTTGTCGCACTTGTCGTAGGTCGCGCGGTTCCAGGCCGCGTCGCGACTCGGGTTGTGCAGGCGATGGGCAGCGGAGAAGGTCAGTCGCGCGGTCACGATCATCGTCAACGCACCTGCGCGAGCGCGGTCTTCGCCTCGCTCTGCTGCGCCGCGAACTGCTGGCGCACGTCGCGGAACTTCGCGTCGTTCTCGAGATAGCGGAACAGCGGGCTGGCCTGGACGTAGCCGGCGCTCGGCTCCTTGCGCTGCACGGCCTTCGCGAGCGCCACGAGCACGGCCGGCGTGTCGTTGAGGATCGCGTGCACTTCGGCGGCGCTGGTCCAGGACTCGTCGCCCGGCTCGGAGGCCGCGAGGGCGAGCTCGAGCTCCTTCAGCGCCTCGTCGCGCCGGCGGTTCTCGGCGGCGATGTAGGCGTTCAGCATGTGCAGACCATACAGCGGATCGGACATCATCAGCTTCTTCCGCTCGATCTCGGCGATCTCGAGCGAGTGCCGCAGCACCGCGAGACGCCCGATCTTGAGCGCCAGCGCGGCGTTGTTGGGGATCGTTTCCTCGACGACGTAGTAGCGCTGGATCGCGGCGTCGAGGCGTCCCGACTCGGTGAGGAAGTCGGGCTCGTGCACCGTCGCCTGGATGACCGGGATGCGTTTCAGGCGGGCGAGCGTGGCGTTGAATTTCGGCAGGTCGCCGGCCGAGGCGGCATAGCGTCCGATGACGTTCAGCGCCTCGGCATCATTCGGCTCGCGCCGCAGGATCAGGTCGTAGGCCGCGAACGACTGCTGCAGATCGCCGGCGGCGAGCGTCGAGCGCGCGACGCTGCGGGCGGCGAGGAGGTTGGAGGGATCGAGCGCGATGACCTGCTTCGCGGCCGCGAGCGCGTCCTCGGTCCTGCCGCTCGTGGCGAAGAACTGCATCGCCATCAGCTGCGCGGGGAGGAACGACGGATCGGCGAGCATCGCGTCGCGCAGCGCTTTGTCGGCGCGCGGGGTGTCGCTCTGTTTCTGCGCGACGACGGCGTCGGCGAACGAGTTCAGCGCCGAAGCGGCCGCGTAGGTGCGCGGCGCCGCCTGGACTTCGGTCGTCACCCACTGCACCATCGTGCGGATCCCGCTCGCGACGTCGAGCACCGCCGCCGCCGCGCCGGTTTTCCCGCCGCCCGTCGGGACGATCTCCGGCCCCGCCGCTCCGGCGCGGACGGTCGCGGAAAACGACGACGCGTCCGGCGTCACCGTGTCGACGACGCGCAGTTCCGGGAACGTCCGGAGGATCTCGACGGCGCCGAGCTGGATCGCTTCGGCGGTCTTCGGGTCGCCGCCTTCGACCGTGAACGGGGCGATGTAAACACGCCGCGGATTCGCCGCCGTCGCAGGCTGCGGCCCGGCCGGTTTCGCGGCGACCGGCGCCGCCGTTTCGACCTCCGTGCCGCGCCGCTTCCACATCACCGCCCCGCCGGCGATGAGCGCGAGCAGGACCACCGCCGCGATCGCGGCGAAGATCGCGCGCTGTCTGCGCTTCGCGGTCTCGACCGCGAGCAGCGCGGCCTGTTCCGCCGCCGCTTCGGCTTCGAGCTCGGCGGTGTTCATGTCGAGCTCCGTCTCGGCGGCCGCGGTTTGCTGCGGCTCGGGCGGGACGATGGTGAACAGCTTCACGCCTGCGCGCGCGCCCGCGTCGCGGAAGCGCACGTGGCCGCGGCCCTCGCGCAGGAAGTCCTCGGTGATGAAGAGCGTGTTCGGCGGAATCTGCTGCAGCACGCCGATCGCTTTCTCGATCGACGCACCCGCGGGCGCGCCGTCGTGCAGCTCGACCTCGCCCGCGTGCAGCAGCAGCCGCACTTCGAGCGGCTCGCTGCCCTGCTGATCGGGCGCGAGATCGAACTCGCCCTTACGCCCGGCCTCCAGCGCGCTCTCGACCGACGGCAGCTCCGCGACCAGCACCTTCGCGAAGGGATCGAGGACGTTGCCGTCGAAGAGATAGACCGACTCGCCGAGGACCTGCTGCATGCGCGCGGCGGACTTCGCGTCGACGCTGTCGCCGCCCGGGGCGACGTCGGCGATGAGAAGGACGGACCGGCGGTGCTCGACCGCCTGAGAGGCGGCCGTACCGGTGAACTTCTTTTCGAAATGCGACGCGAACTCCACGGCCGCGGCGTCGGTGTGCTCGATCATCTCGACGAGCGCGCGCATGTCCTTGATCCGCTTGAACGGGTCCTTGAACAGACACGCGCCGAGGACGCTCAGCACGCCGGCGTCGATTCCGGGGTGGACGCCGCGCGGCGAGAGCGGCTGGGCCTCGACGATCGCGCGCGCCACGTCGACCGCCGTCGCGCCGGGAAAGGGCCGCTTCGCGGTCGCGGCTTCGTAGAGCACGACGCCGGTGGAGAAGATGTCGGTGTGCTCGTCGATGGACTGCGAGACGATCTGCTCCGGCGCCATATAGGCGACGCAGTTCGCGTCGGCGCCCTTCTGCTGGTACAGGCTCGACGTCTTCTCGCGGCGCACGAGGTTGGCGAGATTGAGTCCCCCGAGCTTCACCTGCCCGTCGGCCGTCACCAGCACCGCATCGCCGTTGATGTTCCCGTGCAGGAGCATTTTGGTGTGCAGATACTTGACGACCGAGGTGAGCTGGTACGCGAAGCGGAAAAAATGCTCGCGGTCGAGCGGCTGGTCGTCGAGCGAGCGCGCGCTGGTCTGCGCGTCGACGTACTCCATGATCATCACGAGGTTGTCGCCGGAGACGGCGATCTCGAGGATGGGCACGAGGAAGGTGTGATACAGCGCCGCCGCCACGCGGACGTCGCGGACCAGCTGCTCGCGTTTGGCGGAGTCCTTCGGCAGCGTGCGCGTGAGGAGCTTCAGCGCGACTTTCTTCCCGTTCCGCGTGTCTTCCGCGGCCCAGACCGACGCGCCGACTCGCTCACCGATGAGCCAGGGACCGAGGGGCTGACTGGAGGACATGGGGGCCTGATTATACGTACGGTTTCGCGGTCGCGCGGTTTCGCGGTCACGCGGCGTGATTTGTCATCCCGAGCGTCAGCGAGGGGACCCAGCGGGCGGCGCGCGTTGCACGTGCCTCGCAGCACCACCCGAGCCCCGGGTCCCTCGCTCTCGCTCGGGATGACACGTACACCGCGTGACCGCGTGACCGCGCGACTAGCTGATGTGCGCCAGCTCGGCGCCGCTCTCGACGGTCTGGCCGTCGGAAACGAACAGTTCGTCGACGATTCCGTCGGCGGGAGCCAGGATCTCGTTCTCCATCTTCATCGCCTCGAGGATCAGCAGGCCCGCTCCCTTGCGGACGCTCTCGCCCTTCGCGACGAGGACGCGGACGACGCGGCCGGGCATGAGCGCCTTCACCACGCCGCCGCCGCCGATCTCGTCCTCGCGGCGTTTGCGGCGCGCGGCGAGCGGGTCGACGATCTCGACCTGCACGATCGCGCCGCCGAGGGTGATCTCGTGTTTGTTCTCGACCCGGTGGTGGATCAGCGAGATCTGCGTGCCATCCTCGAGCCGCAGCGAGCGGACGACCGGACCGACGCGCACGAGGTCCGCCTCCATCCAGCGGTCTCCGATGCGCACGCGGTAGCCGCTGCCGTGGCGCAGCACTTCGACCTCGAGCTCGCGCCCGTTTTCCCTGGCCACGAACTTCATCGCAGCGCCTCACGCCGCGCGGTTTCTCTCCAGCGCGAAGACGTGTCTTCCGGCAGCTGCACGTTCTGCGACTCCTCGAACGCGAGGATCGCCGCGGCGGCGATCGCGGCGTCGATCTGTTCGTCCGTCACGGAGCTCGAGAAATCGATCGACGGCAGAATGCGGTCGATGAAGCCGGTGTCGAATTTCGCGTCGCGGAAGTCGGGGTGATTCATGATGAAGGTGAAGAACGGGATCGTGGTCATGATCCCTTCGACGCGGTACTCGGTGAGCGCGCGGCGCATGCGGCCGATGGCTTCGTCGCGCGTCTTGCCGTGCGCGATCAGCTTCGAGAGCATCGGGTCGTAGAACACCGGGACGGTGTAGCCGGCGTACACGCCGTCGTCGTTGCGGATGCCGGGTCCCTGTGGGAGATTCAGATAGCGAATGAGTCCCGGCGAGGGCGCGAATTTCCGCGCGGGGTCCTCGGCGTAGATACGGCACTCGATCGCGTGTCCCTGCGGCACGAGTTCTTCCTGGCGGAACGAGAGCTTCTCGCCGCGCGCGATGCGCAACTGCTCCTTCACGAGGTCGATGCCCCACACCATCTCGGTCACCGGATGCTCGACCTGCAGGCGCGTGTTCATTTCGAGGAAGTAGAACCCGCGGTCGGGGCCCATCAGGCACTCGATGGTGCCGGTCGAGTAGTAGCTCACCGCCGCGCCGGCGCGCACGGCCATCGCGCCGAGCTTCGCGCGCAGCTCCGCGTCGACGACCGGCGAGGGGCATTCCTCGACGACTTTCTGATGCCGGCGCTGCAGCGTGCATTCGCGCTCGCCGACGTACACGATGTTGCCGTGCTGGTCGCCGACGATCTGCACTTCGATGTGCCGCGGCGAGACGATGAATTTCTCGGCGTAGACCGCGCCGTCGCCGAAGAAGGACTCGGCTTCGCTGCTGACGCGCTCGAACGCCTGCCGCAGGTCCTCGGCTCGCTCGACGAAGCGCAGCCCTTTTCCGCCGCCGCCCGCGCTGGCCTTGATCATGACCGGGAAGCCGGACTGCCGCGCGAAGTCTTCGATTTCGTCGAACGCTTTCACCGGCTCGGTGAGGCCCGGGACGACCGGAACGCCGGCCGCCTGCATCCGCTGCCGGCTCTCGGTCTTCGAGCCCATGGCGTCGATCGACTCGGGCGAGGGGCCGATGAAGACGATGCCGGCGTCGCGGCAGGCGCGCGCGAAGCCGGCGTTTTCGGCGAGGAAGCCGTAGCCGGGATGGATCGCGTCGGCGCCGGTTTTCTTCGCCGCGTCGAGGATGCGGTCGATGCGCAGGTAGCTCTCGCGCGAGGGGGCGGGTCCGATCGGGACCGCTTCGTCGGCGTTGACGACGTGCAGCGCGGCGCGGTCGGGCTCGGAGTAGACGGCGACGGTCGGATAGCCGAGCTCGCGGCAGGCGCGGATGACGCGCACCGCGATCTCGCCGCGGTTGGCGATGAGCACTTTCATTGGCAGTTCACGCGGCTCGGTCCTCCGAGGGGGTTGAAGTCGAAGAGGTTGCGCGGCTCGAGCTCGAAGCCGGCCCAGTGGACCATGGTGATGCCGGTCATGAGGTCGTCGGGGTCGCCGGGGGCGTGGTCTTCGTCGTGCGGGTCGTGGTGCACGGAGGATCGATACCACAGGATGAGGTCCTGGTTTGTGACCGACTCGGCGTCGGAGGTGCCGAAGCCGGCGAAGGGCGTCTGGCCGAGGAGGTATTCGTCGGGATCGAGCCAGCGGACGCGCGGCGTGTCGAAGAAGGCCTCGCGCTCATTCGGCTTGTAGCGCGTCACCGCGAAGTCGGTCTGCGTGAACTTCTCCTTGCGGTTGAGGCCCGCCTGTTCGGCGAAGTGCCGCGAGAGCCCCTCGGGGGTGCCATGGATCGCATACCCGAGGTGATTCCCGTGGCTGTTCGTCGCCTCGTCCTCGATCGCCACGGTGAGGAACTTCTTCGGATCCCACTCGATCGCGCCTTCCTTCCCGCCGTTGAACGGCTCCTCCTCGTCGTGCGAGAAGAGCGACGGCGGCGCCTCCTGATGCGTGAGCACCGTCGCCGAGTCGCCGTCCGAGCCGTTGAGATCGACGTCGACGCGCCAGAGGACGGAGTGCATGTGCGCGTCGGTCGTGCTCTCCGGCGGAAAGTAGGGGTTGTTGAACCCGGTCGCGCCGAGGCGGAAGCGCAGGCTGCCGTCGTCGCGCAGGCGATAGTCGATGATGAAGTCGTAGTTCTGCGCGTCGAAAACGCCCCACAGCGCGAGCTCCTGTCCGCGGCGCACGATCTGCTGCGAGCTCTTGCAGAGCCACGCGATGCCCCGGTCGTTCACCTCGGCCGCGACCTGCGGCACGTTCTGGCCCGACAGCGTGATCAGCGAGCCGTTCGCGCCGGCGTCGGCGGAGCTCATCGGCATCAGGCTCGCCGCGCTTCCCTGCTGCATGTCGTACAGCCGGAACGCGAACGAGTGGTAGGGGACGAAGATCTCGGCGACGCTCGCCTCGCGCAGCACGCGCATCCAGGGCGCGGTGCGGCTGCGGCGCAGATCGGTCGGGCCGATGGTGAGGCTGCGGCGGCCCTGGTTCGAGATGCAGGTGCGCCACGCGGTTTCGGGGAAGCTGATCTCCACGCACGCGTGCGGGAGGGTGGTGGAGCAGATGTCGGTCTCGCAGGGACGTACCAGCGCGCTGGCGTTGGCGCGCCCCACGGCTCGCGTTCGCGACATCGGCCGCTCCTGCGGCGGTACCGGCGTGAGCTCGAGGTCGCCCGGCTTCTGGGCGTGCGCGGCAACGGCGACGGCGAGTGCGAGAAACGCGGCATGGGCTTTCATGAGATCTCCAGGTTCACTGATACCATTCGAGCATATGTCGAACGAGCCGATCCAGGAGCAGCGAATGCAGATCCTCGCGACGGTGGTGACGACGCTGCTCGCCGACCTGAAGAGCGGCGCGGGCGACAAGGACCGCCGCCGTCAGGTCGAGGAGTGGATGAGGACGCTGGCGGAGAAGTATCCGGAGTTCAAGATCGAGACGGGCCTGCGCGACTACTACCTCGCCGAGGCGGAGCGGCTGCGGGGCGATTTCACGAAGGCCGCGGACCTGGCGGAGAAGCTTGCCCTCGGGCGCTCGATCGAGTCGTTCCTCGACCGCGCGGCGGACTATGACCGCCGGATGCGGGACAAGTAGCCCCTCAATGCCGCGCCGCGTGTCCCCGCGGCGGCGCAGGCGCGAGATCGACGAACGAGCGATCGAGGTCCTGGACCGTCGCGCATCCGAGGAGCTTCATGGTGCGGACGACGTCGGCGCGCAGGATCTCGATCGCGCGCGCGACGCCCGCCGCGCCGGCGGCGCCGAGGCCCCAGGCGTAGGCGCGGCCGATGAGCACGGCACGCGCGCCGAGGCAGAGCGCTTTGACGACGTCGCTGCCGCGGCGGATGCCGCCGTCGAGGAGGATCTCGATGCGTCCATCGACCGCCGCGACGACCTCGGGGAGTACGCGCAGCGTCGGAGCGACGCCGTCCAGTTGCCGTCCGCCGTGGTTGGATACCACGATCGCCGCCGCGCCGTGATCGATCGCGCGGCGTGCGTCGTCGGCCGTGTGCACGCCCTTCACGACGATCGGTCCCCGCCACGCCTCCCGGATCCACTGGAAGTCGTCCCAGCTCACCATCGATTGCGCGAGCGCGGCGCCCACATCCGCGTACGGCATCGGGCCATATTTCAGCAGGACGTTCGGGAACTTCATCAGCCCGCCGTCGCGAAGATACGCGGCCAGCCAGCGCGGACGCGACAAGATCTGAAAGAGGTAGGGGAACTTCGTGAAGGGGGTGCCGGAGAGGAGCTCTCTGGCGCCGTTGCGCACATCGCGCTCGCGCATGCCGGCGACCGGTGTGTCGATGGTGACGACGAGTGCGGTGCAGCCGCTGTCCTTCGCCCGCTCGATCGCGCCGAGCGCCACGTCGCGGCCTCCGATGAGATAGAGCTGGTACCAGAGCGGGCCAGCGGTCGCCGCCTTCACGTCGCGAACCGCGCAGCCGGACAGCGTGGAGAGGGTGTAGATCGTGCCTGCATCGCCGGCGGCACGCGCGGCGACTTCTTCGCCGCGGGGATAGAACAGCCGGCAGCTTCCGACCGGCGCGAGAAGGAACGGAAGCTCGATCGATTCGCCGAGCACTGTCGTTCGAAGATCGCAATGCCGCGTGGCCACGGCCGAGCGGGGGCGAAACATCACGTCCTCGAAGGCGCGCGCGTTCTCGCGCATCGTCCATTCGCCGTCAGCACCGCCGTCGATGTAGTCGAAGACCACCCGCGGGAGGCGCTTCTTCGCCATGAGCCGCAGGTCTGCGATGTTGACGATTCCCCGCACGATGATGTTCTTTAGGAGTGGTGCCCAAGGCCGGACTCGAACCGGCACGGATTTCTCCACACGCCCCTCAAACGTGCGCGTCTACCAATTCCGCCACTTGGGCTGGCGTTGCAAAGAACGTCCCGGGAGTTATTTTTTTGCCGGTGCTGTCGGAGCCGCCGGTGTGGAACCCGTCATCACCGAACCGCGCGGGCGGGCCTGAAGGATGGCCAGCGCCATGGAGGTGACGACGAACAGCACGAAGAAGGCCGTGGTGAGTTTGTGCAGCAGCGTGGTCGCGCCGCGCGCGCCGAACGCTGTCTGCGAGCCGCCGCCCCCGAACGCGCCCGCGAGATCCGCGCCCTTGCCCTGCTGGACGAGGACGACGAGGATCAGGAACAGGCTGATGAGGACGTGCAGTATGACAAGAACGATGATCATGGACTTCTCCGGTGCCTGACTGTGAACCGGTCAGGGCTGCGAATTCTTCCCGGAAACGGTGCGTGGGTCA
>Ga0134123_10000547_pt1 | contig 24639 bp, 18 predicted proteins | sample KB303_FD_96460 | JGI IMG/M metagenome (GOLD analysis project Ga0134123, IMG submission 96460) | Terrestrial soil microbial communities without Nitrogen fertilizer from Kellogg Biological Station, Michigan, USA - KB3-0-3 | ecosystem: Environmental > Terrestrial > Soil > Unclassified ...
ACATTGGCCGCGCGCGGCGACGCCGGTGACTTCGCCTCCGCGGGCATCATCGGCGCCCTCATATTCATCGTGACGCTCGGGGTCGCCCCGCTGGCGCGCAACCTGCGCGAGAGCGAGGAGCGCGTGCGTCAGCGGGAAGTCGACGTCGCCAATCTCGCCGAGCTGAATCAGTTCATCGTGCAGCACCTGCGCGAGAGCATTCTGGTCGTCGACGCGAACGACACGATCCGCCTGATCAACGAGTCGGCGGCGCTGCTGCTGAATGGCGCGAGCGTGCCGCAAGGCACGCCGCTGGGCGAGGTCTCGCCGCGCCTGCTTTACCTGCTGGACACCTGGCGTCGGCGTTCCGACGACTGGCAGCTCACGACGCTGACAATGCTGGCCTCGGACGGGGGCAGCCTGGTCCAACCGCATTTCGTCTCGCTCAACAGCAGCGGCCGGGGACCGACGCTGGTGTTCCTGGAAGACACGACGCTGATCGTCGAGCGAGTGCAGCAGTCCAAGCTCGCGGCGCTCGGCCGGCTCAGCGCCAGCATCGCGCACGAGATCCGCAATCCCGTCGGCGCCATGAGCCACGCGGCGCAGCTGCTGGCCGAGGCGCCGACGCTCTCGCAGCAGGAGCGGCGCCTCACGGACATCATCACCAACAACGGCGAGCGCGTCAGCACGATCATCAACAACGTGCTGCAGCTGTCGCGTCGGGATCAGACGCGTCCGGAACGCATCGAGCTCAACGCGTGGCTCGCGGAATTCCTGGCCGAGTTCCGCCAGACCTCGGAAGTCGACGAGCGCGCGATCCGCATGCTGGCCACCTCCGGCGATCTCGACGTGCGCGTCGATCCCTCGCACCTGTACCAGCTGCTGTGGAACCTGTGCGAGAACGCACTGAAGTACGGCCGGCGCGATGACGAAGACGCCTCGGTCGAGCTGCACACCGGCCGCATCAGCACCTCGGAGCGGCCGTTCCTCGAAATCGTGGATCGCGGTCCCGGCATCGCACAGGCAGACGCCGAGCGCATCTTCGAGCCGTTCTTCACGGGCTCCAAGGGCGGCACCGGCCTCGGCCTGTTCATCGCGCGCGAGCTGGCCCAGTGCAACCGCGCCGCTTTGATCTACGAGCCGCGCACCGGGGGTGGTAGTATTTTTCGCGTCGTGTTCGCCGATCCTCAACGCTGGGAAATCTCGTGACGAAACCTCGGGCGCTCGTCGTCGACGACGAGCCGGACATCCGCGAGCTGCTCGGCATCACGCTCGAGCGCATGAATCTCGACGTGACCACTGCCGACACCATCGGCGCGGCCACGCGCGAGCTGCGCGGCGGCGCCTTCGACCTGTGCCTCACCGACATGCGGCTGCCGGACGGCAATGGCCTGGACATCGTGGAGTGGATCCAGACCCACAAACCGCATACGCCGGTCGCGGTCATCACCGCGCACGGCAACGTCGAAACCGCCGTGCGCGCGCTCAAGCTCGGCGCGTTCGATTTCATCTCTAAGCCGCTCGACGTCGCGGCACTGCGTAAGCTGATCCAGGCGACGCTCAAGCTCGGCGGAACCAGCGAGAGCACACTGCAGCTGCCGCAGGTCAAGCTGCTCGGCCGCTCGCGCGCGATGGAGCAATTGCGCGAGATGATCGAGCGGGTCGCGCGTAGTCAGGCGCCGGTGCACATCTACGGCGAGTCCGGCACCGGCAAGGAGCTGGTCGCGCACCTGATCCACGATGCCGGAGCGCGCCGCGACGGGCCGTTCGTGCCGGTGAACTGCGGCGCGATCCCGACCGAGCTGATGGAGAGCGAGCTGTTCGGCCACAAGAAGGGCAGCTTCACAGGGGCGATCGCCGACAAGGAAGGGCTGATCCAGTCCGCCGAGGGCGGCACGCTGTTCCTGGACGAGATCGCGGACCTGCCGCTGCACATGCAGGTCAAACTGCTGCGCATCATCCAGGAAAAGAGCGTGCGGCCGGTGGGCGAATCCAAAGAGATCCCGATCGACGTGCGCATCCTGTCGGCGACTCATAAGAATCTCGCCGCGCTGGTCGCCGAGGCCAAGTTCCGCGAGGACCTGTTCTACCGCGTCAACGTGATCGAGATCCGCGTGCCGCCGCTGCGCGAGCGCCTCGAGGATATCGACGAGCTGGTGGAGTCGATGCTCGGCCGGCTCGGCCGGCAGATCGGCAACCGCGCGCTGCGGGTGACCGAGGCGGCGCTCGGCGCGCTGCGGGAATACCATTTCCCAGGCAACGTGCGCGAGCTCGAGAACGTGCTGGAGCGCGCGGCAACACTGTGCTCGGGCGGAGTCATCGACGCCGGCGACCTGCAGCTGCGGCCGAAAGTCGCGAACACCGAAGTGCCGATTCCGAACACGGTCGCCCCGGGCGAGAAGCTCGGCGATGCGCTCGAAGACATCGAGCGCGATGCGATCGTGCGTGCGCTGGAGCAGACCCGCTACAACAAGACCAAGGCCGCGCAGCTGCTCGGCATGACGTTCAGGTCGCTGCGGTATCGGATCAAGAAGCTCGGTATCGAGTGATCCCCGGCGACATTTGCACCCTCTGTGACGCCGCTCACGCCGCAGGGCTGGCCGCCTTCGGACGGATTATGTAGCGTACCGGCGGCGTAAGTTGCGGAACCGCCTGGTCGGATGAGCCAAGAAAAGCAGCCCACGTTGCAGCGTCAGCTCCTGCTGGGAATCTTCGTCGTTTCCGGCTTCAGCGGACTCATCTACGAGTCCATCTGGTCGCATTACCTCAAGCTGTTCCTGGGGCATGCCGCCTACGCGCAGACGCTCGTGCTCATGATCTTCATGGGCGGCATGGCGCTCGGCTCGTGGCTCGTCGGACGTTATGGCGGACGCCTGCAGCGGCTGCTGCTGGGCTACGTCGTGGTCGAAGCGATCATCGGCGTGCTCGGCCTGGGCTTCCACCGTACGTTCGTCGCGCTGAGCGATTTCTCGTTCGCGACCGTGATCCCGGCGCTGTCTTCGAACGTCCTGGTGCACACCTATAAGTGGTCGCTTGCGGCGCTGCTAATACTGCCGCAATCCACGCTGCTGGGAATGACCTTCCCCCTCATCAGCGGCGGCATCATTCGCCGCTGGCCCGAGCGCCCGGGCGAGACTCTGTCGATGCTCTATTTCACGAACAGCCTGGGTGCAGCGCTCGGCGTGCTCGTCAGCGGGTTCCTGTTGATCGACGCCGTTGGCCTGCCCGGCACAATCTTCACCGCCGGCACGATCAACGTCATGCTGGCGCTCGTGGTGTGGCTGGTCGTGCGCGGGCAACACGAGCCATTGCCGCAAAGGCCGGCGCCTGCGCGAACATCTGCCATCCGGCATTGGTTTGTCGCGGCGGCATTCCTCACGGGCGCGGCCTCTTTTCTGTACGAGATCGGCTGGATTCGCATGCTGAGCCTGGTCCTCGGCAGCTCGACGCATTCCTTCGAGCTGATGCTGAGCGCATTCATCTTCGGCCTGGCGTGCGGCGGGTTGTGGATGCGCAAGCGCATCGACCGGCTGGAGAATCCGCTGCGATTCCTGGGCATGGCCATGCTGGCGATGGGAGCGCTGGCACTGCTGACCCTTCCCACCTACAACCGCACCTTCGACTTCATGGCCTGGGCGATCCGGATATTCACCCCGACGGATGGCGGCTACACGGCGCTCAACGTCGTGAGCCAGGGCCTCGCGATGCTGGTGATGGTGCCCACTACGTTCTGCGCCGGCATGACGCTGCCGCTACTCACGCACGCGCTGCTCAAACGCGGCCACGGCGAGGCGGCGATCGGTACTGTGTACGCAGCGAACACCGCCGGCGCCATTGTCGGAACGCTGGCGGCAACCCACTTGCTCATGCCGCTCGTGGGCGTCAAGGGAGTTATCGTGAGCGGCGGTGCCATCCATATGGCGCTCGGACTGTCGGGTCTCGTGATCGCACAGAGCTTGCGGCCGCAACTGCGGTGGGCGATCAGCGCGGCGTGCATCGCCGCTATCGGCCTCGCCACGTTCGTGGTCTCGTTCGATCCGCTGCGCATGACGTCGTCGGTCTATCGCACGGGCGAGAACGCTCAACCCCGCGATGCGCAGGTGCTCTATCTGCGCGATGGCAAGACTGCGACGGTCAGCCTGACCGATCGGGACGGAGTCGTCACAATCGCCACTAATGGCAAACCCGATGCGGCGATCCGGATGAACGCCGGCCCGCCGTCGAGCGATGAGATCACGATGATCCTCGCCGCTGCCCTGCCGCTCAGCATGCATCCGCAGCCGCGGCGCGTGGCGAACATCGGCTTCGGATCCGGACTCACGTCCAGCACGCTGCTGTTGAGCGAGCGCATCGAGGTGCTCGACTCGATCGAGCTGGAGCCGTTCATGGTCGCGGCGGCGCGCACCGGCTACTTGCCGCGGATCCGCCGCGTCTTCGAGGATCCCCGCAGCCGCATCGTCTTCGAGGACGCGAAGACGTTCTTTGCGACGGCACGCCAGCCCTACGATCTCATCGTCTCCGAGCCGTCGAATCCATGGGTGAGCGGCGTCGCAACGCTATTCTCGGACGAGTTCTATGGTCGCCTCGCCAACTATCTGACTGCCGACGGCTACCTGGTGCAGTGGCTGCAGATCTATGAGACCGATATTTCGGTCGTGGCTTCGGTCATGAAGGCGCTCGGCCGACACTTCGGCTCCTATGTCATCTACAACGCGGATGATGCGAATATCCTCATCGTGGCGAGTCGCGGACCGGCGCTGGCCGAACCGGATGCGCGGATCTTCGCGAACCCATCGTTGCGCGCGGAACTCGCTCGCGTCGGCATCGAGTCGCTGGATCACGTGCAGCAACGCCGTATCGGCAATCGACGTACCCTCGGTCCGCTGCTGGCGGCTCATCCGGCACCGATGAACTCCGACTTCTTCCCGTTCGTCGATCTCAACGCTTCGCGTCTGCGCTTCATTCGTGCCACGGCGCTCGAATTGCCGAGTCTGCTGGTCGCGCCGGTGCCGGTACTCGACCTCATCGACGAGCGGCCGCGACGCACGCAACCGACGCAGCCGTCGCTTGCGAGTCCGCTGCTGAGCGATTCGCTCGCGCGCCGCGCACTGCCGGTGCGCGATGCAATCGTCGGCGGCCAGGTCGCGAGCATCGAGCCCGCAACCGCGCTGAATGTGCTGGCGCTGCGCGCCTCCGCGCAGCAGTGCCTGGATCCGGGCGTGCAGAAGGCCTGGTTTGCGGCCGTGCGTGGCGTCGCGGAACTGACGACCCCGTACCTGACTGCGACCGAACTGCAGCCAATGTGGCAGGGGATCATCGCCGGCCCGTGTTATCGCGCGGCAGATGAACCGCATCGCGTCTGGGTAGACCTGGTCGCAGCCATCGCGCTGCGGGATGCTTCCGGCATTGTGCAAGCCGGCCAACTCGTGCTGGCCAGGCAGCAGCATTTCACACCCACCGAGCTCACCTTCGTGGTGGCAGCGGTGGCCGCGGCGCAGATACACGTCGGCGATCTCCGGCAAGCCGCGCAGTTGCTCGAAAGGACGTGGACCGCACTCGATCATTCGCAGAGCTATTCCCTACCGTTGCGGCAATTGCTGACGATCGCGCAGACGGGCGCGCGCGCGTCGCAGACAGGCAGCTGAGGTCGCGCCGCAATGGACCACAGACTGGAACCGCTGGTGGCAGCCTCGCAGGGCGCCGATGCAGGTGTCCTCAGTCCGCGCATCGCGGTTTTGATCCCGTGTTACAACGAGGCACAGGCGATCGAGCGCGTGGTGCGCGACTTCGCCGCCGCGCTGCCGGAAGCTTCGATCTACGTGTACGACAACAACTCGCAGGATCGAACGCGCGAGATTGCCGCGGCAGCCGGCGCGATCGTGCGCACCGAGACATTCCAGGGCAAGGGCAACGTCGTGCGTCGCATGTTCGCCGACGTGGAAGCAGAGGTGTACGTGCTGGTCGACGGCGATGGCACCTACGATGCCCCGAGCGCCCGCGCCATGGTGGACCAGCTGCTGGTCGAGTCGCTCGACATGGTCAATGGTGCGCGCGTGCCGGTCGTAGCCGCGGCCTTTCGGCCCGGCCACGTTTTTGGCAACCGCATGCTGACGGGCACGGTCGCGATGATCTTCGGCGACCGTCTCAAGGACATGCTCTCGGGCTATCGGGTGATGTCGCGCCGCTTCGTGAAGTCGTTCCCGGCGCTCGCCAGCGGCTTCGAGACGGAAACCGAGCTGACCGTGCACGCGCTCGAGCTGCGCTTGCCGATCGCCGAGGTGCAGACACCGTATCGCGATCGCCCGAGCGGCTCGCAGAGCAAGTTGCGCACGTTTCGCGACGGCTTGCGGATCCTGGGCACGATCTTCTTCCTGGTGAAGGAAGAGCGGCCGCTGCAATTCTTTTCAGGTGTCGCCGCCGTGCTGTGCGCCGCCTCGTTGCTGCTCGGCGTGCCGGTGGTCGCCGAGTTCTTGAGAACCGGGCTCGTGCCGCGGCTGCCGACCGCGATCCTGGCGACCGGTCTGATGATCATGGCCGCAGTCAGTTTCGTGGCCGGCCTGATTCTCGATACTGTGACGGTCGGCCGGCGCGAGATGAAGCGGCTGCACTACTTGAACCTGCAGGGTCCGACGTTCCGCGAACGGCGCCGCAGCCAATGATCCGCACCCTGCGCAAGTTCGCGGTCGTCGGCGGACTCGGCTTCGCCATCGAAGCGGTGCTGCTTACGTTGTTCGTGAAGCTGGCGGGGTGGCAACCGTGGTACGCCCGCATACCATCGTTCCTCACGGCCGTGCTGGTGACATGGGCCTTGAATCGTCGGTACACATTTGCCGGTCGCGGCCTCGAACGCAGCTCGGTCGAAGCCGTCTGCTACATTCTGATCCAGGCGGGCGGGGCCGCTGTCAATCTGGCGATCTTCAGCGCGTTGTTGATCTACCGGCCGACGCTGGGCGAGGTGCCCGTGATTCCACTTGCGCTGGGCTCAGTCGGAGGCTTCGCAGTGAACTTCGGCGCGTCCAACGCTTTCCTGTACGCACGCCGCCGTGCCGAGGCGCATCGATGAGCGCCCTCATCGAGCGTAGTTGTAGGCATGTATCCTCAGGTAGTCGGAAGATTGCAGTGTAATGAGTGCGTGGCTGATCACAGGTGGTGCAGGCTTCATCGGCAGCAATTTCGTGCGCGCGCTGGCGCCCGCGCAGATCGTCGTGCTCGACTCGCTCGCGTACTGCGGCAACCTGGCGAGCATCGCCGATTTGATCGACGCTCGCCGGGTCAGCTTCGTGCATGGCGACATCCGCGACCCAGCTGCGTTGGCCGAGCTTTTTGCCAAGCACGATTTTCAGCGCGTCGTGCACTTCGCCGCGGAAAGCCATGTCGATCGCTCGATCCTTGGCCCGCGCGCTTTCGTCGAAACCAACGTGGTCGGCACGCTCAACCTGCTTGCCGCTGCGCGCGATCGCTGGCAGGACTCCTTCGCAGGACGCCTGTTCCTGCACATTTCCACGGACGAGGTGTTCGGCACCCTTGCGCCAACTGCGCCACCGTTCAACGAGAGCACGCCGTACGCTCCCAATAGCCCCTATGCGGCGTCGAAGGCCGCGTCTGATCACCTCGTACGCGCCTGGCATCACACCTACGGCTTTCCGGCCATCATCACGAACTGCTCCAACAACTACGGTCCCTGGCAGTTCCCGGAGAAGCTGATCCCGCTGATGATCCTGAATGCGATCGGCGGACGCGAGCTGCCGGTTTACGGCGATGGCCTCCAGGTGCGGGATTGGCTGCACGTGCACGATCACTGCGATGCGCTGCTCGCAGTGCTCGAACGGGGGACGGTCGGTGCGACCTATTGCATCGGCGGCGGGCAACAGCATACGAACGAGCAAGTAGTCAACTCGATCTGCGATCTGGTTTCCGAGCGCCTCGGGCAGGCGCCACGCGCGGCACGCCGCCTGATCCGGCACGTCGAGGATCGTCCGGGTCACGACCGACGCTACGCAATCGACAGCAGCAGAATCCGCCGCGAACTCGGCTGGACGCCGCGCTACGAGCTGATGACCTCGCTGCCGGCGGTCGTCGACTGGTACCTCGCCCACCAGGACTGGGTGACCAGCATCCGCAGCGGCGAATATCTGCGCTTCTACGAGCAACAGTATTCGCAACGGCTGCGGAAGACACCATGAAGGGCATCGTTCTCGCCGGCGGTTCGGGCACGCGTCTGCATCCGGTCACGCAGTGCATCTCCAAGCAGCTGCTGCCGGTCTACGACAAGCCGATGGTCTACTATCCGCTGTCGGTGCTGATGCTGGCCGGCATCCGCGAAATCCTCATCATTTCGACGCCGCTCGATCTGCCGCGCTTTCGCGAGCTACTGGGCGACGGCTCGCAGTTCGGCATAGCGCTCGAGTACGCCGAGCAGGCCGAGCCGCGCGGCATTGCGCAGGCGCTGACGATCGGCGCAGATTTCGTCGCTGGCGAGCGCGTGTGCCTGATCCTCGGCGACAATCTGTTCTATGGTCAGGGCTTCGTCGAGAAGCTGACTGCGGCAGCCCATGTCACGCAAGGTGCCACCGTGTTCGCGTACAAGGTACGCGATCCGGAGCGGTTCGGTGTCATCGAGTTCGACAAAGAACTGCGGGTGGTGTCGCTCGCCGAAAAGCCCAGGACGCCGCGCTCGGACTGGGCGGTCACCGGACTGTACTTCTACGACCAGCAGGCGATCGAGATTGCTCGCAACCTGCAGCCCTCGCCCCGCGGCGAGCTCGAGATCACGGACGTGAATCGCGCCTATCTCGACCAACGCAGCCTGCACGTGCAGCTCCTCGGCCGCGGCTTTGCCTGGCTCGACACCGGCACGCACGAAAGCCTGCTCGAAGCCAGCCAGTTCGTGCAGACGATTCAGCGGCGGCAGGGCCTGAAGATCGCGTGCCTGGAAGAGATCGCGCTCGAACTCGGCTGGCTCACGCCGTCGCAGGTGCGCGCGCGGGCAGCGGCGCTGGCCCGCTCCGAATACGGTCGCTATCTCGCCGACCTGGTTCCGCCCGCATGACCTATCGGATCCCTTTCAACAAGCCCTACGTCATCGGCACCGAGATCGGCTACATCACGCAGTGCCTCGCGGCGGCCAAGCTCTCGGGCGACGGTCCTTTCACGCAGCTGTGCCATAAGCTGCTGCAGGAGAGTTTTCGTGCGCCGCACGTGCTGCTCACGACCTCGTGCACGTCGGCGCTGGAAATGGCTGCACTGCTGTGCGACCTCGAGCCGGGCGATGAAGTCATCCTGCCTTCCTTCACGTTCGTGTCGACGGCCAACGCCTTCGTGCTGCGCGGCGCGAAGCCCGTCTTCGTGGACATCCGGCGGGACACGCTGAATATCGACGAAAAGCTGATCGAGCAGGCAATTACACCGCGCACGCGCGTCATCGCGCCGGTGCACTACGCGGGCGTTGCCTGCGAGATGGATGTCATCAACGAGATTGCGGCGCGACGCGGCCTGCGTGTCGTCGAGGACGCAGCCCAGGCGGTCGGCGCGACCTACAAAGGTGAGTTCCTCGGCACGCTCGGCGACTTCGCCGCCTACAGCTTTCACGAAACGAAGAACTTCGTTTGCGGCGAAGGCGGCGCCTTCCTGGCGGCGAGCCGGCGCGATTTCGAGCGCGCGGAGATCGTGCGCGAGAAAGGCACGAATCGCAGTCAGTTCTTTCGCGGGCAGGTCGACAAGTACACCTGGGTGGACGTCGGATCGTCGTATCTGCCGTCGGAGATCCTCGCTGCCTTCCTCTACGCGCAACTCGAGCACATGCCGGAGATCGCGCGCCTGCGCCGGCACATATACGAGCGCTACTACGCGGGACTGCAGCCGCTCGCGGATCGTGGCTTGCTCACGCTGCCGATCGTGCCGCCGGACTGCGGTACCAACCACCATCTGTTCCACGTACTGGTCGGCGATCTGGATACCCGCACGGCGCTGCTCGAGCACCTGAAGCGCGCGGGCATTCTCGCGACATTCCACTACGTGCCGCTGCACACCTCGCCGGTCGGGGTTCGCTTCGGTCATCGCGAGGGAATGCTGCCGATCACGGAGTCGGTGAGCGATCGCCTGTTGCGTCTGCCGTTCTATGCCGGCATGAGCGAGGAAGACATTGCCACTGTGGTGGACGAGCTCAGCGGATTTCTACTGGACCGCCGAGTGCACGGCTGAATCCCGTGGCCGTTCGCGGTTGCGATACAGCCACCACATTCCCGCCCTACCCACAAATTCGACCTTGGCAGCATGCTCCTTGAAGAGCACATTGCTGAAATCGGCAGGCGCTCTGACGAGGAAGTAGTCGTACGTCGAGCCGCCATTCAATTGCCAATCGAACAGGACGGGACGCGCCGCCAGCCCTTCGGTCACTCGAGGCCGGTCGGTATCGCGCCTTTGTACGACCATCTGGAAGTCCGCGAAGTTGAAATCGGCGACACCCCGCCGCTCTGCCTGATACCAGCTCGCGAAGTGCAGGTACACCGGAGTGGCGAAGTGCGGCGAGGCGTTGCCGATCATCAGCCCGGCGACTCGCCGGCCTTCTTCCATGTGGCGGAGCACCTCGCCGAACTGCCGTGTCTCCGCAGCAAACGCCGCGAATCTCCACGTGTTGGCGCCGACCCACGCCAGAACCACGGCCATGGCGACCCATTCGAGCCGCTGCCGCGGGGCAGTGGGGCGATCGAAAACCAGCAGCCACATGGGGACCAAGAACACCCCGAGGCGCTCGTAGACAAACCCGGAGAGAAAGACGTACGACGGCATCGCAAAGTATGTCGCAATCACTGCAGCCAGCGGCAGCCAGCGTGCCGGCCGCGACGTGAAGCGTGACCCGCAAAGCAGGGGCAGCAGCACGATGGCTGCCGTGACTGCGATGGCCAGATAGGAGACATCGTCAGAGCCCGACGGTTGGCTGATGAGATACGCAAGGCGGGTGCCAATCGGTCCGTACACGACGGGGGCGTCCGCTACGCCGGCTACGTCGCTTGCAGTTTGTGTAAACCACACGACGATCAATGGAATCGGCGCCGTGTAGGGCAGCGCGCGGCGAACGAGTCCGAGGGGGTCTCGATAGCGAGCCCCTGCGATGTACGCGAGTGCGCAAAGACAGCTCAGTCCCATGGCGATGACATGGCTGAAGAACGCCAGCACCGCCAGTGCGGCGACGATCATCCCTCGGCGCAGCGAGGGATCGCGGTCGAAGCGTAGCGTCTGGATCAAGAGCAGCAGCGCGATAGGGATTGCGACAATGAACGACAGGAAGCCCCAATAGAACGCCAGGCTGTAGCTGCAAGGAATCGCGAGCCACTTCCAACGTTCGTCCGCACCCGCTTCGCGCAGCAGTACGCCGACGAGAAACGACGTGAGAACGATCGCAGTGGATACGACGACCTTGGCCGCCACCGCAACGGGTACGACCAACGAGACCGCGTAGAAGAGCCCGTAGCCAAGCAGGTACGGGGTAAACCAGTTGGAGCGGAATTCTGCCCCGAAGAGCTGGTTCCCCTGTGCGAGCTCCCTGAGGCTCGTCATGAGCGCGGCGTGCCCGGGCAGGTCCACCATTGGAAGATAGTGCGTCAACCACAGCGGCACGATCGACAGCGCAAGCGCGACCCCGTAGAGACGGGAGTTGCCGAGCGTCAGAACGCGGGTAGCCTCATTCGTCATTTTCGTTCGTCGCTCGTCAGCACGTCTTCAGACGCAGGATTGCGGGGGCGAATCCACCATGAAGCAATGATGCAAAGCACGCCTGCGATCAGGGTAGCGAGACCGAATGCAATCGAGACAGCCATTGCGACCGGTGGCTCCGTACCGAAGTACGGATAGAACGCGACCAGCCCCAGTTCGCGCGAACCCCAGCCGCCGACGCTGATGGGCAGGACGGAGGCGAGCAGCACTATGGGGAAGATCCCGAGAACGGTTGCGAGATCGGCGCGAGCTCCAGCGGCTGCTGCAATCAACGAGAAACCGATCATCGAAAGCGCCAGGATGAACAGTGACCAGAGCGCTGCACCGAACAGGAACCGCCGATCGGACAGAACCGTGCGTAGCGTCCGCACCAGCCGGCCCCACTCGCGCACGCTGCGGAATCGGAGCCACCTCCGCGGCAGTCGCTGTGCAACCAGAGCGATGCCGCTTGCGGCTGCAATCACGGCAACGAACAGCGGCCAGCCCAAGACGTTGCGCAGAGTCGGTGCTTCCGCGAGCAACAGCGGGATTCCTGCAAGCGCACCCAGCAGCAGCGTCGCGAGCCCGAGCAGGCGGTCAACGAGCACTGAATGGATGGAGCGGGTCCAATCGGAGCCGCCGCCGCGCAGCGCGATTGCACGCGCACCGTCAGCTGCGAGCGTGGACGGTGTCACCGCCAGCAGGAAAAAACTGATGAGCGTGGCCCGTAACGCGAGCAAGCGATCGAGGCGCACACCGAGCCTGGACGCGATCAGCCGCCAGCGCGCCGCCTGAGGCCACGCCGTTGCTCCGATGAGCACTGCGGCAAGCGCCACGGCCAACAGCAGACGGGTGTCCGCGCGTGCGAGTACCTCGTCGACCTCGACCCTACGCAGTGCCAAGATCAGCAGAACGACGCAAACAACGACGCGCAGGGCGGCTGATATTCGCGACCGGGCGAGCGACCCCATCGCTACGTGCAACGTGCAGGCAGCATTTCTGGTAGCGCCCAGAGATCTGCCAACCAATGAGTCGAGCGCGCCTGAGTCGGATACGCACGCTCGAACCGCTCGCGGTCGGGATTTCCCATGGCTCCGCGCCGCGGCGCAATGACGACACCGGCGTAGCCGGCGTCGATTGCCCCGACGGCGTCACGCCACGGGCTGTCACCGACAGCAATCATCCGGTGCACGGGTACGCCGAGGCCGTCCGCGGCCAGCCGGAAGCCATGAGCCGCCGGCTTGGGTTGCCCGACCTCATCGGTCAGGACGACGATGTCCGGACGCATGTCGTCCGGAAATCGCGCGAGCTTCTGTCGTTGGCTCGCCTGCGGGTTGTCGGTAACGACTGCGAGCTTCAGGCCCGCCTGTCGTAAGGAGCACCACGCGGCAACTGCATCGTCGTAGAACGACACTCGATCCGGATGAGCGGCACGCCATGCGTCGATGAGAGGCTGACGCAGACCGGCATCGAGGTTGGCTCGCGCCAGCGCGATGTCGATTGTGCGATCCCACGGCCCTTCGTCGATCGCACGGCGCCCCTCGAGCTCGAACCGACGACGGTCGGCCTCGCTCAGCGGACCGTCAGTCATTGCTGCCAGCACGATCGAGAGCTTCCGATCCATCCACTCCTTCTGGTCGATGAGGCAATCATCCAGATCGAAGGCCACCGCCTCGATAGGTCCTTCGAAGGGCAGTGGGATGTTCGTATCGCAAAGCGTGCGCACATGGAGGAAATCGCTGCGCTCGGCGAAGCGCGCAGGCTCGTTGAGCATGAATGCAGCGAAGTCCACGCCTGCGGCCAGCGCCGCGGTTGCCGACGTGCCTGGCCTGAGGTTTACGTCGTTGAGCCATTGCGAGCCACGAGCGTCGACCAGGATCTGCAGATTCATCGGTCCACAGCCGCCGCGTTGAGCAACTACCTGCGCTGCGCGTGCAGCGAGTGCTGCAACGGGCGGGGCGCGTCGTACGCGGCTGACCACCGCGAATCCTCCGGATGTACGTAGCCGCTGGCGCACCACTAGCGGCGAGATTTCACCGGACTCGCGCACTGCGAAGTCGACGGACCATTCGTCGTACGAATCGAGCAGCGGCTGCCAGAACAATTTGTGATCGGGATCCGAGCTGCCGGCCGCCGCAGTCTCTGCAGCAGAACGAGCGATGACATGCCCGCGTCCGCCCCAACCGTGCCGCGGCTTGCCGATCAGAGGATAGGTACAGCCGCCTGGCCCGGGTTCGATGATCGGCAGCACCGGTAGCCCGGCGGCTGCAACATCTCGCAGGCAAACGACCTTGTCGGCCCATGCGCGCAGCAAGGCGGCGTCCGCGACGGCCGCGATGATTCCTCGCGCGCGGAGCTTTGGCGCCAGCGTCGCAACTGCGAGCGCGTCATGGTCGGTGGTCGCAAAGACGATCTTCACGTCATGCTGGTCGCACAAATCGAGGATCGCGTGCTCGAAGTGCGCTCCGCTATCGACACGCGGCACGACCGCATAGACGTCTGCGGCATAACGATTCGGATTTTGCTCGTAGCAGTCGGCAACGATCACGCGCGCGCGCGCGCGGCGCAACGCTCGTAGCATCGGCAGGGCCTGGAAGCCGCCTCCAGCGACGAGCAAGGCCGACGTCACGGCGAAGCCACCTCGATGTACATGCCGTTCGCGATGTCGGGCAGCGTATCTGCCACTTTGCAGAGGGCTGTCATGACCGATTCCGACAGGTTGAGCGCGGCCAGCTGCGAGGTCGTGACCGGTTTCAGCATGATGCCGCGCGCGCGCTTCACGACGAGACCCTGCGCCTGCGCGAGCTCGCGGAACGAAGCGAGGTCGAAGTAACGTTTGTGACCCAGCGCGCGGTCATGCTCGCTGAGCGCGTACATGTCCGGCAGCAGCCCCGCCTCATGGCCGATCAGACGGTGCAACGAGCGGGCATTCGGTACGGCCATTGCGATGACTCCGCCGGCCTTCAGAAATCGCGTGAAGCGCCGCACGATCAGGGCAGGATCGTCGACGTGCTCGAGCACGAAACCCATCTCGATGACATCAAAGCGTTCGGTTGAAGCGAATTCCTCGAAGTAGGTTCGCCGTATGTCGGGCTTGCGCTGCAGCGGCCACTGCGCTTTGAACTTGGCAATCACAGCATCGGACCCCTCCAGGATGACGTAGCTGCCGAGTCGTGCGCCGAGCTCGGTCACGATGCGCGCCGCCACGGTTTGATAACCGATGCCCAGGCTCAGAATGTCCACGCGTTGGCGCTCGCCAATGCTGTCGATGACATAGCCGGCGTAGCTGTGAAGCATGCGCACATTCTCGTCGGCGAACGGAAAGCGTTCGCCGTATGCGCCGATGTAGTTGTCGAGGTTTTCGTGACTCACGACTCTCCTTGGTCGCTGCGATAGACCGATCGTATCAGGTAGACGGGACGGTTCTGGGTCTGGCTGTAGATGCGCGAGATGTACAGTCCGATCACGCCGAGGCTCATCATGATCATTCCGGCGGAGAGGCTCGTCAGTAACGCGAGAGTCGTGAACCCGCTCAGGATTGCGTCCGGATTGGCGATCTTGCGTGCAAGCAAGACGATGCCGTAGCCGACGCAGCCCAACGCTATCGCCAGCCCGACCCAGAACGACATCTGCAACGGCAGGCTCGAGAACGCGCTGATTGCGCGCACCATGAGCTGAAAGCGGCGGAAGACCGTGTAGACCGGACGTCCTTTGCGGCTCGTCTTCGTGATCTTCACACCTACTTGCTCGAAGCCCGCCCAGAAATACATGCCCGCAAGGAACAGATTGCGGTCACCCAGGGTCAGCAGCGTGTCGACGTAGCGACGCGACATCAGACGCTCGGTACAGATGTTGTGAGGCACTCGCGTCGTCGACAGCAGATTGAAGATCCGCCAGAAGGCATCGCCGAGGTATTTGCTGGCAAACCCGCCGCGTCGCGATTCCTGATATCCGTACACGACGTCGGCGCCTGACTTCGTTATCGTGTCGGCGAAGGGCTCGAGCACCGCAGGAGACACTTCGAGATCGCAGTCGATGATGAAGACCAGAGCGCCGCGAGCTGTGTGCAGACCGCACCAGGCGGCTTGATGATGGCCGAAATTGCGCGACAGATCGACGATCACGATGTGTGGATTCTCGCGTTGCTTGCTGCGCAGGTACTGCAGCGAATCGTCAGGCGATCCGTCCACGACGAATACGATCTCGTAGCTGTCCTTCGCAATGCGCGTGGCAGCTGCGACCGCCGATTCGATGAACTCGTCCAGGTAGGCTCGCGACCTGTAGACCATCGTGACGATGGACAAGGCGCACTGCTGGTGTCGTGTCGAGTCGCCGCTTGTCTGCACTTCGTTCATGATGCGGCTCTCGTGCGAAGGTCACCCCAGATGTAGTCGGCTGCCCGGTCGCCGACGGCGAACAGCAGGTCGATGATGCTGACTGACGGCTCGAATGGCTCTTCGATCTGCGAGTACTCTGGATATCCGCAATAGTCCTTGTACGCAAGCTCGATACCTGCGCTCTGCCACTTCTGCGGCTGCAGATAGGCCTTGGCAGCCGGGCCCGACACGTAACGTTGACCACCGACGGCTCGCACGATCGAGATCAGCTTGTCGTCTTTCGTCCCTTCGCAACCGAGAGTGGATGACCGCACGAGTGGTGTCTGGATTCCGAGCTCAGCACAGATGCTCTGGGTCAGATCTATGTCGAGGTCCGCAAGCAATTCATGTCCTGATTTGAGCAGCGTGCTGAGCGTGCCGAAATAGCGCGCGAAGTGTGGCGACCGGCCATAGCTCTGAGTGATGGCGCCGAGGTGCTTGCGCACCCACGGTTGCGAACGATCGATGCGCACGTCTTTGATGAGCTGGTCCCGTCCGCCCAGCACCGGCACCGTCAACCAGGTGCAGCCGCGCCCGGGCGTCTTGATCCGATTGCGACTGCGCCAGTCACGAACTGTGTATTGGACGTCGTCGAGGAACACAAAAGCGTCGACCTCGTTGACGAAATCGAAGAATCCGCGCCATGGCAGGTAGCAGGGCTGGATGACACCGATTGTCCGCATGTCAGGGCGATAGCCGATCCGCAGCCAAGTATTGGTGCCGTTCCGAGCATCCGTCGTACATGCCACGATCGTAACTTGCTACATAATACTGAAGCGTGATGTGTGGCACGGTCTCAATCCGGCCAGATTCCGCAAAATCGTTCAGTCACCTTGATGGCACCACCCACGCAGATCTCATTGTCCGCCGAGTCGCCCACCGCTGCCGACAGTGTGCAGAACGCAGCGCACGCCGCTGCATCGGCACGCTGGACCAACGTCCTGATCTGGGCTTGCGTGAGCGCAGTGGCAGTGCTGGCGTGCGCACTCACGTTCCCGACCGCGACCTGGCACGGCGAACACTTTCCGGTCGGCAACGACTCCTTTTATCACGCGCGCCGCATCCTGGATGCGGTTCGGGACCTGTCCGCCTTCTATCAATTCGATCCGCGCATTCACGCACCGGAGGGAAGTCTGCTGACCTGGCCATGGGGCTACGACTACCTAATGGCCTGCATCGTGCGCCTCGGGCTCGCAGCTGGATTCGCGGCCAACCCGATCGACATCCTGATCTGGATTCCGGTCGCGGCTGTGCCGATCACTATCGCACTCACGTTGTCAGTCGCGAGGCAAATCGGTCTCGGCACCTGGATGAGCACGCTCGCGACCCTCTGCACGGCTCTGATTCCCACTACGCAGGTGTTGCACGGCGTCGGGCAGATCGACCATCACTACGCGGAGTCGCTGTTCGTCCTCGGAGCGCTTGCCGGTGGATTGGCGTGGCTCCGCAACCCGGCGCAGCCGCAGCGCGCAGCGTTGCTGGGATTCGTGCTCGGCATCGCCCCAGCCATGCACAACGGCCTGTTCGTGTTACAGCTGCCGCTGCTCGCGGCGCTGACGGCATCGTGGCTGCAGGGCCGGCAGATGCCGGCGAAATCGAGTGTGGCGTTCGCTGCAACCCAGCTCGCGTCGACTCTGGCCATTCTCATTCCGTCCCTGGCATTCCGGCTCGGTCAGTTCGAGTTCTACACGCTTTCCTGGTTTCACCTCTACGCCGCCGGCTGCACCTCGGCGCTTGTGCTCGTGCTCGGCAGGTTCAAAGCCACCCCCGCCGCGGCAGTTGCATTGTCGATCGGCGTGGCACTGGTCCTGCTCCCGGTGCTCGGCGATGTCGCCTTTGCGCAATCGTTCCTGGCTGGCACCCCGGTGCATCTGAGGATCATCGGCGAGATGCAGTCCCCGCTGCGAATTGCGATGCTGGCCGGCGCGGCCACGATCTCGCACTTCTATTCTTATCTCGGCTGGGCTGCGCCGCTGACCGGTCTGCTGTGTGTCGTGCAGTGCTGGCGCGAGCGTACGAGCACTCGCCTGCTGTTCTGGATAACCTGCGTTATCGGGCTGCTGCTATTGTCCATGCAGCTGCGCCTGCACTACTTCGGAAACTTCGCGCTCTACCTGCCCTGGCTCGTGATCCTGCAGGATTTCGCCGGCCGACAGCCGCAGGTCGGCAAGAAAGTGCTGCTGCTGACGACCCTCGGCCTGCTGCTCGTTTACTTCCCCTCGTTGCGCTACCAGATTGCAGCGCCCGCCCCGCGCGCCAACGATGACTCATTCGAAAACGTGCGGCCGATCTTCGATCCGCTGCGCAAGGCCTGTGCTGCGAACCCCGGGATCGTGCTCTCGGACGCCGACTCCGGCCACTACATCCGCTACTACACGGAATGCTCGGTCATCGCCGACAATTTCCTGCTGACTGCCCAGCACATGCAGAAGGTCGATGAGGCCGAGCGGCTGTTTTCACTGCCTGCCACCGAGCTCGCGCAGGCGGCCCCGTACGTCAAATACGTGCTGGTGCGTCCGTTCAAGATCGGGGCGGGTCCGAACGGCAAGCTGCGCTATACGTTCGGGATCCCGCGCCCGTTACTCGCAAACGACTTGCTGCTCGGCAATTCGCGGACGGTGCCGCCGCAGTTCGTCCGGCTCGGCGAGGTGAGATTTCCAGAAGTGGGCAATGCGCCCTATGCCGCGTTGTACGAAATCCGGCGATGAAGAGCTGGCGTCCCTCGGCAAGTGTCGTGATCTGGCTGATCGCCAGCGTTATCGCCGTGCTGTCGTGCAGCCTCTTCTTCTACGCGACCCAGCTGAACGGCGAATCCGTGCCGCTCGGCAACGACTCGTTCTATCACGCGCGTCGCATCCTCGACGCGGTGCGTGATCCGACAGCGTTCTACCAGTTCGATACGAAGATCCATGCTCCCGAAGGAAGTCTGCTGACCTGGCCATGGGGCTACGACTATCTGATGGCCCACGTCGTGCGGCTCGGGCTCGCGCTCGGCCTCAGCAGCGACCCGATGGCGATCCTGATCTGGGTACCGACGGCGGCGGTGCCCATCGCAATCGCTCTGTTGATCGTCGTGGCACGTCGACTGGGCTTGTCCACCTGGCCCACTGCACTGGCCGCCCTGTGCCTGGCGCTGGCGACCACGACTCAGTTTCTGTTTGGTACGGGGCAGATCGATCATCACTATGCGGAGATGATCATGGTGCTCGCAGCGCTGGCCGCCGGACTGAGCTGGTGCGCCACGCCGAACGACCGGTGGGCAGCGGCACGACTCGCGGCAGTGCTCGGCATTGCGCCGGCGATTCACAACGGCCTGTTCATCCTGCAGGTACCGATTCTCGCCGTACTGTTTGTGCGCTGGCTGCAGCGGAAGACACCGGAGCGCCGAGCGCTGCTGGGGTTCGCGCTCGTACTGGGGGCGGCGACGGTGCTGATCCTGGTGCCGTCGACGGCCTTCCGCAGCGGGCGCTTCGAGTTCTACACTCTCTCGTGGTTCCACGGATATGTCGCACTGTGCACTGCGCTACTGGTGACGTTCTTTGCCGTATTCGCGCGGGGCCGGCGCACACTGCTGACGCTAGGGTTCCTCGCGGTCGTGGCCCTGCTGCCGATTCTCGATCAGGCGCGCCTGGCGGGCACATTCGTTACGGGGACGATCAAGTGGCTTGCTGTAATCGCGGAAATGAAGTCGCCCGTCGATGCAGCCTTCACACACGACGGTGCGTTGATCATCACGCAAGTCTATTCCGCGCTGATCTGGCTGGCGCCGGTCACGTTCCTGCTATGCGTCGTGCAATGCTGGCGCGAGCGACAGTCCGAGCGTCTGCTGTTCTGGATCACCGCCACCGCCGGTCTCGCCTTGTTGTCGACACAGATACGCATGCACTACTTCGGCGACTATGCGCTGTATCTACCGTGGCTGGTTGTGGCGAACGACTATGTCAGGACGCGGTCGCAGCGCGCCAAGACTGTCTTCTTGCTGACCTCGCTGGCGTTGGTGATGTGTTATGTGACGGTGCTGCGCTATCAGCTCGTTGCTCCCGTCGTCACCGCGAACGACGCCACGTTCAAAGATACGCGACCGATCTATGCCGCGTTGGGTAAAGCCTGCGCAGACGATCCGGGTATCGTGCTCGCGGACTACAATGCCGGGCATTACATCCGTTATTACAGCGACTGCTCGGTCATCGTCGATACCTTCCTGCTGACCCCGCAGCACTTCGCGAAAATGGATCGAGCCGCCCAGCTGTTCGCCGGCAGCGCGCAACACATGTTGCAGGCCGCGCCCGAGGTGAAGTACGTGCTCGTGCGGGCGCTGGACATCCACCGTGCTGTCGATCCGGCCAGGAAGTATGCGTACACCTTCTTCTTCGATGGGACGCCGCAGCTTGCGACAGACCTGCTGCTCGCTCCTGCGAACCGCGTTCCCGCCGGGTTCGTATTAGTCGACGAGATCCGTTTCGCCGGGGCGGACAACATCCCGTACGCGCGCCTCTACAAGATCCAACCGCCGGGCTCGCACGTCGGCGAATGACGGCAGCCCCTGACACTTCGTGTCAGTTTGTGCCCAGGGCCGTCAGAGTGCGGCGTGTATGCTGCGCGGAAGAAATCGATTCGATCACAGCATCCGCGCCGGTGAAACAGTAACTTAGCTCCCATGCGCGCGGGCTGGCACAACCCTTGCTCTAATTTCCCGTGCCGGCGCTTTGCCGCAGATTTGCATCCATTCTTCTGGGAGAGTTGACACATGAAGAGCGTCCAAAAGGGTTTCACCCTGATCGAGTTGATGATCGTCGTCGCGATCATCGGCATCCTGGCGGCCATCGCCATTCCCGCGTACCAGGACTACACGGTGCGCAGCAAGGTTACGGAAGGTCTGAACCTGGCTTCCTCGGCGAAGGTTTCCGTGTCGGAAGGCTTCCAGTCGAACGACATGGCCGGCGTCGGCGCCGCTGCTACCTCGTGGAACGCGAACTTCGCGCCTACGAAGTACGTGTCGGGCGTCAACGTCGCGAACAACGGCCAGATCACGATCACCTACGGTGCGCAGACTCCGCAGATCAACACCAAGACGATCATCATGGCACCGTTCATCAACAACACGGCGCTGGCGGCGGGCCAGAGCGGCAACATCGACTGGGCGTGCGCCTCGGGCACCGACGCCACTGCCACGGCGCGTGGCCTGGGCGCGGTTGCTACCGGCAGCGTCGAGCCCCGCTACGCTCCGACCGAGTGCAAGTAACCCCGCGGTTGCTCGCGTAGACCAGAAGCCCCTCCCCGGAGGGGCTTCTTTCTTTTTCGGGGGAGCCGGCGGCACTGGGCCGAACCGATCAACTGTGACGCAGTCCCGCAGCGATTCAGGCTTTATCCAGCACAATCGCCGTCAATTTGACAATTGCTCGCGGGCTCCGGTTGCCTGCACACTACGGACTCCATAGGAACGGCTGAATCCTCGAATTCCATGGCTGAAAACGTCTCCGCCCTCGGCGCCCAGCGCATGGTGCTTCAAGGGCTTCCACAGCGCCTGATCCAGGACGGTCTCGTCGACGAGAAGACGATGACGCAGGCGATAACGGCAGCCAAGGAGTCGAACGCCAACCTCGTCTCGCACCTGGTCGCGCACGGGATCGCCAACGCGCGCGAGATCGCGATCGCGGCCTCGCAGGAATTCGGCGTGCCGCTGCTCGATCTCGATTCGGTCCAGCCGGACATCGAGACGATCAAGCTCGTTTCCGACAAGCTGCTGGCCAAACATCGGCTGCTGCCGCTGGTCAAGCGCGGCAAGCGGCTGTTCGTTGCGGTTTCGGACCCGACCAACCTGCATGCGCTCGATGAGATCAAGTTCCAGACGGGACTGTCGATCGAGGCGGTGGTCGTCGAAGAGGACAAGCTGCAGCGCATCAGCAGCAAGGCGATCGAGCAGGTCGACACGCAGATGCCTTCGCTCGCGGACGACGACCTGGATCTCGAGAACCTCGACGTCACCGGCGGCGACGAGGATCTGGAAAAGGACGCGGTCGGCCGCGACGACGTCGAAGACGCGCCGATCGTCCGCTTCGTCAACAAGGTGCTGCTGGACGCCATCAAGAAAGGCGCCTCGGACATCCACTTCGAGCCGTACGAAAAGTCCTATCGCATCCGGCTGCGCCTCGACGGCTACCTGAAGGAGATCGCGAATCCGCCGGTGCAGCTCGCAGTCAAGCTGGCAGCACGCATCAAGGTCATGTCGCGCCTCGACATCGCCGAGCGCCGCGTGCCCCAGGACGGGCGCATCAAGATGCGCATCTCGAAGAATCGCGCGATCGACTTCCGCGTGAGCACCTGCCCGACGCTGTACGGCGAGAAGGTCGTCGCCCGTATTCTGGACCCATCCAGCGCGATGCTCGGCATCGATGCGCTCGGCTACGAGCCGATGCAGAAAGAGCTGTACATGCATGCGCTGGCGCAGCCGCACGGCATGATTCTGGTCACCGGCCCGACCGGCAGCGGCAAGACCGTGTCGCTGTACACCGGCCTGAACATCCTCAACAAGGAAGACACCAACATTTCGACGGCGGAAGATCCGGCCGAAATCAATCTGCCGGGCGTGAACCAGGTGAACGTGAACCCGAAAGTGGGCCTGACGTTCGCCTCGGCGCTGCGCGCCTTCCTGCGCCAGGATCCGGACGTGATCATGGTCGGCGAAATCCGCGACCTGGAAACCGCCGAGATCGCGATCAAGGCGGCGCAAACCGGCCACCTGGTGCTGTCCACGCTGCACACGAACGATGCTCCGAAGACTCTCTCGCGACTGATCGACATGGGCGTCAAGCCGTACGCGATCGCCACTTCAGTATCGCTGATCATTGCGCAGCGGCTCGCCCGCAAGCTCTGCAATAACTGCAAGGCGCCTATCGACATGCCGCCTGAGGCGTTGCTCAAAGAAGGCTTCACCGAGGAAGAGATCGCGCAGGGCATCAAGATCTACAAGCCGGTCGGTTGCAGCGCCTGCACCGACGGCTACAAGGGTCGCACAGGTATCTATCAGGTGATGCCGGTGAGCGAGGAAATCCAGCGCATCATCCTGCAGCAGGGCAACGCGGTGGACATCGAACAGCAGGCGGCAGCCGAAGGGATCTGGGACCTGCGCCGTGCGGGCTTGGCGAAAGCGAAGTCCGGCGTAACCAGCCTCGACGAAGTTAATCAGTGTACGGTCGAGTAGCAGCAGCAACTCTCAACCAGGATCTAGACCATGGCTCAACTCGCACCCGCTCAACAGGTCCCCTTCGTCTGGGAAGGCACCGACAAGAAGGGCAAGCGCATCAAGGGCAAGATGCTCGGCGTGTCCGAGGCGGCCGTGAAAGCCGACCTGCGCCGCCAGGGTGTGCTCGCCAAGCGCGTGCGCAAGGAAATGCAGCTCTTCAAGAGCGGCAAGAAGATCACCTCGGAAGACATCGCGCTGTTCGCGCGCCAGCTGGCGACGATGCTGCAAGCGGGCATCCCGATGGTGCAGTGCTTCGACATCATCGGCAATGGCCACGACAAGCCGGCGATGCAGAAGCTGGTGCTCGCGGTGAAGGGCGACGTGGAGTCGGGCACTTCGCTGCACGAAGCATTGGCCAAGCACCCGCTCTACTTCGACGATTTGTTCGTAAACCTGGTGGAGGCCGGCGAGCATGCCGGCGCGCTCGAAACGCTACTCGATAAGGTCGCAACCTACAAGGAAAAGACCGAAGCGTTGAAGAAGAAGATCAAGAAGGCGCTGTTCTATCCAGCTGCGGTCGTCGCGGTGGCCATCATCGTCACCCTCGTACTGCTGATCTTCGTCATCCCGCAGTTCGAGTCGTTGTTCAAGAACTTCGGCGCCGACCTGCCGGCGTTCACGCAGATGGTCATCGACCTGTCGAAGTTCGTGCAGAATCAAGGTTGGTGGCTGGCGATTCTCGTCGGCGCCGGCGGCTACGCCTTCTTCTACTTCAAGAAACGCTCGCGGCCGATGCGCCGCGTGCTGGACCGCATGCTGCTCAAGGCGCCGGTGATCGGGCCGATCATGGTCAAGGCAGCGATTGCACGTTATGCCCGCACGCTCTCCACGATGTTCGCGGCCGGTGTGCCGCTGGTCGAGGCGCTCACGTCCGTCGCGGGCGCCACTGGCAACATCGTCTACGAAGAGGCGACGCTGAAGATCCGCGACGAAGTCTCCACCGGCCAGCGCCTGCAGCGCTGCATGGAGCAGACCGGCCTGTTCCCCAACATGGTCATCCAGATGATCGCCGTCGGCGAAGAGTCGGGCTCGCTCGACCAGATGGCCGCGAAGGTCGCCGACTTCTACGAGGCGGACGTCGACGCTGCGGTCGATGCAATGAGCAGCTTGCTCGAGCCCCTGATCATGGCGATCCTCGGCGTGCTGGTGGGCGGTCTCGTCGTCGCCATGTACCTGCCGATCTTCAAGCTGGGCGCAGTGGTTTGATGCGCGCGCGAAACTGCTGAGGACAAACGCCGCGCTCCGCGCGGCGTTTTGCTATGAACGACCTGCTCGCCTCTCTCGCCGATCTGTTCACCGTGCTGCCGGCGCTGTGGATTGCCGTGGTGTTCGTCTTCAGTCTGCTGGTCG
>Ga0134123_10000549_pt1 | contig 24622 bp, 26 predicted proteins | sample KB303_FD_96460 | JGI IMG/M metagenome (GOLD analysis project Ga0134123, IMG submission 96460) | Terrestrial soil microbial communities without Nitrogen fertilizer from Kellogg Biological Station, Michigan, USA - KB3-0-3 | ecosystem: Environmental > Terrestrial > Soil > Unclassified ...
ACTTCGAAATGGGAGAATTCACACGGGGCGAGAGGCGCGGAAAGTATCGTCGTCGACCCGGCCAAGTCGTATCAACCAATACTTGGCTTCGGGGCGGCTTTTACCGATGCGGCGTGCTACACGTTCAACCGACTAGACCCAGGAGTACTCGAGACCCTCTTTCACGAGCTGTTCCATCCCTCTGAAATGGGCCTCAGCGTGTGCCGCACCTGCGTGGGGTCGAGTGATTACTCAACCGAGGCCTTCACCTATAACGAGGGCGACCCGGATCCAGATTTGAAACGTTTCTCGATCGAACATGATCGGCCCTATGTGTTGCCCATTTTGCGGCAGGCTCGGAAGGCAAATCCCGATTTGTTTCTGTTCTCTTCCCCTTGGACTCCTCCCGGATGGATGAAATCGAACAAGTCGATGCTTGGCGGCAACATGCAGCGCCACTACATGGCCTCTTATGCGAACTACTTTGTGAAATTCCTACGGGCCTATGAATCCGAAGGAGTAGTGGTCAATGCAATCACGGTTCAGAATGAAGTAGACACCGATCAGGACAGCCGCATGCCTCAGTGTGCATGGCCCATGGAGTACGAAGCAGACTTTGTTCGGCAGCATCTAGGGCCGACATTTGAGAAGAACGGACTTAAGACAAAGATCTGGATCGTCGACCACAACTACAACCTTTGGGGCCGTGCCATTGCGGAACTCGAGACACCGGACGTTCGCAAGTACACGAATGCGATCGCCTGGCATGGCTACGTCGGGAAACCCGAGTGGATGATGCGCGTGCCAGAGGCATATCCGGACGTCGAGATGTACTGGACCGAGGGCGGACCGGACTACACCCAACCTGACTACCTGACCGATTGGGCAAACTGGAGCACCATGTTTCTGGGGATACTGCGAAATGGATGCCGATCGATTACGGGTTGGAATCTTGCCCTCGATGAACGAGGTAAGCCGAACATTGGACCCTTTACCTGCGGAGGGATGGTGACGATCCACTCTCAAACAAAGGAAATCACACGGAGCGGTCAACACTGGGCATTGGCGCATTTCTCGCGATTCATCCGTCGAGGTGCGCACAGAATTGAAAGCACTGGGGCGGGGGATATCGCGCACGCCGCATTCCAGAATCCCGACGGGTCACAGATCCTAATTTTGGCAAATACCGGCGCTGACCGCGCGGTTGAGGCTCGATTGGGGCAGCAGGCTACAACCGTTCAACTCGCACCCAATTCGGTAGCCACCCTAACCTGGTAACAAGCATTCAGATCATGACCTGCCGATCCGGATGTCGACGCAGGTACCAGCACGGAATCTCGCAACTAACCCAGAACCTCGTCTGGCAGTTGTATCAGTAGCTAGACCTCGCCTTGGCACGCTACTTTGTGGGAAGTACTGCCTGCTGACATCAAAAACTAGCGGACAGTCAGGAGGGCGGAAAACATGAAGAAGCTGATATTTTGTTTGCTGCTTACTTGCTTCAGTTTGACTCTGGCGATGGCACAAGAAGACGCAAGCGGCTCGAAAGACAAATCCGGAACCCACACGGTCACCGGATGCCTGCAGAAGGGTGACCACGCCAATCACTTCCAGCTGAAGGGAAAGGATGGCAGTTCTTGGGACCTTACCAGCGCTAACATTTCTCTGGCGGATCACGTCGGACACACCGTCTCGGTCACCGGCACCGTCGTGAACGCCACTGCTCACGGTGTGAAAGAAGACACGAAAAGCATGGCGCATGCGGCCGGAGTCACGAAAGACAACTCTGAAACCGGAGAGATGAAGGTCAGCGATGTCCAGATGGTGAGTGAGTCCTGCTCTCAATAGCACATCTCGTAAGGCTGGGCAGGCTTGCTGGGAGGGTGCATTCAAAGGCATTGGCGTGTGGATGCGCCCTTCAGCTAAACGTCAGAGCCTGCCTGCTGAACCCAATTTTGGCGAAAAAAAGCACCGAAGGAATAAAAATCGAAAGAGTACGTTCGCAGCTGAAAAGGTTGTCAAGCTCTGGCAATTCCCGGCCCGCCTGTCAGTGGAGTGCCAGTCGCGAATTCCAATGCGAGTTTCGACCGCAATCTCAGGCGGCTCTTTGTCGCTCGGCCACTCTCGCCTGATCCTTAGGGTGGTTCGGATGCGCAATAGAAGCCAATCTCCGCAATAGAGCGCATTGAGCAAAGGATCAAGACAATCAGCAAAGAGATGGTGATTCTCTTCACGCTTGCTTAATTTATTCCCGAACCTTCTTATATCGCGTCCAGAATGATCCGCCACACCCCCACGAAAGTGGGGTTCTGATTTTTCTCTGCTCGATGTAAGGTTATTTACGACAAGAAATTCAAACACTCCGATACGCCAGCCGAACTTCCCGGAGACCGAAGCCTTTGGCTGGCGACTTTTTTTGTCACCTTCGGAATGAAAATGGTCACCTGTTCGGCGAATCCACATACAGATGGCTGGACGCAACCGCAAGTGTCTCCTCGAAATACTTGGTCGCATTGTTTGGGCGTCGATGCCAAAATATGCTGCACATGCCAAAGCGCCCGAGCCCTAGCAATGGCCAGCTCAGCCGCATCCGTACAGCTAAATAATCAGTGTTGATCAAGGCCACACGCTTCCCAATCTCACTTCGACGCGACCAAATGTTCGCGTGTGACTTGCTCACCGCGTGACTAAGCTGCTTTTTGCGGCCGCTCTTCCGCAATGGTTTCCATTTGCTTCTGATCGGCGCTGATTGCGATGTGTTCATGCTTGATGTCGAGCCGCAGCCGGTCATAGATGCTCATGTATTGGTTTGCGATCCACACCAGTGAAAACAGAGAAATTACGTACCCGCGCCAGTCCGCGTAAACCAGTTTGAACCGGGTGATGGCCAGGATCGCTGCTGTCACGTAGTGGCTAAGGCAGTACTCGCAGGTAAAAACGTAAAAGAATTTACGCCTCAGGAGAGAGCTAGCGGTCTCGCTTTGGATTTTGCAACGTTCCCGTGCTTCGCGAAGGATGGCTTCGTGCGTCAGTGTCCAGGCGATACACGCCGTGGGAATAGCAAGCAGAAATAGCATTGAAACTTGTTGACCGAGGGACACGCACTTCGATGCGAGTCGCCACGTATGGGTTTGCAGTGACTGGCTCGCGCTGATGAAGAGACAATTACATTCAGACGTCCCTAACGAGGGCAATGAGTTCTATCAGCAGGCATGTCCAGAAAAAGTTCTGCCTCGAGCCGGAGCCAGGATCTTTCTCGAGGTCCAGCCCACTGGAATTAGGCTGGCTTGGAGAAGTTTGACTTGGGCCCATTCTGATCACTCTCTTCTGGGGGCTTCGCTCCGCATTCACGACTTCTCGAAGATGAAGGGTCACGCGAACATAAACTAGCGCACCTGCAGCGTCACGGTTGTCGAATGCGACAGCGTGCCACTCGTGGCGGTGACGGTAATTGTGTACGCCCCGCTCGCGAGTCCACTCCCGGATACTTTCATGGTCGAAGAACCAGAACCCACCACCGATGTAGGCGAGAACGTCGGCTTCGGCCCTGCAGGATTGGAGCTCGCGCTGAACTGCACTGTTCCGGAAAAGCCCCCGCTGGCGGTGATCGTGACGGTGTAGTTGGCAGTTTTGCCGCGTTTCGCGGAGGCACTGCTTGGCGAAGCAGAAATCGTAAAGTCCGCGGCAACAGCGTTAACGGTCTGGGGTATTCCCGGAGCCGTACTCCCGGTGAAGTTGGAATCGCCGTTGTATGTTGCGGTTATAGTGTGGTTGCCGGCCGCTAGGCCGGAGGTAGACAACTTGGCCTGACCATTGCTCAGGTTGGCGCTCCCTAGGCCTATGCCGTCCGAGAAGAATGTGACTGTGCCGGTGGGGACTCCTGTGGTACTCGAGCTGACCGTCGCAGTGAAAGTCACCGACTGTCCCTGGTTCGTTGTCGGTGAACTAGAAGAAACTGTGGTCGATGTTCCCGCTTTGTTCACGCTATACGTAACAGTGGTTGACGTACTGCCACCGAAGCTGGAGTCGCCGCCATAGGTCGCGGTGAGCTGGTGAGAACCGGCTGCCAGAGTCGACGTCGAGAGCGTCGCAACGCCGGAATTAAGCGGCACCGTTCCCAAGTTGGTGCTGCCATCGGCGAAACTGACGTTCCCAGTTGGTGTACCCCCGCTGCCGCTCACTGTCGCCTGTAGTTGCACCGCGGTGCCATAAGTGCTCGAACCAGATGGAGTCGACGAAAGCGTGGTTGTTGTCGCAACCAGATTCGCACCGCAGCTTGGGAACTTGAATGTCGCCAGTCGCGTGCTCCAGTTGAATGAACCGTTGGACGGAATGTACTGGTCCGTGTACCAGAATGTGCAGTCATCGCTGGGATCAACCTGCATCGCGGTGTAATCTCCCCAACGCGTGAGCGCACACGAAAAAAAGGGGAAACAGACGTAGGTGGTTTGCGATCCTGCGCCATCAATGATCGATGCTTCACCTTGCGGCAAAGTTCCGAGTGGGTCACTGCTCAGGCGTCCGGTGTAGTGGATTTGGGGATGAATTGGGCTACCGGACACACTGAAGCCCACGCCGATATCGCCCGCGGAATCCATCGCAAGGCTGGCCATCCAGCGGTGGTTCGAATCTGGGGCGTACGTGCCCTGCTGGTAGACGATTGGGTTCGAGCGAAGGCTGCGGATTTCGTACCATCGCACGCCCGTTACGCTGCCCGCATTCACCGAGTGGTTGGCCACCAGGGATTCGTGATCTCCGAAGTTGCGGTAGGCAAGCCGGTACATCAACCTGTCCCCTAACGAATCGAGCTGCGTTGACGTGCCGGATTGCGGAATGCAAGTGCCCCCGCCGCTGCAAGCCTCATTGAAGGCAGCTACGGCCAAGTTGGCAGGACCGGAAAACGTCGAGTTTGCTGGCGTCGTCCAGTCCACGTGGAATCTCCAGAGGCTGAGGTTGTTCGCGAGCGAAGCGAGGCTTAGCAAATAATTCGGTGAACCGACTGGGGGCGCGGCAGGACCATCGATGTCGGCCGGTAGCAAACCAGCATCGGAAGAGGATGTCATAAAACATTGTGCTATTTCTGCTTGTCCAGCCAGCATGGCGGCACGGTTATGGGCGCAGACCTGGGCGCCCACGAAGGTGTTGCCGCTAAACATGTTGTAGGTGACATAGTAGGCGTCGGGCCAGACGCTCATCTTTGGATAATCCGGCAGATTGGTTTGCGACACGAAGGAATACCGGACATAGCTACCGGTCGGATCGCCGCTCGTCGATACCGCAATGCAGTGATAGAACGGGCCGGAACTCGTGCTATCGAAGCCAAGAATCGAAAGCACCCATCGGTCTGCCTGCCGGTCGTAGAGCGCGATCGGGTCGCTGTAGGAGGTGCGCACGCAGTTGCTATATCCGCTGAAGAGGGTAGCGAATGTGGTCGGCCCCAAAAGCACCGTACCCGTCTTGCTGAAGACTGCGTAAGAACTGTTAACGACTTGCACGACATCGTTTGGGCCGACTGCAAGATTGTCGTCTGAAGGCGCACCGGTCACGGTAAACCCGGAGAACCCATTCCCCAACCCAGGGAAGTTGTTGCTGGTGGCTGCAATCGCGGCAGTGGAGGGCGAGCTTTGGACCACGGGATCGACCACCAAAGAATGCTGCGGCCGATGCAATTTCCCTGGCGGATTGACGAACGCGGGCGCTCCTGGCTTCTCGCCGGGCTCCAGGTCGCGTATGGGCTGCGAAGTGTCCGGAGGCGACATGGGAACCAGTGTGGGATTGCGTTGCACCGCCTGTGCGGCAACGCTGACCGTCGAAAAACACACTACGGCAGCAATAGCGACCAAACTGGCTCTGGGCGCTGGATTTGACATGATTTACCCCCGGCGAGGAACTTAGTTCTCAGCATTGTGCTCTCCTTCGCGGTCTAATGCAAGGCGTTTGGGACTTTCGTGGTCGATGAGCTCTATCAGGATTTCTCGTCAACTATGCTTGCGTCGGCTACAATTCCCGGCTGAGGTCGAGAACTGTGGCGGGCTTTGACGAGGCATGGGCGGCGGTAAATCATCGCAGAGATGGTGAGTCAGTTTCGCCCGAATTGCAGCCACTTCTTCGGCATGTTTACTCTGACATTCTTGCCGCTCCTTTCGATCTGGCGGCCTTGAAAAGGAGCCTCAGCACACTCCTTGAATACCTCACCACTAACGGAAGAACTAACGCAAATTGCTGGGCCATGGATCTGTTCTTCTGCACATCAGATGGTTGGGAACAAGATTGGACCGAGCAAAATCTGCCTGATGATTTTCACGGATGTGCTGTCGCTGATGGGCAGGCGTTGCACGACACCATAGGAGCGCCAAATATCGCTCAGAATTTTGACGGTCTTCCTGAGCAACTACTCGATCGCGTTCGTCGCCTACAACCGGGTCAATGGGCGACATCGCGATGTATCGCCAATCTAAGCACAATGATTTAAAGTGGCTCTTCATGAGACGAATCCTCGCAATGTCCGTAGTGGCTTTCTCGGCGGCTGCCATCGCTTCAGGACAAGATCAGGGCGCGATCAGAGATTCCCAAAGCATCGTTGAGCACGTCATCAGGAAACTGGACAACGAACGCATTCAAGCACAGATCCACGCGGATGCGGCGGCGCTAAAACGGATCTACGCTGATGATTTCATCGGCGTAGGACCGAGCGGAACAGTGCGAACTAAGCCGCAGGTGATTTCAGATTTCACGTCAGGTGATTTGAGATTTCAGTCCATAAGCACCGATGATGTTCGAGTGCGCGTTTATGGAAATGCGGCGGTAGAGACTGGCCGCTCAACAATGAATGGGCAAGATAAAGGGAAGGAAGTTCCCCACGATACTCGCTTTACTAGAGTGTGGGTAAAGCTGCAAGGGCGCTGGCGATTGGTCGCCAACCATTACTCGTCCATCGTGTCGCATCAATAGAGGATTGTCACGCTGAAGATCACTGAGTTCTATTAAAAGGGATGTCAAGGAAAAACTTCTGCCTCGACTGGAGCCGAGATGTTTTCTCGAGATCCAGCCCAACGGTCATTAGGCTTCGCTGAGGAAGTTTGACTTGTACCCATTGCCATAAGTCCTCTGGTGGTGCCGTCGAGTTTGCGAGAGCGACAAGCCAATGGCGACTCAAGGTCTCCCCTGCTCCAGTCAAACCCGAACGGGCAGTCAGAACTGAACCTTTTAGGAATCTAGCGGATCAAGATTTTCTCTTCGGCACAAAAACTAATCCTGACCGAGATACCTTGAAGCCTGGATTCTACACAGTACAGTCACAGCAAGTCCTACTCCTGCTCCCCGTTACAAAGAGCCATAAAAAATAGAGCCAGCACCGCCCACCCGATTAGTCTCATCGGCAAAGATGTTAACACCAAACGCTCGATTGGCTTCCGGTACTTTCGGGTCTGGCGCCATCGCCGTACCGCGCTGAACGTTGGCAAGTACACGCTTGGTGCAGTGTCAAATGTGCCAGTTGTGTGAGGGTTCCCGGGTGGCAAGATTATCGGAAGCACAGGGCAGACAACGGGCAGAAGCAGTGAGTTGGTGTCTTTGATTTAGCGCCAGGCGAAATCTGTGAGCTCCCGGCGGAGAGATGATGTCTCCCAGATGACTCAGAATAGAGGAAGTGAATGAATATCTTTAGCTGGATCATTTTCGGTTTGATCGCTGGAGCGGCCGCAAAGCTCCTCATGCCGGGAAAGGACCCGGGAGGCTGGCTCGTCACTATCGTTCTAGGCATTGTAGGCGCACTCGTGGGTGGCAGGATTGGTTCGGTGCTTTGGGGAAGCGCGGGGGTTACCGGCTTCAACTTCCGTAGTTTCGTGCTTGCCATTTTTGGCTCCATCATCTTGCTAGGAATCTACCGACTGTTTACGCGGCGGTCACGTCCCCGAACTCCTTCTTCCCGTGACCACGATCGGGCTGCGTGATCGCAAGGTCATGATCCACAAATTAGAGAAGCGGCAACAGTCGTCCTACTAGGAACCTTGGCACTGTCCGACTGCGATCATACCCTCTCTGACTTTATTCGCTACAAAGGCCGTAGTCTTCCGCGAAAGTGGATGAAATCGTAGCGCGTCATATGCAGGCACTGGGCGGCCGGGAAAAGCTGAACTCCATTCATTCTGTGGTCGAGCACCTTAAGTACCGCGAAGCATCGTTCGTCTTTCCAAACGCCTTTGTTGCACGAATGCGGCCATATTACAAAACCCTCGGGGACCCGAAGATCACAAACGTGGAGATCAACGAAGGGTACGACGGTAGCGCTTGGGAGTATCACGGCGATCCGGGTGTTGTCATTCGCGTAGTAGGGGCTGCGGCAGCTGCAACCCGGCATGGGACAGAAATGTTTGACTCGCTCGTAGACTATAAGGCTCTCGGCACACGCGTTGACCTGTCGGGAGTGGAAGAGTTCGCGGGCAGACCTGCCTATAAGCTTCACGTCACCCTGGCAGACGGATTCGAAAAGGAGTTGTTTGTAGATCAGCAGTCGAATCTGATCATTGGTGATCGGCGGTCCGCGCCCATTCACGCTTTTGGAGAGCCAGTCCGGTCGGAGAATCATATCGGCGATTACCGCCCCGTGAGCGGCGTCCTTTCCCCTTTCAGCATCAAGGAAGTCGAGATTGCGACCGGGCGAGAGCTGAATTCGAACACAGTTCAATCACTTGAGGTGAACAAGATACTCGACCCAAGTTTCTTTAGCCCACCGCAATATCAGCGCACCCCGTTGCAGCAGATGCTAGAGCAGCTTTATTTGGAGCGTACCGATCCGGCTTGCGTGATGTGGACGTATCGCGGCTTTCGGGCCGCCAATCCGGCAGTGGATACGCGAAGTGGCGTGGAATCTATTGGCTATCAAATGGTCAAAATGGGCGACTTCCAGACGGCTATTCAGTTGCTCAGGGCAAATGCTGCGGACTATCCAAAATCGGCGAGCGCTCAGTTTGGAGTTGGCCGAGCATACAACGCGGCGGGCGATGTCAAGAATGCGCGGATTCACTTTCAGAAAGCACTCGAGATTGATCCTAGTTTCAAGAAGGCCACTGACGGGCTGAATGCGTTGAGGTAAGTGGTGGTTGACGATAAGTCTCCATATCACTCAACCGGCTATTTTCGTAGCAGGATGAACTCATCGTCCTCGGTTTGGGAAAGGCGAGTTTACCAGGGTATGCAAGGCAACAAGAATCCATCACCAGATTCTTCCAGGGCCCTTAGGAGTGGCACTTCCATGGCCAGCAAGTTTCTGGCACACCCAACCTACGAAGAGTCACATAGACATTCCCAGGTAAACTCTCAGCGGCGCCGCGACAGGCGCGGCTTCGTCATGGCCACCTAAAAGCGCGGCCTCCGCCTTCCTTAGTCTCTTTGATGCTTTCAACTTTCGCCGCTTCCGGAGGCTTCTTGTCGGTAGCGGACTTCACCTCCCGAAGATTGACCTGCTGTTCCAACTGGGTCATGAGAGTTCGAAGGTTCTCGTCGCTGGTATCCAAGATTTTGCGCATTTCTGTGCTGGTCCGAATGGCTACCTCGTACGCGGCCCGAGCTTTGGTAAGAAGCGGAAGGTGTTCGATGAACGCAGTAGCATTTGTAGTGAACTCCTTCACCGCTTCTGTGTACGTGTTCATTGTTGGTGAGGTCAATGGTTGATTAGAATCCTCGGTAGGGATCTTCTCGGAAGCAACTGCGAAATTCCTTTTCTGAAAGTCGTCACTGATTGAGCGCGACCGAGATAGCGCGTCCCCGAGCAGCCTCGCCGCGTCGCGTTGCTGCTCCGATGTAGACCGCGGCTGTGCGTCCCCAGCATCATCCTGCATTTTCAACATTGTTTGACTCCTTGCAACGGGCGGATGCGCCTTGCTCAAGCGAGTTAGTCTCGGCCCGTTTAGTCGCAACCCCCTCCCCCCGGAAGAAGCCAACAACGGGCCGGCCTTTGCTGGAGCAGGTAGCGCTATTCAATCCTTTGCGGCTGGCTCTGAGAATGGCCCGAAAGCTGTAGGAGAATTCCCGATGTGGCACTAAGGTTTTGGCAAAGCTGCAGAAAGCAATCTCACAGTTGACTCTTGCGGGACTTCGAGGAAAACTCCGCAAATCCCGAAAGTTTTGCTGACCGGTACAGAAGTGGTCCAGAAGGTCGGCGCTTACAGAATTACGTCAGAGTTCTGAATCTCCCACTTAGCTTCTGGTATCTTCGGATCTTGCGTGTTCTCCGTCGCGATTTCCGGATTGTGCAGGTCGGCGATGCATTGCTCAAGTCTAAGCTGCGCTTGCTCACGGGCTTCGGCGAAGGCTCTTTGTCTACTCAGTTCTTCAATTCTGTGCCGCGATCTGAAGCGGAGAAATCTCATTGTCGCGAACCCAAGCGATCATGTTGAACCCGCCGAGGGGACTTCGTCTATTACCTAAAAGGTGTATCCCAAAAATGACCAGGGCGGGTGGCTGGGAGGCGTCAACGCAGTGGGAAAAAAGTACCAGTTGATGGGTGAGAAGAAGAACCTAGTTGCGGCATGGAAAAAAGTACCATTGATGATGGTTAGTGTCGAGAGTTGTGTTAGGCTACTGAAACGTTTTAACGAGCCAAAAGGCGCCACGTCGCAACTTCCGAAGAGCCAAACTGTTCAGGTTTCAGGGGGACCTCAATGGTCGTGCGAGTTCTCGTTGTCGATGACTATCAACCTTGGCTTCTCTTCATTCGTTCCATGCTTCAGGACGCGTGGGAATTGCAGGTAATCAGTGAAGCATCCGATGGGGGAGAGGCGGTTCAGAAAGCTGTACAGCTGCAACCAGACTTGATTTTAATGGACATTGGCCTTCCCACTCTCAATGGGATTGAGGCTGCGCGACAAATCCGCGACCATAATCCTAACGCGACGGTTCTTTTCATGAGCGAAGAACGCTCTCCAGAGGTCATCCGAGAGTCCTTGAGCACGGGGTCAGGCTACGTTATCAAGTCCTGCGCTCCGAGGGAGTTATTTCCAGCGATAAAGACCGTGCTTCAAGGTGGCCGGTTTGTCAGCGCCTCTCTAGATGGTCACAACTTCACCGATTCTAGCGGTGAGCTGAAATCCAGCAGCGAGACGGCGGGAAACCGCCAAGAAGTGAGCTGTTACCCCGACCCGAGGGCATTCGTTGATGGCCTCGCCCAATTCGTGGGAACATCTTTAAAAAATGGGAGGGCGATCGTCGTTCTCGCTAGCGAATCGCACCGCGTCAGTGTTCTTCAGAAGCTGAAAGCCGAGGGGTTGGACGTTGCTGCCGCCATTGACCAAAAGCGCTATTTCCCATTGGACATCCCCGACGGATTCCACACATTTCAATTTGCCGAATATCTCGCGACAGACGCAGTGATAGCAGCTAGAGAAAGAAATCTCCATGTTGGCGTGGGTTGAGAATGTAGGAACGCCTTGTGGGCACAAGGCAAAGCCAACGATCCGAAGCAGCGCGAATGTATGCTGAATCAGTTCGCGAAGACTTGGGACGTCGACGTTTGGTGTGGGTACATCGAGGAGTCATGAGCACGATACGTAGGTGACCTTTTCGCGTGCTCACCTCCGAGATCTGATCGCTCTGCGATTGGCATCAACATTCGATGCGTCACGAACTTTACTACCTCGCGTGCCAGCGCTACACTCGCTTGACCACGGTGAAGCGTTCCCCGGAGGAGCTCTGATGCGCAATGCAATGGTGATTCTATCAATCCTGCTTTGCTCGGCGGCTTGTATGGCCCAAGGAGCAGATGCGAACCTACAGCGCGAACTCGAAGCCCTGCATGCCAAATGGTTCACGGCCTTCGATGGTGGTGACGGCGCCACCATGGATCAGGTGGAGATGGATCGCCTCAAACTCGTGATGCCGACAGGGTTCATTTGGGCAAAAACCGAGGCGAGAGCGGGCAAGCAGCCCAAGAATGATCCCCGTCCCGAGCGCAAATTAAGTGATGTGTCCGTTCGGCGTTTTGGAGACACCGCGATTCTAACGGGCATTCTCAATACCAAGACATCTGAAGAGAACTCAAAAGAAGCAACGAGCGTGGTGTTTGTCAAAGATTCCGGCAGGTGGAAGATAGCCACAGCGCAGTGGACTCCCGTGGCCAGGACCAAATAGCCTTATGTAGGACGTGCGATACGCTCTCCCGAAAGCTCCCAGGCCCCCGAGATAAGGTTAAGCTCTCTTGCGCGACGGTACGAAAGTCGCCAACGCGGCATCCGCGAGCGAAACCCACTTGTTTATCCTGGCGACTGAGACGTGCTCTTCGTCCTCAGGCAGAATAGGGATCAACGGAGAGTACATAGACGAAACAGCCGCATGCGGTGTCTTAAGTGCACCCCGTTTCAGAATTTTGAAAATTTTCGGCAGCAGTTCACCACTTACTTGTGCCTAAGACGCTGAGAATATACAAGAAAGTTTAATCGTTAGTTCGATACAGTCCATTCTTATTTTGCTCCTGGGGTAGTTGTTCGGATACCGTTCAGCAGCTTAGGCTTTTTGACGCCTCCCTGCAGTCAAGCAGCCCGCAACGAAGCCGACCGCTGCGTCGTCGCACCTGGTTAAGGTGTATGATTCAGATAATAATCTGTCCGCAAGAGGTGCCTCATGCCGAAAGGGGACATGAAGCCGCTTCGTCCGTCGCGTAAACCCGTCAAAAAAGCTACAGAAGAACACCACAGCAACACAGCGCTCGACCTTGCCAAAGAACGCATCCATGCGTTGGATGAGGAAAGCCGAAAGCGCATGGAGCGAATCACTCCAGATGAGAAGACCAAGGGAGCAGCCTAATCAGAAGGGACCCCGCTTTGCGGTTAGCGGGCCCTTCGCAGTTTTACACGCTCGTTCCTTCGCTGTTGATTGGCGAAAGAATTACACCACCAGGGGCCGACACTGCAGGCACCAAACGTAATAGCAATTCCCTTCTTGCCACCTCGCGGCACCTGGTAGGATGTCGGCGCGATGTCGCAACTTTGCGCTTTGAGGAAAAAACTCCAGGTGCTGGTGCCGTCAGCGCCGTCGCGTTGGGCAATACGGCGGCTGACGGCTAGGGCTTGTGGTCGTGCGAGACACAAGCCGCCAGTCTAGAGCATAGCTCGACATTCTTATGACGCCTACGACACGAAAGTGGGGCTTGGTCCCGGCTTCAAATCGCCTTATCTGCGACTGACCAACATTCTTGGCGCGAGAGTGTCAGGGTGGAGGGCGCTCGCCATTCACACACCGAGCATCTTTTTGGCAGCCTTGATCCGCGCGGTTCGGTAAACAACATCCGCTTCGTTCTGTTGGATGTAATCCTGAAGAATCTCCGTCAGCATCGGAGCAAAACCCCTCGCAAGGCGACCAATCTGCTTAAGATTTTGCGAAGGTGTGAAGAACTCCATCATTGCTGATCCCGTCTATCACTTCCAAAATGTTCTTAGCCATTTTGCGTGTCCTCATTTCGTGACGTTGCAGGCGGCCTCCAAAAAATTGATCGCGAAACTTACCACTGTAGTTGCGGTCAATTCCCCAAAAGTATAGCCCTGTGTCAGGCAAGCCATAATCAGGCAGAACCGGGTTGCGACGGCCCCATGGCAAGATCCTGCCGTCGAAGTGACCCCGCTTGTGACATCGCTCAATACGGCGTAGAAGAGGACTTATGAAAGGTGACCTGATATCCGCTGTGGATGCAGCCGACTTTAAGAGATGTTGGGAAATACGCCAAACCTTAGTCGGCGGCTCCATAGACCTTGAGATTTTCCGCCGGTCCTGCAAACCGGACACGGATGCAAGGGCGGCGGGTTTTCGGGTCTCCGCCCTACAGCTACTCATCCAAATGCTACCGGGTGAATTGACGGGACATATAAAGGATGGACAGCCCACTGAAGCCCTGTTGGAAGCCTTCGCACAGGTGCCGCTTATCGAGGGCGACGCCCTTTACGTGGAAGAGCTGTTGCGGAGCATAAAACGGGGCGTATGATCCTCTCGCGCGGCGCAAAGCCTCCCCTGCGACGCGGCCGGCTGTGAGCAATCCAGCGGGCATTTCCTGTCCAGATTTTCCAGATGCCGCCACGTCGTCCTCCAACTGAAACCCTCTTATAACGAATCCAGAGTGATCCGCCACCACCCCCACTAAAGTGGGGTACTGATTTTTCTCTGCTGAATGTAAGGTTGTTCACGACAAGAAATTCAACACTCCGATACGCCAGCCGAACTTCCAGGAGACCGAAGCCTTTGGCTGGCGCCTTTTTTCGTCACCTTCAGAATGAAAATGGAAACGAAGTAAAAGAAAACGCCGCGCCCTCCCCCCGGAAGTCACGGCGTCTCTTACCGATAAAAGCCATCGGAAGTGATTTGAAGACTACGAAAACGAGCTTAGATTTAAACCAAGATCCTTGTCTATACGTCCGAAACTGTACTGACATATAAGGCTTTTGGTGCCCTCTTTGAAACAAAAATATTACTTCCATCACGCTGGCTCACCAGCCGTGATTCCGGTTTCACGATAGATCCGTTCACGAGTCCGACCGACGAGGCCTCCTTTGAACCAAGTTGGGTCCGCAAATGCGGAGAGACCATTGCTTTAGTGTTGTCGTCGTTTCAAGAAGGTCAGAACCAATGCACCAACCGCAAGCGCGGTAAAAGCGGCGGCTCGGGCCATCGATTTTCTCTGCGCGCGCTTGCGGTGCTCGACTGAATGGCTCTCGGGATACATGGTCGGAACCTCCTGCCCGCCATTTCTGTACCCGAATCTCAAAACCTCTGCCAGATGCAGAGCATGCCGATTGGTTTCTTGCGCGATCTGCTCCTTGCAACTGAAACCGTCGGCGACAATCAAGGTTGAGAGCCCCGCCTTGCGCACTTCAGGTAAAAGCGAACGCTCGCCACAGGCAATCGAGACGTCGTATTTGTCCTTTTCATATCCGAATGCTCCTGCCATGCCGCAACAGCCCGACTCCAACAGTCGGTAATCAAGTTGCATTTTCTGCATCAGCGATTTCTCTTCTTTCAGTTGCATGATCGCCTTTTGATGGCAGTGCCCCTGCACAATCGCTTTGCGACTGATTGAGGGTGGGTGATAATCAGGGACTCTCTTCTCCAAAAACTCTGACAATGTGAACGTGTTTTCTGCAACCTGCTTCGCCTCGCTCGATTCGGGGAACCAGTTATGCAGTTCGTCTCGAAAAACCGAGCAGCAACTCGGTTCCAATACGACCATGGGGATATTCCCCAAGATATAAGGACGGATCGCGTTCAGATTGCGGCGCAAATAGGCCTTCGCCATATCGAGGAATCCGTAGTCATAGAGCGGCCTGCCACAGCAGAGATGCTGATTCAGTACTACGACTTCGCATCCAGCTTGCTCCAAGACTTCGACCGCGGCTTGCGCTGTTTCCGGCATGAAATAGTTGTTGAACGTGTCTGCCCACAAAAGGACCTTGGGCCCGGAACCCGGTCGCGGCCTGCGCTTATGAAACCAATTCTTGAAGGTCTGGGCCGCGAACGCCGGAATCTGCCTTTTTTGTGGAACACCCGCGGCCATCTTCGCCAACGCCCGAAGCCCTGGCAATTGCGTGAACAAGTTCGCGAGTCCCGGAGCCCTCGACGCCAGCCGCGCCCATTTGTCGACCCATCCAAATGCATAGGCGTAAATCGGACGCACCCGTCCCTTCCAGTAATGCGCGAGGAATTCCGCTTTGTAGGTCGCCATGTCCACATTGACGGGACAATCTCCCTTGCAGCCCTTGCACGCCAGGCACAAGTCAAGGGCTTCCTTCACGTGTTCGTCCCGCCAACCCTTGCGAATGACGTCGCCATGCATCATCTCCCATAGCAAGTGGGTACGACCCCGAGTCGAATGCATTTCCTCACGGGTGACCATGTAACTGGGGCACATCGTGTCCTGCATGCCCTCGCCGTTTTCCCGCCGGCACTTGCCCACTCCAACGCACCGCAGCGCAGCGTGCGCAAAGCTTCCATGATCCTCGGGAAACTTAAAGTAAGTCGGCGGATTCCAGGGATGATAATCCGCCCCCAGCCGCAGATTCTGATCAATCCGGTATGGTTCGACGACCTTCCCCGGATTCATCTTCCAATCCGGATCCCAGATCGACTTGAACTCCTGAAAAGCCTCGATCAACTCGGTCCCGAACATCTTGTAGAGAAACTCGGCTTTCGATTGCCCGTCTCCATGTTCGCCCGAGATCGATCCCCCGTAGCTCGTGACCAGATCGGTGGCCTCTTCCATGAATCCTCGCCACTTACGAATGCCGGACTCACTCATGAGATCGAAGTTCACGCGGCAATGAATGCACCCCTGCCCGAAATGCCCATAGAGCGCTGAGCGGTATTCATACTTTTCGTAAAGTTTGCTCAGGTCACGCAGATAGTCGCCGACTTTTTCGGGTGCGACCGCCGAATCCTCCCAGCCTTCCCAGGTGAGTGGTTCGCCGGGAACGAAGGCAGTTGCACCGAGTCCTGCCTCCCGAACGTCCCATATTTTTTGTTGGTCGCTTTCATCGACATAGAGTTTCATTGATGGAGCGCCCGACCCCTCGAGTGCCGACATCGCCCGGCGCGCCTGTTGCTCCGCCTCATCGGTCGTGCCGGCACCAAACTCCACGATCAGCCATCCCTTCCCTTCCGGCAGTTCAGACAAGTCCTCCACCTGCGGCAAGCCCTTCTTTCGGACATTGTTGATGAGGAAATTGTCGATGCCCTCAAACCCGATGGGCCTGAATTCGAGCAGCTTTGGCACATGGTCGCCCGCTTCGTAGATGCTTGGATAACCGAGCACCAACAACACCCGCTTGGGATAGCTATAGATCAGCTGGACCTCGGCTTCGAGAATCGTGACGCATGTGCTCTCGCTTCCCACCAGCGCTCGCCCTAAATTGAACCGCCCGTCTTCGCCGGGCAGCAACTGATCGAGACCGTAACCTGACACTCGGCGCGGAATGTGCGGATACCGCTCGCGGATTAAGTCGCCGAAGCGATCGCGCAACGACTTCAATTGCTCGTAGATCTTTGCCTCGCGCCCACCGTGAGCGATTTTCGCGGTCAATTGCTGTTCATCCATCCATCCAACCGTCATCTCGGTGCCGTCGTAGAGCAGAATGTCCATGGACCGCAAGTTGTTGTCGGCTTTACCGTTCATCTGCGCATGCACGCCGCATGAGTTATTGCCTAGCATGCCGCCGAACGTGCAATGGTCGTGGGTCGCTGGATCCGGCCCCCAGGTCAGGGTGTAAGGCTTCGCGGCATGGCGCAGGGTGTCGCAAATGGTTCCGGGTTGTACACGCGCATATTTGTGGTCCGGATTGAGTTCGAGGATCTGATGCAGATACTTCGACCAGTCAAGAACGACGGCAACGTTGCAACATTGCCCGGCCAAACTCGTACCGCCTCCGCGAGACAACAACGGCGCGCCGAATTTCCGGCAGGCCGCGACGGTTCGGATCACATCCTCTTTGGATTTGGGGAGAACCACCCCGATCGGCACTTGCCGGTAGTTTGATCCATCGGTTGCATAAAGGGCTCGGCTGCCCGCATCGAATCGAACTTCGCCACGCACGACTCGCCGCAATTCCTCTTCGAGAGCCGCTGCGTCAATCGTTTGCGACTCAATTCGCCATGTCTGTGTCAAGCTCTCGGGTGCAACCAGGGGAACACGGCTCGCAGACATCTCTCCTCCTCCTATGCGGCAAAGCGCTCTGCATCGATCTGCTTGAACTCAACTCCTATTCCCGGCCGTGAGAGGTCGGGGGAAAGTTCTCCGTTGATCGGCGATCGAATGCCGTCGAAGAACATCTTCTCGATGCGAACATGGTCATGAAAATATTCGAGGTGCCGAAGCGGTGTGGTCGCGCAGCCAAGGTGGGTATGGATTGCGGGAGCCGTATGCGCCGACAAGGGTATGTGGTGCGCTTCACATAGGGCAGAGGCTTGCAGGAATCCGGTGATGCCACCGCATCGCGTTGCATCGGCTTGCAGCACGTCAACCGCCCCAGCCTCAAGCATTCGGCGGAAGTACCACGAGTCGTATCCATACTCGCCGGCAGCAATGTCCATTCCACCGGGAGCACGATCGCGTAGCAGCCGTAATCCTTCGAGGTCATCGGAGGATACTGGCTCCTCAAACCAGCTGACGCCCATGTCCGCGAATTTCTCGGCCTGTGCCGCCGCCTGCTTGCGGCTGTAGGCGCCATTGGCATCGACGAAAAGCTCCGCGGCCTGGCCGATTGCCTCCCGTGCTACACCAACCCTGCAAAGGTCAGCCGTAGCGTCACGCCCAATTTTCATCTTTACGCGGGGAATTCCTTGCTCTACCCAGCCAGCGAACTGATTCCGGAGTTGGCCGTCCGAATACGATGTGAATCCACCGCTGCCATAAATAGGTACCGACGCGCGGACCATTCCGAGGAGGCTCACGAGTGGAAGGTTCAACAATCGTGCCTTCAAATCCCATAGCGCCGCATCGACCGCCGAGATCGCCATCGAAGCAATCCCCGGACGTCCAAGATTGCGAATGCGTCGCACCATGGCGTTCCAGTTCGCAACTGGAGACATGGCGTCTTGTCCCTCAACTACTTTCAACAAGAGTTTGCGGATCAAGGTGCCGGTCGCGAGGTCCGCGTAGGTGTAGCCGAGACCGACCTCCCCGCCGCCGAAGGCGTGCACCACGACCAAAGTTGTGGCGTTCCACTCGAGAGTGCCATCGGACTCCGGGAAATCCGTGGGCACGGTGTATTCACGCGCGTCAATCCGATCAATGGCTATGCGCTGTAACGTGGCAAGAAGCTCCGTTGGAGACGTGCACAATGGCGCTGCTCTGAACTCGCAAGCGGTTCAGAAATACAGTTCTAAAGATGAGTCTTTCAGCAGGAGAGGTAGTCTAGGGAGCGGTCGGATAAAACCGTTGACCTCGAACGAGAAGGAAGAAATCTAGAAAGTTTGGTTCGCGAGAATTGGCACCCGAGCTCACCACTCGGAGTTCAGACAACACGCGCTGAGTGATGATCATGAATACAGGAAGAAATGTAACACGAAGGTGCTAATTAGAGATCGGATGGGGACTGGGTGCGGCGTGCGATACAGTGAACTCTGTATCGCATTTATCCCTGGGCCGAGCAAAATTTACTAGCTCGATTCCGTATTCTCGACCAGTTTAGCTTGAGCACTGACGTGCTGCATATGCTCATTGCTCTCCACATCCAGGGCTTGTATTAGTTCCTGAGCGAGCAGGAGAACGTTGTCCGAGTCTTCTTTACCAGCACTTGGCTCGAGATTCTCCGGTTCAGGATTAGGGGACATCGCATTTGATCGCGACATAAGAGAACCTTTCTATTCAAGGCCAACGGATTGTTTGATGCAAATCAATTGCCACCCTAACGCGCATCTCTGTCGTTGAAAATCGCCTTAGCACTCATCTCCGCCGATAGAGTCTTGGTTCGGAAGGTTCATTAAACACTGGACAAACCGATCCTGAGGAGTACGATGGGCTCGGCTTTGTCTTAGCAAATCTGCGGTAAGCATAGAGAACTTCATAATAGTGTGTCCGGCTTACTCCGCGGATCCTCGGGAGGAGTCTATGCCGCGCATCTCTGTTGTTCGGCAATACACATATCTGGTTTCTCTCTTAGTGGCCGGCTGCTTGTTGGCGTTAGTCATGAGGCCCGCAGATGCCAGCGAGCCGAGCCCTCCTAGGTATGACTTTCAGACGGAAACGAAGATCAAAGGTGCGATCCAAGACATCACCTTGCCCGCGCGGGGGCACGAGAAAGAAATTGTGCACATTGTTCTCAAAGTTGAGAACGACGTCATTGACGTTTACCTTTGCCCGAAATCGTTTCTCGATGAAATGGGAGTAGAGCTCAACAAGGGGGATGAAATTGCGGTCACCGGATCAAAGGTCAAAGCCGGTAACAGCGACTTAGTCCTTGCGCGGCAAGCCCAAAAGGGGAACGATACCCTGATTCTCCGCGACGATAAAGGCAATCCCGTCTGGACCTGGAGTAGCAAGCGTTAGTGAAGAGATCGTTCCTGATTTAATGGACGGCTTCCAGGCACTGGCGGTCATTGCTCGTCGATATCGCGATAAGCGGTGTAGGCTAAACATCTTCTCCCAGCCGTCGTAGGGCAGCCTTCAATTCTGCCATTCCTAAAGCGACTTCCTTGGCTTCTTCTAGCGAAAGGGCGGCAGCAGGAATAAAGTGCAGCAGAGCGTCATAAGCCTTTCTCGCATTGGCACGATTCCGCTCGATCTTGAGCTCATCCTTGGAATCACGCGCGATCTTCGAAAAGTTCAATCCGGCGAGAAGTTCCGTGCGAAGGAACTGCGCTTCAGCTACCGCGGTATTGACCAGCAAATTCCCGACTTTCGCCATTCAGCAACCTTCCGATGCCAGATTGGATGAAGTCCTCAGCTTTCGAGTTGCGCCTACCGAGGCGTCGTTTGCGATTCTGGCACGCAAGCAGATTGGAAAACTGCTTTGTTGCCGAGTGCGGACGCGATAAATATCTTCCCATGCAATGAGTGCGGCCTGGCTGGACAAAAACCACAGGCAAAGTAGCTTTTCCGCTTTCCTTCTCGAGCGGGACTGGTGTATTCCTTCGTCCCGCACTTCGAGAGCACACCTCGGATCATGGTAGAAGCGTTCGACGAGCCGATGCACCAACAAAGAATTGGACCCGAGCACTAAACAGGGAAAGGGGCAAGCCCTTTGCACGCGGTCCTCTCTATTCTCTGCTCGCCGCCATGGGCGGCTTTGCCTTTCACGAGTGACTGTCACTAAAATCCAGGCGACACGATACGTAAGGAGACTTATGGCTAAAAACAGAGGGAATCGAACTTCCCCAGTGCGTCCATATGAAGTCCTGTTCCAGATGGTGATTGGCAAGTGGATCAGCCAAGCAATTGGCACAATAGTCGAGATTGGCGTCCCCGAACAACTGGCGAAGGGAGCGCGGCGGTGCAGCGAGATGGCCCGTGAAGCCGGAGTCTCAGACGACGGGCTCTACCGATTGCTGAGGGCTCTCGCGAGCGTGGGCTTGTTCGCTGAGAGCAGAGATCGCCGATTCCGACTCACCTCCCTGGGACAGCTGCTTCGGATCGACCATCCCCAGAGCCTTGCGGGGTACGCGCGCTTTACCGCTCATGACATCACGTGGCGGCCGTGGGGACAGCTCAGCTACAGCGTGAAGACGAGCATGCCAGCGTTCGATCAGGTCTTTAAAGCGCCTATTTTCGAGTATTTCTCGCGAAGCCCAGAGGTCGCCGCGGTCTTCGACGATGCGATGACATCAGTCAGCGCTATGGAGGCGCACGCCACATCGGAAGCATACGACTTCAAAGGAGTCGAGACCCTCATGGACGTTGCCGGGGGACACGGACTGCTCCTGGCCACCGTTCTGCGTCGTCATAAGAAGATGCGTGGTGTACTGTTTGATCTTCCGCATGTTGCGGCCGGTGCCACCGCGACATTCACTCGCGCTGGCATCACAGGGAGAGTGCGGATTGAAAGCGGCGATTTCTTCCAAGAACTACCAATGGGTGCCGATGCGATCATCATGAAGCACATCGTTCATGACTGGGACGACGACTCGGCGACACGAATTCTTCAAGCATGCCATCGAGCACTCGGTACGCGAGGCAAGGTGCTGATCGTGGATCCCGTTGTACCCACCGGCAACGTGCCGCATTACGGCAAGCTGCTCGACCTGGAAATGCTTGTGCTTACGCCGCGCGGCCGGGAGCGGACAAAGCAAGAGTTTGCAAAGCTGCTGCGAGGTGCGGGGTTCCGGCTGGCGCGCGTCATCGCGACTGAAAGCCCGCTGTCGATCGTTGAAGCTCTGAAGGCGTGATGCTCGAAAGCTTCGGCGTGTGGGATCTATCGAGGGAGGTTTTGGAACTGTTGGCGACTTTGGTGTCGACGAATAGGGTTGTGAATTACGCCCCCTAAAAGTTCCTTTAAGACGTAGTCAGCCATATGCCTGAAAAGTCTGCCCACTAGGGTTTGCGGGGTGCCCCCGCGCTTTCCTTGAGTCGCAAGGTATGTACGGCGATGTATAGCATCCTGTGTACCATTCGTGACGTATTTGAGTTACCTACGTCATACCCTCCGTCGGGGAAAGAAGAGCTTTCCCTAAAGGAAACCAGTAGCATCTTACGAGCAGGCACTCCCTTCAGTCTTGCCTCTTGGTAGATCCGAACAATTCACTTTGGAGATGGTATGCACGCGAGACTCTGCGCTGTCCTTCTGTTGCTTTGCGGTCTGCTGACGGCTTGTGGGGGACCAGCGGGAAACGGCGGCGGAAAGACTTTGCCGGGCGGAACAGGTGGTTCGTCGAAGGGCGGATCCGGTTCTGCAACGATCTCGTCCATCCAGATCTCTCCTAACTCGGCTGCGATAGCCGCCGGAGCGCACCAACAGTTCAGCGCGACCGCGCAGATGTCAGATGGCAGCACAGGAGACGTGACGGGTTCGGTTCAGTGGGCCTCGTCAGACGCAAGCGTCGCCACGATTGACACAGCAGGTCGGGCTACTGCGAACACGTCTGGTGTGGCTGTGATCACGGCCACTTCGGGATCGGTGAACGCCTCAGCCATCCTCACCATCAGCAGCGCCGCAGCGAACCTCAGCTCAATTGTGATCACGCCAGCGAATCCGACCGTACCGGTGAACACCGCGCAACAGCTTACGGCCACGGGCAACTACAGCGACGGCAGCAGCGCGGACATTACCGGACTGGTAACTTGGAGCTCAAATTCGAATTCGATTGCTGTGGTCAGTACTTCAGGTTTGCTCACGGGCATGGCTGCGGGCACGATTGGAATTTCTGCCACCCTGGGTACTCTGTCAGGTACAACCCAAGTGACTGTTAGTGCACCCACGGTTGCCTCGATTGCGGTCACGCCGGTTGGTTTGACGCTCGGTATCGGCATCAATCAACAATATGTCGCGACCGCCACATACAGCGACGGATCGAGCGCGGACTTGACTAACGGTGTTACATGGAGCTCCTCCGACACCACCATGGCTACAATCGACAGCTCCGGGTTAGCGACTACTGTTGCTGCGGGACAGGTCACGATTACCGCTACTGCAGGAGCCCTAAGTGATCAGTCGACTTTGACCATCGTTGCAGCCCACTTGACCTCAATTTCTGTGACCCCTTCTGTCGTATCGATTGGCGCTGGAACAACTCAGCTGTTCACGGCCACCGGCAGCTTCGACGATGGAAGCACACAACTGCTGCTGAACGTGACTTGGAGCAGTTCGTCAAACTCTGCCACGATGAACTCCAGCGGGTTAGCCACGGGGGTTAGCCCAGGGACCGCGACGATCACGGCGACTTCCGGTTCTGTCAGCGGCACGGCTTCGCTCACGGTGACCGGGGCCAGCTTGGTCTCCATCGCAGTAACACCCGCGAATTCGACGATGGCACCGGACACTACAAAACAATTCACGGCGACGGGAACATTCAGCGATTCCAGCACGCAGGACGTCTCCGCCGTGGTGGTTTGGACCTCGTCTTCACCGGCGCATGCCACGATCACTTCCCAAGGCCTTGCCACAGGCTTGACCGCAGGCGCCACAACGATCACTGCGACCTACGGCTCAATCAGCGGGTCCACGGGATTGACGGTATCGAACGTCAGCCTCGTGTCGATTACGGTGTCTCCGGCCAATCCGCGCATCAATGCTGGGACTTTAATCAAGTTCACGGCAACGGGCACGTTCAGTGATGGCAGCGTTGCCACAAACCTCAGCGGTGTTTCCTGGAAGTCACAGCACCCGAACATCGCTTCGGTACGCGCAACCGGCATTGCACACGGCAAAAAAAGCGGAAGTGTCACAATAACCGCAAGTGCTTTTGGTATATCAGGAACTACGACTCTAACGGTGGGAACAGGAACGCTGGTATCGATTGTGGTGACTCCTGCTAACCCAACCGCTGCCGCCGGAGGTACTCAGCAGTTCACCGCGACTGGGACCTTTAGCGACAGTAGCACGCAGGACATTACCCTAAACAGCCATTGGAGTTCGTCATCCTCCAGTGTGGCGACGATCGCAAATGCTCCGAGCTTGGCGGGTCTGGGTAACTGCAAGGCTGCCGGCAGCACGAACATTACGGCGAACTCCGGAGGCATCACCGGATCCACCGGGCTGACGGTGCAGTAGGGAGATCGGGTTTTGTTAGCAAAGGGGTGGTTTTCCGGTCTGTAGCTCCCCATTGTGGAGCGGGACAATCAACTTAGGACCGCTTGAGATCCGTCTGTAGTAGCAATTCAAAACTCCGATTGCCACTGTGATCTTGCGCTCTTCGTCTGAAGCTAGATTGCCTTGAAGAGATTAGTCCATCCGCAGGACCTTCATAGGTTCGATCGAAGATGCACGCATGGCTGGCAGCAGCGCAGCAAGTGACGCAAGCAACATCACAAGCGTTGCCGCAAGAGCGAGCACCAGCGGATCAAAAGGGCTTACGTTGAACAGTAGGGACCGGAACAGATGCGATGCCGCTGCAGCCCCGGCCAGACCGATTACACAGCCCGCCGTGCCGAGCTTGGCCGCCGAACCGAGGACCAATCTTAGAATTCCGGAGCGCTGTGATCCGAGTGCCATGCGGATGGCTAACTCTTGCACACGTAATG
>Ga0134123_10000555_pt1 | contig 24440 bp, 28 predicted proteins | sample KB303_FD_96460 | JGI IMG/M metagenome (GOLD analysis project Ga0134123, IMG submission 96460) | Terrestrial soil microbial communities without Nitrogen fertilizer from Kellogg Biological Station, Michigan, USA - KB3-0-3 | ecosystem: Environmental > Terrestrial > Soil > Unclassified ...
AGTTTATTAATTTGAAAATTCCCACAAAGGCGCAGAGAACACAAAGAACAAAAGAAAATCTTTGCGGACTTTGCGGCTTTGCGGGATAAAGGAATTAATCTGTGAATCTGTTGCAGTTTATTAATTTGAAAATTCCCACAAAGGAGCAGAGAACACAAAGAACAAAAGAAAATCTTTGCGGACTTTGCGGCTTTGCGGGATAAAGGAATTAATCTGTGAATCTGTGGCAGTTTATTAATTTGAAAATTCCCACAAAGGAGCAGAGAACACAAAGAACAAAAGAAAATCTTTACGGACTTTGCGGCTTTGCGGGATAAAGGAATTAATCTGTGAATCTGTGGCAATTTATTAAAGCAGTTTTCCGGTAATCAGATTAATAAATTCGATCCGCGTACGTTCATTTTCAAACTCACCTGTGAAAGCTGAAGTTGTGGTAATGGAATTTTGTTTTTGGATGCCGCGCATCTGCATGCAAAGATGCTTGGCTTCAATAACAACGGCTACTCCAAGCGGTTGTAAAGTTTCCTGGATGCAATCGCGTATTTCAGTCGTAAGCCGCTCCTGGACCTGTAATCTGCGGGCATAAGCATCAACAACTCTTGGAATTTTGCTCAGCCCTACGATATAATTATCCGGAATATAAGCGACATGCGCTTTTCCAAAAAATGGCAACATATGATGCTCGCACATCGAATAAATTTCAATATCTTTAACAATAACCATTTGCTTATAATCCTCCCTGAATTTTGCCGAGCGTAATATTGCATGCGGATCAAGATCATAACCGTGCGTGAGAAACTGCATCGCTTTTGCAACCCGCTCCGGAGTTTTTAATAACCCTTCACGGCCAGGGTCCTCTCCTATTTCTTTTAAAATTGTATGATATTTTTTTGATAAACTTTCAATAATTTCAGGATTGTATTTTTCATTCCGCTCATACCGGTCAAGCCCGTTTTCTTTTATTTTGTTTTTAGCAGTTCTCATAAAAAATATTTTTATTTCCCGAAATACTCGACAAAATTATTTTCTGTTTCAATCAATTTTACCGAATGTAATTTGCAGTTTTTCGCTTCAATAGGTTTTTCAATTTGTTCCCAGATAGCAACTGCAAGCACTTCGGTGGAAGGCATTCTGTCTTTCATGAAATCAACATCAAGATTAATATTTTTATGATCCAGTTTGGTGATGACCCTGGACTTAACGATGTCACCTAAAACTTTTAAATCAATAACGAACCCTGTAACCGCATCGGGCTCACCTTTTACGGTTATCAATAATTCATAATTATGCCCGTGCCAGTTTGGATTGGAGCACTTTCCGAAAACTTCCATGTTTTTTTCCGGGCTCCATTCCTCTTTGTAAAGCTTATGCGCAGCATTAAAACGTTCTCTTCTTGAAACAAAAACCATGATTAAATTTTTTTTGAGAAGGGCAAAGGTAGAAATAAAAGAGGTTTGTGGTGAATGTCAGGATCCCCCAGGAGCACCCTTCACGGAAAATTTATCCGCAGAACTCTTATGGAAAAGTTGAAAAAATAAAATTATGTTTGCCAATTCATAAGAGAAAAAAATAATGCGGGTACTTTTTGTGGCGGCAACAAGGTTTGAGATTGAACCGATGTTAAAATATTTAAAAATCACGCATCAATCAGCCGTACATTTTTATTCAAAAAAATCCGGTAAAAATGTATTCAGCATTTTGATTACCGGGCCGGGAATGGTTTCCACTGCATATCACCTCGGAATTCATCTTTTCGAAAATGATTACGATTTAGTGATCAATGCAGGATTAGCGGGTAGTTTCAAAAAAGAAATTTCACCGGGAAGCGTATGTAATGTTTACGAGGAATGTTTTGCCGACCTGGGCGCTGAAGACGATGAATCATTTATTCCCATTGCTGAAATGAAATTTGAAGGGCCGGATGATTTTCCTTTGCGAAATAAAACTTTTATAAACAATTCCGAAATTAATTTCATTTCTCTTTTATTGCTTCCGGGAGTAAAAGGAATCACTGTGAATACTGTTCATGGAAATGATTTAAGTATTGAAAAGACAATAAAACTTTTTAATCCGGATGTCGAAAGCCTGGAAGGAGCCGCAGTATTTTATGCGTGTCATTATAAAAACAAAACTCCTTTTATCGAAATAAGATCCATTTCAAATTATGTGGAGAAAAGAGACAAAAGCAAATGGAAAATGAATGAAGCAATAAAAAATTTGTATGAAGTATTAAGAACTTTTATTGAAGAAATCAGTTAGTGATCGCCACAGATTCACAGATTAAGCCCCACCCAGCCTTCCCCGGAGGGGAGGACAAAAAAATCTGTGAATCTGTGGCAATTTTTTCAATCAAAACGGATTGCTTTCACCGGCTGAATTTTTGTAACCAGCATCGAAGGAACAACCAGCATCAGCGAACACAAAATAATAGTTCCGATATTCAGCAACAAAATATTCAAATAAGAAAAGTCAACCGGGGCCACCGAAACATAATAAGATTCCTGCGGCAAAGCAACCCACCCGAATTTCCATTGCAGAAAACAGAGGATAAAAGCAAATGCATTACCGATGATCAGGCCGATGGTAATAATGTAAACGGCAACATATAAAAAAACTTTCCTGATGCTGATATCTTCAGCGCCCATTGCTTTCATGATACCGATCATAGGAGTATTTTCAAGGATGATGATAAGCAATGTCGAAATCATATTGATGCCTGCCACAACAATCATCAGCACAATGATGATGATGACATTGATATTGAGCAAATCAAGCCAGTTAAAAATCTGGGGGTATAATTCTTTTATAGTTTCTGTTTTGAATTTAAAACCTGTTTCATTGTAAATTTTTTGCCCTGCTTTATCAAGCTTATCAAAATCTTTCAGCATTACTTCGAATCCTCCAACCTGGTCATGGGTCCAGTCATTCAACTGGCGGATGTTTGCAATATCACAGAATACATAAATGTTATCAAACTCATCTAAACCTGTTTCATAAATTCCTGCAATAACAAATTTTTTTATGCGCGGAGGTTTCTGAATGAAATAAACAAAAAGGTTATCCTTTACTTTTAAATTTAAAAGGTTTGCAACTTTAGAAGATAAAATTACTTTGTCAGATTTTCCTGAATCGCTCACGGAAAAAAAATTCCCTTCTTTTAATTTATCTCTGAAAAAATCCCTGTCAAAATCAGGCCCGATTCCTTTTAAAAGTATTCCGTGAATATCTTCTTTGGTTTTAATAATGCCTGCTTTAGTTGCATATACCTGTATATTTTTTACATCAGGATCAGATTTTATTTTTTCATAAAACGGCTGGTTTTTATTTACAGGCTCCTCTTCATAAGAGCTGTTGTTGTCAAAATTGCTGATACGAATATGTGTACCAAACCCGACAGCTTTATTCGTAATTTCTTTTTTAAAACCTGTCACGACCATCACCGAAACCACCATCACCGCAATACCCAGTGCAATGCTTACCAATGCGATTTTCACCACAGGTTGAGAGATGGCCCCGCGGGCGCCCGAACCGAAAACAATTCTTTTTGCTATGAATAATTCGAAGTTCATGTTACCAAATCATATTCATGAATCCTGTTAATGTCAATGGCCATTCTCCCATCAGGTGATTGCTCAATAATATTTCGAAATTTTGCATTCCATATTAAGTCTTCGCTCCTGTATGAAGTTCGTGCATGCACTTGCTGTGCGTAGGTATCATCAACTCCTTTGATCAAAATAAAAAATTCCGCATTCATTGTTTTCAAATCCTCCTCTGAAATCCCGTTCAGCGGGCTTTCTTCATCAACCGGGTGCACAATCGTCCATGACAATGCAAGGAAACTTATTTTGACAAGTTCCAGTTTCATAGCCTGAAACCTCCTTATGGTTTTATCATTTACAGTTTCATCATAAGCAACAAACATGCTGGCTTCTGTTTCGATAAGTGCATTTGTGCGTGCATTTGCGATTTTAAACATAAACGCTTTCCCGTCACGGAACGGAGCGATCAACGCATTATTGCTGAAAATAATTTTTGCAGTTGGCCGGGAAAATCTCCCGTACAATAATCCGGTCGCCAGTGCAAAAGAGAGCAAACCGAATAATGATTCCAGGGCTGCAACAGCGCTGACTGTCATACCTGACGGGCTGATTCGCCCGTAACCGACTGTTGTAATTGTTTGGGCACTGAAAAAAAATGCTTCTAAGAATTTATGCAGCTCAGCAGAAGTTTGCATTCCCCCCAACTGATCCACACCAATCACAAAATAATAAACAGATGCGAAGACCAGGTTGACGATAAGATATGCAAGGAGAACAATGAAATTAAATTTTGTCCAGGAAATAGTAACAAGGGTATGATATATATTGAGTGGACTAAAATGGTGAACTCCTTTGCGGGCAATGTTGCTGCTGCCGTCTTTATTCATTTGCCGCTGCCCGGCAATGCCGACCCCGAAGCCAAGCTCCTGCTCGCGATCTTTTCTGAAAATTATTTTACGCATACAGCCTCCTGTCCCCCAAAGGAGGAACCAAAAAACTCATCAAAGAAAGTTTCGACATTATGCTAAAATAAAAAAGAAAAAATTGATTTGAATAAAAATGTTTATTCGGGCCTTCCCTCTTTGGTGGACAGGGGCCGAAATATGGTATATCATCTCTTGAAATATTTTCTGCCTGTTCCCAATAAGCATGCGTTACAGCATGCCCACCCTGGTGTGCGAAGCAATCTTCCGAAAATTGCATTGGTAGCATTGAACACATCATCTGTTAATTGCATCAACGAATTACGAATCTTATACGAATTTACGAATTCAAAAAATCAGAAGCAAGCGTTACAGCATGCCCACCTGGTGTGCGAAGCAATCTTCCGAAAATTGCATTGGTAGCATTGAACACATCATCTGTTAATTGCATCAACGAATTACGAATATTATACGAATTTACGAATTCAAAAAATCAGACTTTACCTAAATATGGTATATCATCTCTTGAAATATTTTCTGCCTGTTCCCAATAAGCAAGCGTTACAACATGACCGTCAGGTGTGCGAAGCAATCTTCCGAAAATTGCATTTGTGGCATTGAACACAACATCTGTCACACCAATTGTAAAAGTTTCAGGTTGAGGAATGGGTTCAGGTGCCGGAGGTGGGGGTGTGCCTTCAGCGGCAGGAGCAGCGGCTGCAGGTTTTGCCACGACTTTAGGAGGAGGGCTCTTTACAACGACAACGGTATATCCGTTATACTCCAAAAGTTTTTTCAAAAACTCAACACGTTCTGGTGAAACATTTTTTTCCACGATGGCACATTTCACTCCGTCAAGGTCTTCAAATTCGTGGTTTTTATTTATGGCCATTTTATTTTTCTATAAAAATTTTTTACTTTTTAAAACCTATTCTTTGTCTTTCGTCCCATTTAGTTTTTGCAGCATTTTCATCTAATAAATTTTCAATGGCTTCATAAATTTCAGAGAGTTGAGCATCATGTTCACCTATCCGTTCTTTTATTTTCTGCAACTGTTTTTCAAAATTATCCTCATTCATAACGATTCGCCTGATCTCAACAAAGGCCCGCATGATGGTAATATTCATATTTATTGCTTTATCCGAGTTTAATACTCCGCTCAGCATAGCAACGCCCTGTTCTGTAAAAGCATAAGGCAAATATTTATTAGTGCGATTTTGAGGTAAGTTACCCATCATCACAAATTGTGATGATGGACTTTGGGATGTCATCACATTTTGCGATGACATATTTTGATTAAAGGTATCTATTTGATTGCGGATGATTTCAAACTCAACTCCTTTAAGTTGAAACATAAAATCATTTGGAAAACGTTTGATATTTCGTTTAACTGCCTGATTCAATACTCGTGTTTCTACTTCGTAAAGAAATGCTAAATCAAAATCCAGCATTATTCTTTCACCTCTTATCTCATAAATCCTGCTTTGAATGCTCTTGATAATTTGAATTTGATTCTTCACGGTTTAAATTTTGAATGCCAAGAACAAATTACATTTTTTACATTCCGGTGCTTATTGAATAAATATATTCATAGATCTGCGGAATAAACCCGATAATAATTATTCCTGCAACGCAAATCAGCAATGCCAAATTAGAAGTTGTTCCTCCATATATTTTTTCAATCGGCTGTTCATTCTTATCCATAAACATTGCTTTTACAATATTCAAATAATAATAAAGCGAAATGATCATGTTCAAAGCAGCGATGGTGATGAGCAAATAATTTCCTTTAGCAGCACCTGCAGTAAGCAAAAATAACTTTCCAAAAAACCCCGCTGTTGGCGGAATTCCTGCAAGAGAGAACAGCGATATCGTAAGCACCCAACTCAACATTGGGTTGGTTTTATAAAATCCTTTATAGTCATCTGTATTTTCTTTTCCTGTTACTGCACTCACAAGAGCAACAACGCCAAATGCACCGAGGTTGGAAAAAATATAAATAAGAATGAAGTAAATAACCGATGCGGTTCCCAATTGAGAACTTCCGGAAACACCAATAAGAATAAATCCAACCTGCGCAATGGAGGAAAATGCAAGGAACCGCTTTAAATTATTTTGCCGGATGGCAAACAGGTTTCCGATAATCATGGTGAGAACCGCTGTAAGACTGAGCACATGATACCATGTTTCGGCAAGAGTTTTAAAAGTAGTATACAATACAGAAACGAAAACAAAAATGATTGCTCCTTTTGAAATCACCGAAAGATAAGACGTGACCGGAACGGGCGAACCCTCATAAACATCGGCCGTCCAAAGATGGAACGGAACGGCTGACATCTTGAATGCAAAACCTGTAAATAATAAAATGAAAGCGAATAACTGTAAAGGGCTTCCGTCAAGATGTGCTGACAATTCAGAAAGATTCAATGTTCCTGTTGTTCCATACACTATGGAAATGCCAAACAATAAAATTCCGGAAGAAAATGCAGAAGACATTATCATTTTCATAGCAGCTTCCGATGACTGTCTTTTTTCTAAATCAAAATTTGACATGGCTGCAAGCGGAATTGTTGACAATTCCAGCCCCAGGTAAAACATTAAAAGGTTGCCGCTCGAAATCATAAAAAACATCCCGATCAGTGTGGAAAGAAGCAGCATGTAAAATTCCAGTAAATGTTTATGGTTTTTTAACCATTGGGTTGCCTGCAGAGAAATGATCAATGTGCCGGCATTTAAAATATTTTTTTCAAACTCAACCGTCAGGTTTGTTCTGAACATTCCGCTGAACAATTCTCCATCCTGATTCATAAAAAACCCTGCGATGAGGTTAACGAGCAATAACATATTTACCACGCTGAGCAACGATTCATTTTTCCATTCCTTATTTCCCAGCTTCAGGAAAAGCAAAATGAAAAGTATGAGCGTTACCAGGAGCTCAAATTTCATCAGGACTAAAAAATCGTTCACAGTTTTATTTATTTTTTTTCCACCAATTGCACGAATTTACACTAATCAATTAGTGATAATTAGTGTAATCAGTGGCCACACTTAAAATTTTATTCATAATAATTTCGCTCGAAGGAGAAATCAAATCATTCAACCAGAAAGGTGCAACACCGATTGCAATTATTCCGATGATAAGAATGCCTGCGGCAAATTTTTCATTCCATTTTGCATCTTGTAATTCGAGATGATGTTTGTCAACAACAGGCCCCATAATTGCCTGGCCGGTTGCGCGGAGAATATAAACTGCTGTCACAACAATCGAAGCGCAGCCTGCAATGGTTGCTATCCTGTAAAATATTTCGACATGTTCCCATGATCCCATGAAAACGGTCATTTCAGCCACGAACCCGCTGAAACCCGGTAACCCCAATGAGCACAAACCAGCGATAAAAAATACTGTCCCGATAAAAGGCATTACTTTCAGCAACCCTCCGAGCTGAGCAACTATGCGTGTATGTGTACGATCATAAATCATCCCGATTGCAGCAAAGAAAAGTGCTGTCATTAAACCGTGAGAAACCATTTGCATCACCGCACCGGTAATTGCAGTTTTAGTAAGCATTCCAATTCCGAGTAAAACAAACCCGCAGTGACTTACTGATGAATATGCATTGATATATTTTAAATCTTTTTGCATCATCGTTGCAAATGCACCATATAATATTGCAATGGATGCAAGTACAATAATAATGGTGGAGTATTCCTGCGCTGCTTCAGGCATTAAATAAGTTGCAACACGAAGGCAGCCGTAACCGCCAAGTTTCATCGAGATGCCTGCCAGGAACATAGACGCAGCAGTGGGTGCGGATGAATGTCCGTCAGGTACCCATGTGTGAAATGGGAACAGCGCTCCGAATATTCCGAATCCAACAAATACGAGAGGAAAAAATATTTTTTGCGCTTCAAGCGGAATATGCATCTGCGAAATTTTCAGCAAATCAAATGTATGCATGCCGGTGCTTGTGGTAGTATTAAAATAAACGCCAAGGAATCCGACAAAAACTAACGCAGACCCGCCCATCAACATCAATGCAAGTTTCATAGCGCTGTATTCTTTTTTCCCGCTTCCCCAGATCCCGATCAATAAAAATTTTGGAATTACGGCAACTTCAAGGAAGAAAAACATGGTGAATAAATCGAGAGAAATAAAAAATCCGTAGGCGCCTGCGCTAAGAAAAATCAAGAGAAAGAAGAATTCTTTGCTCATGCTTTCCATTTTCCATGAAACTAAAATTCCTGAAAGGACAACCGATGCAGTCAGTAAAATCATTGCTATTGAAATTCCGTCAACTCCGACAAAATATTCAATATTTAAAGGCGCAAACCAGGTTGCCCGATATTGAAAAAGCATTTGTTCTGAATTTCCGGAAGTTCGTTCATTCCAATAATTGCAAAGTAAGATTCCTGCCATCACAAATTGTACAACAGCAGCAATCAGGGCAACTGAACGTACTTGTTTTAATCCTTTGCAAAACAAAAGTGCAAGTGCGGTGAGTGTAGGAATTAATACTAAGAGAGAAAGATTCATTATTTCTTTTTCTTTTTAATGGTGTGCTTGAATTTTAAAACTGCAAAATTCAATTCAATGGAGGTTTCACTTTCATTGGCTGTTAAGTCATCTGAAAAAATTTCGGTAATAATTTTTCCGCTTTTTCGAAGGATATCTTGTTTCTTGTTCTCCTCCTGGACTTTGGATAAGGAGTTGATATTTCTAGTCAGGTTTTTTAGCCTTGAATATGTTCGATGGACGGCAAGAGTTGTTTGGGTTGCCCGTTTGCTTTTCAAAATTGTTGCAAGCATATAGAGTCCTCTTTCCGTAAATGCTTTGGGATTAACAGTAGAATGTTTCAGGTTTTCGAACCGGTGGAAAATTTCCACCGGTTCCTTTTCATTGCCTGGAGCTGTATTGGAACCGGTGGAAATTTTCCACCGCATGTCTTCAAACTCCTTTTTTGTTATTTCAAAAATGTATCCGTTTGGAAATTTATCAGGATTGTTTTTAACTGCTTTATTAATATCACGGGTATGCACGCCATACAATTCAGCCACATCACTGTCTAAAATAATATCCTCCTGACGAAGATGTATTATTCTGCCATCCACATCTTCAAGCCTGATGATCTTTTCCAGATTGTTTTTTTTCATCTCAATAAACAAGCGCAATGCAAAAATCTATAATCAGAGGCAGTCAAAAATTTTGACCACCTTGTTCTCTTATTTTATTTCCTCAAATAATTAAACATTCCAGCAAATTCAATTTTCGATTGCGGTGGAAATTTTCCACTGCAACATTTCTTCATTTCCATAAATAAATAAACAACACCGCAAATCCGATCACTCCTGCAAAGAAATAAATCGCATAGTTCTGCACTTTTCCAGATTGAAACCCGCGAATAGTATCAGAAAATATTCCTGTCAATGCAGCAATCATATTCATCGTTCCATCCACAATATTTCTGTCAATCCATGCAGCAGGTCTTCCGATTAAATTGAACACAATTTTTTTTGTGATGAATAAATAAATTTCGTCAATATAAAATTTATGATAAGAATATTGATACAGGGCGCTGACTGTTTTTGAAATTTTTTGCGGCAAATTATTTTGTTTCATATACATGCTGCGCGCAAATAAAATTGCAGTTATAGCAAGCAAAACAGGAGCAATGGAAAATGTTAAATCCATGTGTGTTTCTAATGGCGCACCATCTGAAGTCACTAATTCTCCGAAAGGAATGAAGCCGGCAAGCAATGCTCCGGCAGCAAGAATTATGAGCGGAAGTTTCATCGAAGCTGTTCCTTCTCCATGATGAACCTCACCCCCTGCCCTCTCCAGGTGAGAGGGGGCATTCCAGAAAATGCTGAAATATAAACGGAACATATAGAAAGCAGTGATGGCAGCAGTGATCAATGCAACTGAATAAATTATTTTATCGGAATGAAAGGCTGCAGTAAGGATTTCTTCTTTGCTGAAAAATCCTGCAAAAGGAGGGATACCTGCAATGGCAAGGCATGCAATTAAAAAAGTAATATGTGTAATTGGCATAAATTTTCTTAGCCCTCCCATATCTTTCATTTCATTGCTGTGAATCATGTGTATCACCGCACCTGCACCAAGGAACAATAATGCTTTAAAGAATGCATGGGTGAACAAATGAAACATGGAAGCCATAAATCCCAAACCATTTTCTCCACCGTATCCGGCAACACCAAGAGCAAACATCATATACCCGATTTGTGACATGGTTGAATATGCAAGCACTCGTTTAATGTCTGTTTGGGTACATGCAATGATTGCAGCGAGCAAAGCTGACAGCGCTCCCACATAAGCAACAACATGCAAAGCAACCGGACATGAAATTGCAAACACCGGGAATAATCTTGCAACAAGAAAAACTCCGGCAACAACCATGGTCGCGGCATGAATCAGCGCTGAAACAGGAGTAGGTCCTTCCATTGCATCCGGCAACCAGATATGCAGCGGAAACATCGCACTTTTTCCTGCACCGCCTATAAATACTAAAATCAATCCCCAGGTGAGTGCACTTGCTCCGAGGAAGGAAGCGGCAGCAGCAGTTTGCAGTTGTGGAGAAGATAGATCAGTCAGTCGCTGAATGAGTGTTTCGAAATCCAAAGTCCGTGCATTGAATGATAAAATTAAAATGCCGATAAGAAATCCAAGATCAGCAAAACGAGTAACAATGAATGCTTTTTTTGATGCAGCAACCGCAGATGGTTTATCATAGTAATATCCGATCAGAAGAAAAGATGAAACACCAACGAGTTCCCAGAAAATATAAATCTGGAAAATGTTTGAGGAGAGAACAAGTCCGAGCATTGAAAAAGTAAAGAGTGACAAAAAGGAGTAGTATGTTGCAAACCGTTCTTCTCCTTTCATATAACCCAAACTGTAGATATGCACCATGAGTGAAACAAACGTCACTACTACGATCATCATCACGGAAATAGGATCAAGAATAATTCCCATATCAATGGAAATGTCGGGAGAAAATTGCAGCCAGGTATATTTTAACGCAATGATGTGCTGATACACACCGTTTACTTTTCCTGAAACAAAAAAATAATTATATGCTGTTGTTAAAGAAATTAAACAAGAAATAAAAAGTGATGTTGTACCTATTATTCCTGAAAAAGTTTTGAAATATTTTCTGCCGAACAATCCAAGCAGAACAAAGGTTGCAAGAGGTAAAAGAGGAATTAAGGATAAGTAAATTTTATCAGGCATATAAGATCAGGTCAGAACTTTAATTCATCCGCATTTTCAACATCAATGGATTTATGACTCCTGTAAAGATTTATAATGATTGCAATGGCCACGGCCGCTTCAGCCGCAGCTATGGTGATAATAAATATGGTAAAGAAGATTCCATCTAATTTATCAGGATACAAATATTTATTGAATGCAACGAAATTAATGTTCACGCTGTTCAGGATTAATTCGATGGCCATCAGCATGGTGATCATATTTCTTCTCGTGAAAAAACCATAGGCGCCAATGAAGAATAAAGCAGTGCTGACAAACAGGATATGTGAAAGCGGGATTTCGTTCATTTCGTTTCAGGTCGTGATTTAATTGCGATGACAATACATCCGATCATTGCTGCCAGCAGTAATATGCTCACTACTTCAAAAGGCAGCACATAACCATGTTCACTGATGCTCAATAACTGCGAACCTATATTGGCAACACTTCCTTCAATAGAATTATTGGTTGCCGGATTAAATGAATGTTGAAAGATTAAGAGATAAGTGAGTACAAATCCGCTTATCACTGCAAGAGCAGAAAAAGCCGCTCTCCCCTGAAGGGGTTTTGCCATTTCTTTTCCCGATTGCTGCGTTAAAAAAATGGAGAAAATAATTAACACAACAATTCCTCCAACATATACGATGATTTGCACTGCAGCAACAAATTCCACCCGGATCCAGAAATAAAATGCCGCAATGCCAATCAAAGAAAAAAGCAGCCATATTGCTGAACGGAAAACTTTTCTTGCGGTAACAGCAATTAATCCGGCTCCAAGAATGAAGGCAGAAATAAGATAAAATAAAATTTGGTTAGCGGTCAATTTTTTTCCAGGTCAGTATTTCTGATTTTTATTTCACTCCACTCCTTCCATCAATTTCGAACCGGGTTTGTTCAGCACCTTTGTTAATTGTGCGCGGTCATACACGCTGTGTTCAAATGTCTGCGCCATTTTTATTGCATCAGTCGGACAGGCCACAATGCAAAGATTACACATGGTACACAACTCAAGATGGTACACAAAAGTGTCAATTGCTTTTTTCTTTTTCCCTTCCGGTGTCATTTCCATTTTCGTAACGATCTTAATCGTACCGTTGGGACATGCTAATTCGCATGCAGTACAACCGGTGCAGCGGTGTTCATTTTTTTCATCGTGTATCAAAACCACTTCTCCGCGAAACCGCTCTGCCAAAGGTGCTCTGAATTCAGGATATTGTTCTGTTATAATTTCTTTATGATGGGTGAAATAATAACCCGTCAGCTTCATGCCTTTGAGCAATGATTTTACTGAATCAAAAACTGTTTTTATATATTCCTTTATAAACATTAATCTTTTTCGTTTGCCAATCTATAACCTACACGATTTCTTTTTTCCGATTCCGGATTTAATAATTGCTTCAAAGCTTCAAACACAGCCTGCAATTCCATTTCATTTTTTTTATGAAGGTGATCGTGTTTCAATAATTTTTTTTCAATCTGCGTTAGCTTCAATAATATATCTTTGTTAGAAGATAAAAGTTCGCGCATCCTTGTAAAGACACGAATTATTTGGATATTTACCTGAACTGCTGTTTCACTATTTAAAACGCTCGATAACATTGCAACACCTTGTTCTGTGAAGACAAATGGCAGCGCTCCACCTAGATAGCTTTTTGATGGTATCACATTTTGTGATACCATAGTTTCAATCTCTTTAGCATTGAGCTTAAACATAAAGTCAGAAGGAAACCGTTTGGTATTTCTTTTCACTGCTTGTTTCAAGGCGCGCGTCTCAACAGCATACATATCCGCTAAATCAAAATCTAACATCACTTTCTTACCTCGAATAAAGTAAATTTATTTGTAATGATTTCTTCCGAGATTTTCAGGAGCTTTCCCACAATAATTATTTTTAATCCTTTTCTTTATTTGGATATCACAAATTGTGGTTTCCAATTTTTTTATTTTTTTATTGTAAATCCTAAAACTAAACATCAGAAATGCCATCCCATAATTGCCATTAAAGTCATCAATAATAAATTAAACATTCCTATCGGCAATAAATATTTCCATTCAAGATTTAGTAATTGATCAACACGTAAGCGCGGGAATGTCCAGCGGAACCACATAATGAGAAATATCAACGCAAATATTTTTCCAAAGAACCAAATTGATGATGGAATAAAATCCATTATATGATTGAATGATGTCCAGTTGCCAATATGAAACGGCATCCATCCTCCAAGAAATAATGTTGCGCCAATTGCACACACAATAAATATGTTTATGTACTCCGCTAAAAAGAAAAGTGCGAATTTCATCCCTGAATATTCTGTATGAAATCCGGCTGTGAGCTCTGATTCTGCTTCTGCTAAATCAAATGGAGCGCGATTGGTTTCTGCTGTAGCAGCAATAATAAAAATTACAAATGAAATGATGACGGGAATGTGTCCTTTAAAGATCCACCATCCGTTTTGCTGTGATGCAATAATTTCAGAAAATTGAAGACTTCCTGTCAAAACAATAATTGAAATAATTGAAAGCCCTGCTGACAATTCATAACTTACAATCTGCGCCCCGCTTCTCATTGCGCCAAGCAGCGAATATTTATTATTGCTTGCCCAACCTGCCATTAATATTCCAATAACCGAAATGGAAGAAACAGCCGAAACATATAATACTCCTATATTTATATCCCACATCTGAAATCCCTTTGCAAATGCAATCGGAGCAAGAATGAGCATGGCAGCAATCATCACAATAAACGGAGCAAGGTTGAATAAAAATTTATCAGACCCTTCGGGAGTCAATCCTTCTTTCATTACCAATTTTAAAGTGTCGGCTGTGGTTTGAAAAATTCCTTTCGGTCCGACACGATTTGGTCCCAATCGGATTTGCATAACCGCTGCAACTTTTCGTTCCATGTAAACCAATCCCAATCCGAGAATTGCAAACAATCCAATTGCCAATGTCCCTACAATGACAAATTCAAATGTCAATGCAAGTGTTGGATGGAATGTTGAATTCAACCAGATGTAAATTGTGTTTGTTATATTTTCTAAACTAAACATATTTTTTTTCCGCCACTAATTATACAAATTAACAAGAATTTAATTTGTGAAAATTCGTGCAATTTGTGTCTATCTGTCAATATCGGGAATTACCAAATCCAATGTTCCCATCATGGCAACTAAATCTCCGATCTTACTTCCTCTCGCCATGTGATCAAGAGCAGAAAGATTTGAAAATCCCGGTGAACGGAATTTAATTCTGTAAGGAGTCGTAGCACCTTCACTAATAATATATACTCCAAATTCCCCGCGCGCTGTTTCTACTCTCGTATAAAATTCTCCTTTAGGTAATTTCAACACGGCTTTTGTTTTTGCCTGGAAATCTCCTTCAGGAATATTATCAATCAGTTGTTCAATAATACTAATGGACTGATACATTTCTTTTACACGAACTAAGTAACGTGCAAACGAATCACATCCTGTTTCAATTATTTCTTCAAATTTCAATTGATCATAAACTTCATAAGGATAAAGTTTACGAATGTCACACCGGACTCCGCTCCCTCTTGCAGTTGGTCCGGTGCATCCGTAAGAAATAGCATCTTCTTTTGAAAGCACCCCAACTTTTTTCATCCTGTTTTGAAAAATAATATTTCCAGTGACCAATTCGTTGTATTGGTCTGCTTTCTCCCTGAAGAGTTTTATAAATGCTTTCACACGTTTTTGAAAATCGGGATGCAGTTCAGCCATCACACCACCCGGAACAATATAGTTCATGGTCAATCTTGCGCCACATGTATCTTCCATGATGTCAGTGATCGTTTCACGTTCGCGGAATGCTAAAAAGAAAGGAGTGAATGCTCCGAGATCCATTGCCATTGCTCCCCACCATAACTCATGTGAAGCAATGCGTGTAAGTTCATCCATTAACAATCTAATAACTTTCGCCCGGGGCGGAACTTCAATCTGCATTCCTTTTTCAACACACAAAGCGCAGCCGTGATTATTGATGTGAGAAGAAAGATAATCCATCCGGCTGGTCACATAAATGAATTGCCGGTACGATAAACTCTCACACATTTTTTCAATGCTTCGATGAATGTAACCCAAATGCGGTTCAACTTTTTTAATTGTTTCACCGTTGAGTGTGACAACGAGCTGCAGCACTCCATGTGTTGACGGATGCTGTGGTCCAATGTTGATGACCATGTCACCTTCATCATTCGGAGTACCCTGCTCAGTAATTATTTCTGTTTCTTTATACATTAATCAGCGCACTGTTAATTGTACTGTAAATTACTTATTCGATTTCTTTTTTCCGTAAATAACTTCCGGCTCTCTAAAAACCAATACTTCACTTTCGGTTGTATTTTCAGGGAGCGCCAATCCTTCCGCCCTCATTCCTTCAAGATGAAATTGAATTGCTTCATAAATATTTTTCTCTGTTTCTTTTTTAGTTCTTCCGGTCGCAATGCAGCCATGAATGTCAGGTGAGTAAGCGCTATACCCGCTTTTGGTTTTTTCGAGCACTATTAAATATTTCCTCATTTCATTTTTCAATTTGTGCCTGCCTGAAAATACCGGCAACTGTTCCCTTCGCAATATCGGCTGACATTTTATGACAGGCAATTGTTACAATTCCCTTTTTTGTTTTGTGCTTAAATTGCATATGACTCCCTTTTTGCCTCACCAAAAACCATCCGTCTCTTTCTATAACCCTGATTGCTTCCTTTACTTTCATTAATATTTGCAATCACAGTTTAATCATATTAACCGGATCTTCAAAATCTTTTCTCATCGGATATTTTCCTTCCCATCCATCAGGTAAAATCAGCAACCGCAAATCAGGATGGTTCAAAAAATTCACTCCGAACATTTCAGATTGCTCACGTTCATGAAATTCGGCTGTGCGCCAGATATCGCATACGGTTTCTATTTCAGGATTATTTCTGCCGAGTTTTGCTTTTACAACTATTGAATGACGATGAGTTGTTGATGTGAGATGATACACCATGCTCAGATGTGTTTTCCAATCAACACACGTTACACAAAATAAAAAATCAAAATCAAGACCATTTGATGAACGAAGCTGTTGTGCAAACGATTTCCATTCTGTGGGAGCAATTGATAAATTAACCCACTCTCCTCCTTCTTCAAAAGACGCTGAAGGAAGAAGTTCGGTTATCTTTATTTTTAATTCATCGTTCGTCATGCTCTGTTCAAAATTTTCCCATTGATTGTGGTGGTGGAATTGGCGTTTTTATTTGCTCTCTTGTCAAACCGCTTTTTATTTTTTCCTGTAATGAGATTAATGCGTGTAGCAATGCCTCTGGTCTTGGCGGACAACCAGCAATGTAAACATCAACAGGGATAATATGATCGGCTCCTTTTACAACAGAATAAGTATTGTAGAAGAAAGGGCCTCCGCTTATAGCGCATGCGCCCATAGCAATTACATATTTCGGATCAGCCATCTGGTCATACAATCTTTTTAAAACAGGAGCCATTTTATTTACAATTGTTCCGGCAATGATAATAACATCAGCCTGTCGCGGAGTAGCGCGCGCAACTTCAAATCCGAATCTTGAGAAATCATATTTAGCAGAGGCAACAGACATCATTTCAATCCCGCAACAACTGGTAGCGAATGTTAAAGGCCACAAAGAATTGGAGCGTGCCCAGTTGATGATGTCATCCAGCTTAGTTGTGACAACATCTACTCCTGAAACATTGTGAACCTGTCCTGGAAAAGCCCCCCTGAATCCCCCCGAAGGGGGGACCTGCCCACGCACATCTTCTCCGGATGTTTCGATTTTGCTTTCTTCTGTATTTTTTTTATCGCTCATTTTTTAAATCGTGTGTTGGCTCTCCTCCCCTTTGGGGAGGCAGGGTGGGGCTACATCCATTTCAATGCTCCTTTTTTATGTGCATACAGAAATCCGAGAAAGAGAATGAACAGGAATATCACAATATCAGCAAATGCAACCCATCCCATCTGTTTTACCACAACGGCCCATGGATAGAGAAACACAAGTTCCACATCAAAAATGAGAAAGATAAGCGCAAACAAATAATACCCGACATGAAACTGAACCCAGGACTTACCCACCGTGGGGACTCCACACTCGTAAGGCTCTCCTTTTGCTTTATTCTTTGATCCTTTTACCAGAATTTTCGCAACAAGAATTCCACCGGCTGAAAATGCAATGGCAGAAATGATAAGAACTATTAATGATGAAGGGCCCATGTGAAATTGTTATTGTTTGCAAACATAAAAACAATGTTTAATGTTAGAAAGAAATAATTTTAATAATTTATTTTAAAACCGAAGAACTCTTTTCAAATATAGTCTAAAATCAGGCTCATTTGTGGCAAAACCCTACCTTTGCAAGGTATAATTTTTAATATGAAAACAGCAACTTATCATTTGACTAGCGGAGAAGCTATTGAGCAGGAACTCAGGTACGGAGCTCATAACTACAAACCCATTCCGGTAGTTATTGAAAAAGGCGAAGGCGTTTTTGTATGGGATGTTGAAGGAAAAAAATATTATGATTTTCTTTCTGCGTATTCTGCCCTGAACCAGGGACATGGTCATCCACGAATCATCGCATCGTTGTTTGAGCAGGCTTCAAAACTTACGCTTACATCCCGCGCCTTTCATAATAATTTGCTTGGTGAATATGAAAAATACATGTGCGGTATTTTCGGTTATGACAAACTTTTACCGATGAATACGGGGGTTGAAGCTGTTGAAACTGCAATCAAACTTAGCAGGAGATGGGGATATGACAAGAAAGGAATACCAAATAACGAGGCAAAAATTATTGTTTGCGAAGGAAATTTTCATGGCCGCACCGTAAATGTTATTTCCTTTTCAACCGATCCGGATTCCAATTCAAGATTTGGCCCTTATACGCCCGGCTATGTTACCATTCCTTATAATAATGTGAATGCTCTTGCTGAAGCGTTAAAAGATAAAAATGTTGCAGGATTCCTGGTTGAACCGATACAGGGCGAAGCAGGTGTGATCGTTCCCGATGATGGATATATTTCGAAATGTTTTGAATTATGCAAAAAGAATAATGTTCTTTTGATTGCCGATGAAATTCAAACCGGCTTGGGACGCACAGGAAAAATGCTGGCATGCGGGCATGAAAATGTTCACCCCGATATATTGGTTCTTGGAAAAGCATTGTCGGGTGGAATATTACCTGTATCTGCTGTGCTTGCCGATGATGAAATAATGCTTACCATTAAACCGGGAGAACATGGCTCCACGTATGGGGGCAACCCGCTTGCCTGTGCAATCACCATGACTGCAATGGATGTTCTTATTTCAGAAAAGTTGCCTGACAATGCGGCTTATCTCGGTGAGATTCTCAAAAAAGAATTATTATCTATCCAGGCGAAATCAAAAATGATAACCGTGGTTCGCGGGAAGGGATTATTTTATGCGATTGTTATCAAGCCGGCCAATGGACAAACTGCATGGGATATTTGCCTTGCACTAAAAGAAAACGGGCTGCTTGCCAAACCCACTCATGGTGATATAATCCGTTTTGCTCCACCGCTTATTATTACAGAAGATCAGTTAATGGAATGCATTGAAATTATCCGCAAAACTATTTTAGCCTGTTGAAGCAGGCGTATCAAAAGGATTCGGGTTTGATTTTTTCATAATTGCCGCAACGATTAAGGCAACAATAATTCCCATAACCAAACCTCCAAAAAAAACAAAAACAGAAGACATAGCCGGTGTTGAGAATTTTTCCATCATACTCATTGAAGCATCAATTTTGTCCTGTGACAATCCCTGTTCTTCCAATTTCTCCATTTGCTTTTGAGCAATGTATTCCCGGATAGAGGGATTAATAAAAGACATGTAGAAATATGTGTAAACCGAAGAAATGGCTGAAGCAACTAAAACGATTAATGCCCCTGTACTAAATGCCTGACCGAATTCAATAAATCCCCCAAACTCTTTTTCGCGTTTTTCTTTTATAGCGAATGCCATGGCAATAACTATAATTGGAATATTCAGCCAGCCAATGTATTGACCTGCATCCGTTTTGTCCAGCCCAAGAAGATAAGATATCATTGAAAGTACTATCCCGGCCGCTCCGACAATTAATCCGTATTTGAGAAATGGTTTCATAAGTTCAGGTTTTGAATTTGAATTTTTAGAGCTTGAATTTAAAATAAAAGCGAACCAAAATAAGAAACAATTTTTTGATTAAACAAGAAAAAAAGTTAATTATGTTGATTACGTTAACCGGTTAAATCAAATGCTTAATTAACCAATTAACATAATTAACCAATCACCTCAGATCAACCACCTCAACTCCCGGGTGTTTTGATTTATCAAAAGTAAAAAGTGCATCTTCAGCAGTAGCGTCAGGACTGAATTTGTCAACAGAATAAAAAAGGTTGATCCCGCTTCTGTTCAGGACTTTGGCGCTTGTTACATACTTATCGGCTTTGTCAATATATAACTGGATTTTAAAATAAGGTTTCTTTGCATCTTCAGGAACCAGCTCAATCTGCTGAAGGGTTTTCCCGGCCTCTGCTTTTTCTCCTATATATTTTGTCCTGAACCCTTTTTCATAAATGGTAAATATTGAAGAAGGACTAATAGCATCTTTTTTTGCAGCAGCATCATTAATCTGCACTTCGTTTTCCTCTTTCAGAAATGTCCAGATCGTTTTGCCATCACTGATCACTTCCTGGCCATCCATTTCGAGCTTGTATTTATTTTCTTTTATGGTGATTTTTCCAGCCTGGTTCTCTTTTGTTTTTTCTTTTTCGTTATCAATAACGAGCTTGAAAGAAGCTGATAATGTTTTATACGATTTATATTTTGCGCTTACAGCTTTGAGAACCTCATCCGCTTTAGGGTCAGTTTGTGAAAACGCAGTATTAAAGACAACCAAAAATAATACAGGAAAGAAAATATTTTTTTTCATTTTATAAATGCAGTTTTTTTATTTGTCTGTTAACAAATGACACGCCAGCAAAGCAAAAAATCAGTGCTTAATCGAATAGTTTCACCGAAATTTCAGAGTGCGAAGGTATCAACTTTTTACAGGAGCAGAAAAGTATTGCTCCAATGACATGGGATCTTTCACTCTAACTTCACGAGCCTTGCTTCCTTCAAAAGGACCGATAATGCCTGCAGCTTCCAATTGGTCTATCAATCTTCCTGCGCGGTTGTACCCGAGCTTCAGCCTGCGTTGCAGCAGTGATGCAGAACCCTGCTGGTGTTGCACCACCATGCGTGCTGCTTCTTCAAAAAGCGGGTCACGGTCAGCGGCATCCAATTCGCCACTTCCGCCAGCTTCATTTTCTCCGACATATTCCGGAAGAAGAAATGCATCCGGGTAACCACGCTGGCTTCCTATAAATTCTGTAATCTTTTCCACTTCGGGCAAATCAACAAAAGCACATTGCAGGCGGATTAAATCAGATCCTGTCGACAGCAGCATATCGCCACGGCCGATCAGCTGGTCGGCACCGCCTGTATCAAGGATGGTACGTGAATCAATTTTTGAAGTGACCCTGAAAGCAACACGGGCCGGGAAATTTGCTTTGATCGTACCGGTAATAATATTGACTGAAGGCCTTTGTGTGGCAATAATCAAATGGATCCCTATTGCACGGGCAAGCTGCGCAAGCCGCGCGATGGGCGCTTCAATTTCTTTTCCTGCCGTCATGATCAGGTCAGCAAACTCATCCACCACCAGCACAATAAAGGGAAGGAAACGGTGGCCATTATTCGGATTTAATTTTCGGTTTACAAATTTTACATTGTACTCGCGGATGTTTCTTACTTGTGCATCTTTGAGCAGTTCGTAACGCTGATCCATTTCAATGCACAAAGAGTTCAGTGTGTTCACCACCTTTTTTGTGTCGGTAATGATCGCTTCTTCTTCGCCCGGAAGTTTCGCAAGGAAATGACGTTCTATCGTTTTGAAAAGTGTTAACTCGACTTTTTTAGGATCTACCAGCACAAATTTTACCTGCGAAGGATGTTTTTTATAGAGTAAAGAGACAAGCACGGCATTCAGCCCGACTGATTTTCCCTGCCCGGTTGCTCCTGCCATCAGAAGGTGGGGCATTTTTGCAAGGTCTCCCACAAACACTTCGTTTGAAATAGTTTTACCCAACCCGATCGGGAGATCATAATCACTGTTCTGAAATTTTTCTGATGAAAGAATAGTTCTCATTGAAACCACTTCAGGGTTTTGATTCGGAACTTCAATTCCTATTGTTCCTTTACCGGGAATAGGTGCAATAATACGGATGCCGAGAGCGGATAAGCTCAATGCAATATCGTCTTCAAGATTTTTAATTTTAGAAATACGGATGCCAGCCTGAGGAACAATTTCAAACAATGTAACGGTCGGACCAACCGTAGCTTTAATTTTATCAATCGCAATATTGTAATGGCCTAACGTTTCTACAATCTTGTTTTTGTTCGCTTCCAGTTCCGCCATTAAATCTTCACGGCTCTGGTTGGATTTGCTCGTGTAATTTTCAAGCAGGTCAAGCGTGGGATATTGATACGTGCCCAGATCGAGCGTGGGATCGTATTCGCCCAATGCTTCCACTAATTTTTGCGCAGTGTCCTCCGTATCCCCAAAGTTGAGTGCCGGTTCTTCTGCCGGAGTTTCAATGGAAAGCGGAATATTTGTTTCATCCACGGGAGGAAGCTCTACCTGCATTCCGTTAATTAATTCTGTAATATCCTGCTCTTCTGTCTCATCATCATCTTCTGTTTCCTCCTCATTCTCTACGGTAAGCACGATTGGTTCATTGGCAGGAATAATTTTTTCAGGTTCCACAACTGCATCAGGAATGGAATCTTTCCATTTATTATTTATCGCATTCACATCTTCCGTAACAATATCCAAGGGAACATCTGCAATTTCAACTTTCGGTGCAAACCTGAATTTAAAATTAAATGCCACCACAAGGAAAGTAAGGAATACAAAACCGATGGCAAGCCCCGCACCCGCATTCCCCAACGTTCCTGACAACCATTGGTTTATTTCAAACCCGAAAGAGCCACCGAGAAAAAGAGATTTGCCGGATTGAAAAACAAAACCCAATGCAATGGAAACAAAAACGAGAGCGAAAAGCGAATACGCAAATGTTTTTTTTACCGGCAGCAGCCAGATGTTAAGCAAAATTTTAAACCCGAGCAGAAATAAAATGCCGACAATAATAAATGATGAAATGCCAAACCAGTTTACCATGAACTGGTGCGAAATAATGGCTCCGAATTTACCGAGCCAGTTTTCCACCCTGATGTCTTTGTTTCCAAGCAGGCTCAGCCATGAGCCGGTCACCTTATCCTGGTCAGCCTGCCAGGTAAAAATGTATGATGTGAATGCGATGAGCAGGTAAACCGACAATAACAATAATGATAAACCGAAAATGCGATGCGTTCGTTCGCTCTTGAAAAATGAAACTATATTTTGAATCTTTTCCTTAAAAGAAATTTTTTTGGAAGACCTTGACGGCTTTCCGTCCGCCTGAGGCGAATTTTTTACCCTGTTTCCTTTTGAAGCCATTTTGGATGTTAAGTTTTAATGTTGGTAAAAATAAACTTTGAACAAACAGCCTTTCCGGATTATCATTAACGAAATGAACAAGCGATTGTGAATAATTATAAACGGGCAAAAGAGAAATAAAGTATCTTTGATGAGCACCTATGAAAAGCAGGATATTTTTATTTCTGATCATTCAAACATTGTTTTCCATTGAGACAATATTTGCGCAAATCACTTTCCAAAAAACTTTTGGCGGAACAGGTGTTGATTATGGAGTTTCCATTCAGCAAACTACAGATGGAGGATATATTATTGCAGGCACTACCGAAAGTATGGGTGCGGGTGGTTTTGATATTTATTTGATCAGGACCGATGCCATCGGAGATACGCTGTGGACAAAAACCTTTGGCGGAATAGCGGATGATGGAGGGGGTTCCGTTCAGCAAACTACGGATGGAGGATTTATTATTATGGGGATACTGGGTGTTGGGCTTAGTAATCATGATATTTATTTGATCAGGACTGATGCGAATGGAGATTCTCTTTGGACAAAAACCTTTGGCGGAACAAATACTGAGGAAGGACATTCCGTTCAGCAAACTACAGATGGAGGATATATTATTACCGGCCTTACCTTAGGCTTTAATGGTAATGGTTATGATGTATATCTAATAAAGACCAATACCAATGGTGATTCGCTCTGGATAAAAACCTTTGGCGGAACAAATGCTGATGAAGGAAATTCCGTTCAGCAAACTACAGATGGTGGATATATTGTTTCGGGAACAACCTCAAGTTTCGGTGCAGGCGGTCGTGACATTTATTTAACCAGGACCGATGGCAACGGAGATTTACTTTGGTCAAAAACTTTTGGCGGAACAAGTTATGATGAGGGTTCCTCCGTTCAGCAAACCACAGATGGAGGATATATTATTACCGGCAATACCCTCAGTTTTGGATCGGGTAATCGTGATGTTTATTTAATTAAGACCGATGTCAATGGGGACGCTCTTTGGACAAAAACTTTTGGCGGAACAAATGATGATGGGGGTTGGTCCGTTCAGCAAACTACGGAGGGTGGATATATTATTACCGGAAGTAGAAGTTTCGGAGCAGGTGGTTATGGTGTGTATTTAATTAAGACCGATGCCAATGGAGATTCC
>Ga0134123_10000556_pt1 | contig 24414 bp, 19 predicted proteins | sample KB303_FD_96460 | JGI IMG/M metagenome (GOLD analysis project Ga0134123, IMG submission 96460) | Terrestrial soil microbial communities without Nitrogen fertilizer from Kellogg Biological Station, Michigan, USA - KB3-0-3 | ecosystem: Environmental > Terrestrial > Soil > Unclassified ...
CGGACGACGTCGTCTCGGGACGCGAGCTGCTGGAGCTGCTGTCGCGCGAGTGGCCGCTCGTGCCGGCGGACGCGAACTATTTCGGCGAGGTCGCCGAGCGCTGGCGCTACGCCGACGGCGCGGGCGAGATCGGCATCATCACGTCGGTGACGCAGCCGTTCTGCCGCTCCTGCACCCGCGCGCGGCTTTCCGCGAGCGGCGAGCTCTATCTCTGCCTCTTCGCCGGCAGCGGCCATGACCTGCGCGGTCTTTTGCGCGGCGGCGCGAGCGACGACGAGCTCGCCGATGTGATCGCGCGCCTCTGGCGCAACCGCGACGACCGCTATTCCGAGGTGCGGGCGGAGACGCCGGCGGCGCGGAAGGTGGAGATGTCACACATCGGAGGCTGACTCGCGTCCGATGTCATCCCGAGCGTGAGCGAGGGACCTGGGGCTCGGGTGGTGCTGCGAGGAGCGTGCATCGCGCCCCGCCCGCACAGGTCCCTCGCTACGCTCGGGATGACAGCCGCGCCATGCCGGCGACGAAGAGCTGCTTGCCGCCCTGCGAGGGATGGTGCACTTTCTCGTGCGCGATGCCCATCCGCATCAGCGACAGCGAGGCCTGATTGCCGATGGCGACGAGCTGCCGGATCGCGAACAGACGCAGCAGGCGGGCGATGAAACGCTCGCCGAGGAGCAACTCGTCCCTGGTCGGGACGCGATTGGAGTCCGGCTCGCCCGCGCGGAACGGATGAAACGGAAACGCATTCCACAACAGCGGCAGCGGCTCGAGCTCGCGAATCGTCGACCACACCATCGTCGCACTCGCCTCGGTCGACAACTTCGGGCCGGCCGTCGCCTTGCGATATCCGTGATCCGCGCCCAGCACCCGCCCGCTGCGTGTGTCGACGCCGGAAAGCATGACCGTTTCGCTCACGAACGCGATCCCCGTCAACCGCCCGCCGCGATAACTGACGGCCTCGCCGATGAGCATGGTGTCGGGCCCGATTCCCACGAGCTCTTCGAGATACAGACGCAGATTGCGCCGGCGAATGGCGTTGCCCTGCAGGTCGCCCGCGAGCCGCGAAAATTGATTCGTGGCGCGATCGGAGACTTCGGCTGCGGCGAGCTCCGCGAGGAGACGCTTCATTGCTCTTAATACGCCACGCGCAGATACGTATCCTGGTCCGCGACCGAGGGGTCGCCAGTGTCGTAGGGCGGATGGGGGTTGTACTGGATGAGCAGCTGCACGCACTTCGCGACCTGCTCGCTGGTGAGGAGCGACACGAGGTAGATCGCGGTGTCGAGGCTCGATGAGATGCCGCCGCCGGTGATGTGGTTGCGGTCATGGACCCAGCGCGGGTAGCCGTTCACCACGAGCACGCCTTCGATCGCGCGCAGCGTGTCGAGGGCGGCCCAGTGCGTCGTCGCGCGGTAGCCGTCGAGGAGGCCGGCCTTCGCGAGCACGATCGCGCCGGTGCAGACCGAGGTCACGAGCTCGGCCTTCGCGGCCTGCTCCCGGATGAACGACATCAGCGTCGGATCGCCGGTGGCGCCGCTGGTGTCGTACGCGCCCGGCACGAGGATCACCGTCGCGGGCGAGTGCTTGTAGTCGTCGAACGTTCTCGTCGCGTGCAGCTCCACGTTCTGTCCCGTGCTGATCGCGTTCGTCGTCGCCGCGACGAGGTGCAGGTCGAGCTCGCGCTCCTTCCAGAAGCCGGGGATGCGCGTGAACACGTCGAACGGCACGGTGACGTCGATCAGGTCGACGCCCGGATAGATCGGGATCGCGATGCGCAGCGGTTGCATGCGCCGATTATGCGCCAGACCGAACCGCGCGACGCCGCGGCCCGAACGTCCGCGTATCGGCGATGTGATAGATCCGGCCGGTGTCGTAATCCGCGACGTAGACCTCGCCGTTCACATCCTCGCCGAAGGTGCTGATCGAAAAGCTCGTGTCGGCGAGCACGCGCGTCGACACGGCGCCGCTGCTCGAGCGCGTCGCGCCCCAGACCACGCCGTTGCAGAAGTCGCCGTAGAGGTAGGTGCCGTGGAGCAGGGGATAGCGCGCGCCGCGGTAGACGTAGCCGCCCGTCACCGAGCACGCGCCGCCGGTGTGGCCGTACTCGATCACCGGCAGCACGAGCGTCCCGTCGTTGCAGCCGGACGACGGCGAGAAGCAGTGCGTGCCTTCCATCTTCTTCCAGCCGTAGTTCTCGCCGCCGATGCTCGTGGCCGGCTGAAAGTTGATCTCCTCCCACAATCCCTGCCCCACGTCCGCGATCCAGAGATCGCCGGTCACGCGGTCGAACGAGAAGCGCCACGGGTTCCGCAGCCCGAGCGCCCAGATCGCGACGAAATAGCCGGGGCGGCCGAGGAATGGATTCGAGCCGGGGACGGCGTAGGGATCGCCGTTGTCGACATCGATACGCAGCATCTTGCCCAGATGAGTGGCAGGATCCTGCGCACGGTTGCCGGGATCGCCGCCCGAGCCGCCGTCGCCGAGACCGATGTAGAGATAGCCGTCCGGGCCGAACTGCAGCTGCCCGCCGTTATGGTTCGCGAATGGCTGGCTGACGCGCAGCAGCACCTTCGCCGACTGCGGGTTGGCGCGATTCGGGTCGGTGGGCGACACCTGATAGCGCGCAATCACCGTAGTCCCGGGCCCCGAGGTCTCGGTGTAGTTGACGTAGAAGAAGCCGTTTTCCGCGTAGCGCGGATGGAACGCCAGGCCGAGGAGACCGCGCTCGCCGCCGGAGAGCACGAGGCTCCGGATGTCGAGGAACGGCGTCGGGAGAACGCGCGTGCCGTCGTGGATCACGATCGTGCCGCCCTGCTGCACGACGAACAGCCGCGAGTCGCCGGCATGGGTGATCGCGACGGGACTCTGCAGGCCGGTCGCGAACTGCTCGAACGCGATGTCCTGCGCGAGCGCGGGGACGAGGAAGAGGATCGACAGCAGGGGGAGAAGCCGGGTCATGGGTGCGCGCTGATGCAAGATCGGGAACAGTTTCTGCGATCGGCCGTCGCGCCGACAAACGCTCTGGCAACAGTTTCGACCCTGTTCGCGCCATGGTATAGATGCGCGGCTTGATTGGATCTCTGCTCGAGCGGGTTACGGAGCTGCTGCTGCGGCGGCCGCGAACGATCCTGGCGGTCGCGCTGGCGGTCGTCGTCGTCTCGGGGCTCATCGCCACGCGGCTGCGGCTCGATCCGGACGTCCTGAACCTCATCCCGCGCAACAACCGCGAGGTCGACGAGTTCCGCTCGCTCATTGCCGACACCGGCACGCTCGACTTCCACGTGGTCGTGCTCGAGTTCCCGACAGGCGCGGACCCGGCGGCCTACGGCCCGCTCCTCGACAGCATCGGCGGACAGCTGCGCAAGTCGCCGCGCGTCGAGTACGCGTCGTGGAGCATTCCCGATCCGTTCTCGATGGTCGAGCGCGTGCTGTCGTACGCGCTGGTGGTGCTCTCGCCGGACCAGCTCGAGCAGGTCGCGGCGAAGCTTTCCGACGAAGGCATCCGCGCGACGGTCGAGCGCAATCGCACGCTGCTGCAGACGCCGCAGTCGGCGATGCTCAAGCAGATCGTGCGCGTCGACCCGTTCAATCTGCTGCCGGTGTACGCGGAGAAACTGCAGCGCGCCGGCGGGGGGCTGAAGGTCGATTTCTCGAGCGGCTACTACGTCGCCGCGGATCACAGCGCGGCGATCATCATCTCCAAGCCGCGCCGCGCCGCGCAGGACCTGCCGTTCAGCCGCGCGATGATGGAAGAGACGCATGCGATCGCCGACAGGGCGCTCGCGGAGTTCCAGGCGTCGAACCCGAGTGTGCCGCTGCCGACGATCGGCTACACCGGCGGCTACGCGATCGCGGCCGCCGACGAGAAGATCATCCGCTGGGACATGACGCTCAACGGCATCACGTCGATGGTCGGCGTGCTGCTGCTCTACTTCTACGCGTTCCGCCGCCCGTCCGCGCTGCTGTACTCCGGCGTGCCGATGGCGGCCGCGATCGTCGTCACGTTCGCGATTGGCGCGCTCGTGTTCGGGACGCTCTCCGCGGCGAGCACCGGATTCGCGGCGCTCCTCACCGGTCTCGGGGTCGACTTCATGACCGTGCTGTACGAGCGCTACGTCGACGAGCGGAATCGCGGCGCGGACGTGAGCGAAGCGATGCGGATCATCATGCGCCACACGCTGCCGGGAGTCTTCGTCGGCGCGCTGACCACCGCCGCGACGTTCTATGCGTTTCTCGCGACGAAGTTCCGCGGGATGACCGAGCTCGGGTTCCTCACCGGCAGCGGCATCCTCGTGTTTTTGCTGTGCGTCATCTTCGTGTTCCCCGCGCTGCTGGTGGTGATCGAGCGGCGGCGCGAAGGGTGCCGCCGGCTGCAGATTCACTCGTTCGGCACCGCGCCGCTGGTGCGGTTCAGCCTCGCGCGTCCGCGCGTGGTCATCATCACGTGGGCCGTGCTGGTGTTCCTCGCCGCGTTCGGCGCGGCGCGCGTGCGCTTCAGCGACGAGCTGCAGAACCTGCGCTCGAAAGGCAACGAGGGCGTGCGCCTGCAGGAGCTGGTGACGAAGAAGTTCGGGCAGGCGTTCGAGGCGATGATGTACGGCGTGCGCGGCGCGACGCCGCGCGAGGCGGTCGAGAAGGCGCAGGCGGCGCTTCCGGAGCTGGAGCAGCTGGCGGAGAAGAAGGTCGTGAGCTCGGTGCAGTCGATCGCGACGTTCATGCCGAGCGAGGCGCAGCAGCGCGTGGTGATCGAGCGCCTGCAGGGCGGCGCCGGCGACCGGTTCTCCTGGCCGCGCATCGAGAAGACGTTCCATCAGGCGCTGATCGACAACGGGTTCCGCCCCGAGGCGTACGACGAGGTGCTGCCGCTGTACGCGCAGGCGCTGCGGCAGAAGGAGATGCTGACGATCGATACGCTGCAGCGCCTCGGTCTCGCCGACAGCGTGCAGCGCTTCATCCGCAAGACGCCGACGGGCTACATGTCGATCGCGTACGTGTACCCGAACAACGGCCGCTGGCCGCGGTTTCTCCCGGCGGAGATGCAGGCGTTCCGCGCGCGGCATCCCGAGGGCGTGCTGACGGGCGTCAACCTCATCTCGCAGACGCTGCGCACGATCGTGCTCGCCGACGCCGTCCGCGCGAGCCTCCTCGGGTTCGTGATCGTGTTCGCGCTGCTGTGGATCGGCTTCCGCTCGTTCACGCGCGCCTGCTTCGTCTTCGTCCCGTTCATCGCCGGCTGCATGTGCATGCTCGGCTTCATGGGCCTCTTCGGCTTCACGTTCAACTTCATGAACATCTTCATCGGGCTGATGCTCGTCGGCACGGCGACGGACTACGCGGTGTACATGCTGCAGCGCTACGACGAGTCGCCGACGCATTACGTCGACAACGCCGCGAGCGATACCGCGCGCGCCGTGGTGCTCGCCGCGCTGATGTCGATCGTCGGCTTCGCCTCGTTCAGCATCTCGCACTATCCCGGCGTGCGATCGATCGGCTATGCGGCGGTCGTCGGCATCGCGCTGAGCTGTCTCGCGTCGATCACACTGCTGCCGGCGCTGCTCGTGACCGGGAAGTTCCGCCACGAGCATGCCTCGATGCTGGGAGAGCCGCCCTCGGAGGAGTGATCACTCGCCGAAGAGCGCGTGGATGTTTCCGTCGGGATCCTTGAACCACGCCAGTTTGTGGCCGCCCGCGACGTGGATGTCTCCCACGAGCTTCGTGTCCGGCATGTTGTCGTAGTGCTCGAACACGACGCCTTTCGCGCGGAGCGCCTCGATGGTTTTCTCGAGGTCCTTCCCGAGGTTCCAGGTCGCCGCCGTCGCCTGATTCGTCCCGGCGTACTGCGAGACGTAGACGAACAGCGACGAGTTGCCGCACTTGTATTCGACGGCGCCGTCGCCTTCGACATGCGAGGTCTTCAGCTCGAGCTTGCCTTCGTAGAAGGATCGTGCGGCTTTGAGGTCCTTCACCGCGACCGTGGCCATGACGTCTTTTTCGCTAAGCATGGCCCTTCGTCATTCAAAAACCGCTCCTGCTACTTGAAGTAGCCGTTCACGTCGACGATGAAGTCCACCTGAGGGCCGGAGTTGAGGACGACGAAGCCATTCGAGGCGAGCTGCATCAGCGTGTTGTTGGCGCGTGTTTGTCCGGCGCGGTAGTTCAGGGTGCTGTTCCCGGGCCACGAACTGTCCGGCGGATAGAACGCGAGCCAGCCCGCCCCCGGCGGCGAGACGACGGTGACGTTCGCCGAGAGCACCCTGGCGCCGGACGGAATCCCGCACGTGCCGGCCGGGATCCAGATGCTTCTCGACAGTCCGCCGCCCGGCATCGGGTTCTGCGTGACGCGCGTGTCGACGAGACGGCAGGGCGTCACGGTGTAGAAGCCGGTGGCGAACGCCGAAGAATGCGGAGCCTGCGTGATCGTGAGGGTCGAGCCGGCGACGGAGATGGAGCCCGTCCTGGTGAAGGGAGCACTGTTGGCAGTGACGGTGAACTGGAACGATCCCGCTCCCTGGCCGCTCGCCGACTGCCCGAGCGCGATCATCGAGCTGTCGCTGACGGATGCGGACCAGGGACAGTTCGCGCCGGCGATCGTGACGGTGCCGGAGCCGCCTTCGCTCGGGAAGCTCGTCGCGCTCGGCGTGGCGGTGAACCCGCCGACGACGGAGGACGTGAAGGCGGTTGCGCCAAGCCGGCCGGGACCCGGAAGAGCGGTGAATGCGATGCGGATGGTCCGCGTGGCGGAGTTGTCGTAGAGGTGCGACCCGCTGACGACGAAGTGACCCGGAGACGTCATGGAGATCTGGCCGGCTGTCGGATACGTGAGGTCGCCCCAGTCGATCCAGGCCGTGTACATCTCGATGCCGCGAGCCGTATCGGGATCGGTGAAGGACGCTGCCGGTCCGGAGACTCGTCTGCCCTCCTCCGGGCAGATCGTCATTCCCGTGCCGGTCATCGCCGCGTCGGGATCGAAGCGATAGAGCGACTGCGTATTCGAGTCGCTGAACCAGATTTTTCCGTCCGGCCCCACGGTGATCGCGCGCCCGTTGACCCGGCTCCAGTCCCAGGAATGCGATGCCCCATCCGTCGTCGTGCGGACGATGCTGTTGAAGGTGTTGTCCCACAGCGCGCCGTCCGGGCCGTTCACGCGCTGCCTGGCGCGTTGTCCCCTCCAGCCGGCAGGCTTGGATTGCCAGGACGTCACGGATCCCGCGGGCGTGATGCGGTGATTGTAAATTTGCGTCGTGTACCAGAGGTTGCCGTCGGAAGCGAGGGCGATCGCGGACGGAGAGCTGCCCTGCGCGCCGAACATCGTCACCGCGCCGGCGTGGGAGATCCGCCCGATCTCGTTGCTTTTCTCGCAGGTGAACCAGAGCGCGGAATCGGGACCCGCCGCGATCGACGTGGGCTGACATCCGGCCGCGAGCGGGAACTCTGTAAATACGCCGGCGCTCGTCATGCGCACGACCTTGTCCGCCGCCGCGAGCGTGATCCAGAAGTTCTTGTCCGCGCCGTACGCGATGCCCGACGGCTTCCCGCCGCTCGCCGGCACGGTGAACTCCTGCACGGCTCCGCCGGCGTCGATGGTTCCAACGCGATTGCCACTCTCCTCGGTGAACCAGACCGCGTTCGCGACGGCGACGATCCCGAGAGGACGGTTGTCCGCATGCGGCAGCGTGTAGAGCACCGTCTCGCCGCCGGCCGGCGTGACGCGTCCGATCTGATTTTCGTTGGGCGCGGTGAACCAGAGGTGTTCCGCGGTGGATGCGAGCATCCACGGATCGGGGCCGGCGAAATTGAACGGCGCGGAAATCGACTCGCCGGCATACGTGACGCGTCCGAGTTTTTTGGACTCGCTTCCCCACCACACGCCGCTCGTCGAGGCGGAGAGCGCCCAGAGGGAATCGTCCGCCGTAGTGACGGTGTAAGTCGTCTCGACCGTGGAAGAGCCGATGTTGAATTTCGAAAGCTTTCCGTCCCGGTCCCACCACAGACGTCCATCCGCGCCGGTGACGATGTTGTTGTAGCCCCCGGACCACGGGACGACCTCGGTGATCGCGCCGGCGGTGGTGATCCTCCGGACGCTCCCACCGTTCGATACGAACCAGAGATTGCCGTCCGGACCGGCGGTGATGCCGGTCGGGTAATCCGGCTCGATCGTGAACGAGCTCAACGTCCCCGACGGCGTCATGCGCTGGATCGCCTTCGCATAGTGGTTGGAGATCCAGACGTTCCCGTCAGGACCTGCTGCGAGCCGGTTGAAAAATCCGCCCGCGCTCGAAAACGTGGTGACCTCGCCGGTGCGCGAAATCCGCAGGAGGTCATTCGTTCGAACCATCCACAGATGATCGTCGGGACCGAAGATGAGGTCCTGTGCGTTGGAGGGGACGTCGAGCTCGACGATTTCGCCGGACGTCGTCAGGTGCTGGAGCCGAAAGACACCGGTGTACCAGAGGCTGCCGTCGATCGGATCGGCCGCGATTTTGCCCGCGGACCCGAGGACGATGATCTCGAGCAGCGAGCCGTCGAGCCCCACCTTTCCGACGGCGGGCGCCTCCGGAAGGACCCACGCATAGTCCGCGGTCGCGGCGATCGCGCGCACGCGCACCGGAGTCGTGCGCGGAAGAAGAAAGCGCTCGATCGTGCCGGCGAAGACAGGGCTCGCGGCGACAAGGACGACGAATGCCGCGAGGACGCGGGTGCGGAGGATCATGGTTATTGGGATAAGATGGACCGCGCGGGAGGATACGCGAAGCCGCGACTCAAAGCCACGGGAAATCACGCGAGCGCGGCCGTCAAACTTGTATGGCTTCTGAAAAAACGATTCTCCAGGTGCTCGATCTCCTCACCATCGCGCCCCCGTCGCAGCTCGAAAGCCTCGGTGCCGAGGCGAACAGTCACGCGAAGTCCATCCGCAAGATCGTCGGGACGAAGAACATCGTCGCCGTCGGCATCAGCGAAAAGCGGAAGAAGGGGAAGTCCACCGGCAAGCTGTCGCTGACCTTCTACGTCGAGAAGAAGGTGCCGCTGTCGAAGCTCAAGGCGGACAAGCTCATTCCGCCCACCGTGCCGGAGTCGCTCAGCGGACCCGAGGCAATCCCGACCGACGTCGTCGTCATCGGGAAACTGGTCCCGGAGGTGAACGCGACCAGGAATCCGGTCCAGCCGGGAAACAGCATCGGCCACGTGAACATCACCGCCGGCACGCTGGGAGCGTTCGTGAACAAAGGGAACGCGCTGCACATCCTGAGCAACAGCCACGTGCTGGCGGTGAGCGGAACCGCGAAGAAGGGCGACTCGATCATCTATCCCGGGGCCGCGGACGGCGGGGCGATGCCGGCGGATCTGGTGGCGAAGCTCGCGGACTTCAAGAAGTTCGTGACCGGGGGCGACTTCGTCAATCGCGTCGACTGCGCGATCGCGAAGCCGACGGCCGCGCGGCTTCCTGACGTCGTCACGCAGATCAAAGGGTTCATCGTTCCGAAGGGAACGACCAAAGCGAAGCGCGGAATGGCCGTGGTCAAGGTCGGCCGCACCACCGGCAAGACGACGGGCGAGGTCCGCGACGTGAACTTCCGGTTCACGCTCACCTATCCCGGAGTCGGCGAAGTCGGGTTCATCGATCAGGTGCTCTGCTCGCGCTATACGGCGGGCGGCGATTCCGGCTCGCTCGTCATCGACCAGGCGACCGGACGCGCGGTGGGCCTGCACTTTGCGGGGGCGAACGGCGGCAGCGTCTTCAATCCGATCGACGACGTGCTCAGCGCCCTCGGCGTCACGCTCGTCACGAAGGCGATCGGCGCGCCCCAGGCCGCGCCGAAGAAAAAGAAGAAAGCGGCGAAGAAGAAAGCAGCGAAGAAGCCCGCGAAAAAGAAATAGATGGCTACGGAACGAGAGGCAAACCTCGCGCGCGAGCAGTACTCCGATTTTCTTCGGGAGCTCGGCGCTCACGCCATCGCCGTGGACGAAGTGAAGCAGAAGGGCGAAGAGACCTTCGCGGTCATCGCGTCCTTCGAGAAGAAACCGGAGAAAGCGCCCAAAACGCTCGAAGTGAGGCGCGGACGGCGAACGGTGAACGTGCCGCTCGTCGTCCGCGCCGCGGAGAAGTACCAGCTCGAATAGGACTCAGTCTTCGGCGATCACGATGACCCGGTCGTCCGCCGTGAACGTGACGCTCGTGTCCTTCGCCGGATTCACGCTGACTCCGTATCCCGCCGCCGCGTCGTTGCTCTTCGCGGCGATGCGATACCCGATCGCCACGTCGCCGCGCCTGCGCGCCGAGTCCACGACGTGCCAGTAACTCATCGCCTTGCCGACGACGACGTAGTCCGATGCCGGCTTGAGATAGATCTCCGATCCGTCGGCGTCGAAGATGTCGTCGAACACCGCGCGCAGGTCCTTGTTCTCCGTCACCTGCGCGATGAGCAGGCTGGTGAGCTTCTCGCTGACGATGAAGTCGTCGGCCTGCGTGATCTCGGCCAGCTCGCGGTTCCGGACGTCGAGCATCTCCGTGACGATCGAGTAGCGGTTCTCGCCGCTTTTCATCTCGATGTCGCGCAGGTGGAGCAGCGTCACCAGCGTCTTCGCGTCCGCCTTCTGCACCGGCAGCTGATCGGCGTAGCAGAGCACGATGATGTGCTGGTAGCTCTCCGGACGGATCGCCTCCAGCGTGGCGCGGTCGGTCGTGTCGCCGGCCTGATAGTCGACGACGTAGTTGCGCATCGCGGCGCGGGTCTCCTCCACGGCCTCCGCGATCCCTTCGCCTTCGGCGATCACGGTCAGGCTCGAGCCCGGCGCCGCGTATGCGTCGAGCTCCCGGATGATGATCGGCGCGCGCGAGTTCCATCCGAGCAGCAGCGAGCGCTCGGCCTCGGCCGTCGATGCCGCGCGCGCGACGAGCAGCGCGTCGTCGATGCGCGGCGCGGCCTTCTTGACCTGCACCGATTCGAGATCTTTGGCGATGACGATGGCTTCGTCGCCCTGCGCGAAGACCTGGGTCATCGGCGGGTTGAGCTGGACGGCTCCGTCGCGCGTCTTCACGCCGATCAGCGATGAATCGGTGAACGCCGTCAGGGCATCCGAGAAGGACAGCCCGGTGAGCGCGCCATCCGCTTTGAAGTAGATCTCGTCGCCGCCGTAATCGAGCAGTTCCGTGTAGACGGTCGAGAGTCCGGTCTGCCGGCAGGTCTGCGCGACGACGCGGGCGATCACGTCGCCGGTGTCGATCAGCTGCGCCTCGTCGCGTCCGACCAGCTTCGCCGGCTCCATGTTCTTGCGGTCATGGATCTCCGCGACGATGTGGAACTTCTCCGGCCTCCGCTCCGGATGATTCGTGATCGCGAGGATGGCCTTGATCACCTCGTTGTCGGCATCCTCATCCTCCGGCGAGAGCACGACGATCGCCCGCGCGGCGTTGAAGTTGACGATCTTCAGATCGCCGAGATCGATCGGGCTGCCGCGGCGGCAGACCACGCGCGTGGTCTTCAGCTCGGTGATGCGCTCGCGGATCTCGTCTTCCATCTGGACCTTGTCGCGGTCCGCCATGATCACGATGCGATTCTTCTTCCGGTTCTCGTTGCCGAGAATCAGCTCGCCCACGATCGCGAAAATCTGCGCGTTCCAGCCGAGGATCACGATGTGATCGCGCTCGGCGACGACGGAGCGGCCTTTGCGCAGCTCGTCGATCTGGTTGCCGACGCCGTTGCTGATCAGACCGATCAGCGTGCCGACGATGAAGACGCCGCCCAGCGTCACGCATAACATGATCAGCAGATAGAGGGTCGGTCCTTCATCGCCGCCCATCGTTCCGGCGTCGAGCGTGCGCATCAGGTTGTGCCACATCAATGCGGGGAACGACAGATGGGCACCCTTGTCGCCCTCCGGCGCGGTTCCGGTGAGGACCAGCAGGATTGCCGCGGTGGCGATGAAAACGAAGGACGCGATCGCCAGCCAGGCGATGAGCGCCGGGGTGCCGCGGGAAAGGGTGTTGTCGAAGGCGTAGCGAACGCGCTGCCGGGCCGTGAACTGCTGCATCTCGTTTCTCCTCGCGATGGACCGAATGGGGACGGTGCACCTTACCTTCGAAAGAAAATGCTTGCATCGGGTTAGGTGTTGTAGTTAACTATATCACCAGAATACGAGCGTTGACCGAATGGACCTTGAATGGAACGACAGCCAGCCGATTTACCGTCAGCTTCGCGACCGGGTCGTGAACCTGATTCTCGACGGGGCTCTGAACGAAGGCGATCCGCTGCCGTCGGTGCGTACGGTCGCGGCCGACTACCGCGTCAATCCCATCACGGTCCTGAAGGGCTATCAGCAACTGGTCGACGAGGATCTCGTCGAGATGAGGCGAGGCCGCGGCATGTTCATCAAACCCGGAGCGCGCAAGGTGCTGCTGGCAGCCGAGCGCCAGAAATTTCTCACCGAGCAGTGGCCGAAGATCAACGCAACCATTCAGCGGCTGGGGCTGACGCCGGAAGAGCTGCTGAAGGCCGCGAAGAAGGAGCGTTGAAGCGATGGCGGTCATAGAAGCACGCGGTCTCCGCAAAGCCTACGGCCCGACGGTCGCTCTCAGCGGCGTCGATCTGCGCGTCGAGGAAGGCCGCATCCTCGGCCTCATCGGTCCGAATGGCGCGGGGAAGACCACGGCGCTCAACGCGATCCTCGGCCTCACGCCTTATCAGGGCGAGCTGCGAGTCCTCGGACGCGATCCCTGGACCGAGCGCGATCTGCTCATGCGCGACGTCTGTTTCATCGCCGACGTCTCCGTGCTGCCGCGCTGGATCCGCGTCTCGCAGGCGCTCGACTACGTCGCCGGCGTGCATCCGCGGTTCGATCGCGCGAAGGCGGAAGGGTTTCTGGCCAGGACCGACATCAAACGCACCAGCAGGGTGCGGCAATTGTCGAAGGGGATGGTGGCGCAGCTCCATCTCGCGCTGGTGATGGCCATCGACGCGCGGCTGCTGGTGCTGGACGAGCCGACGCTCGGCCTGGACATCCTGTTCCGCAAGCAGTTCTACGACTCGCTGCTGAACGACTATTTCGACCGCACGCGCACCATCGTCGTGACGACGCATCAGGTGGAGGAGATTCAGGACGTTCTCACCGACCTGATGTTCATCGACCACGGGCGCATCGCGCTCGAGAGCAGCATGGAGGAGTTCGAGTCGTGCTACGCGCAGGTGATGGTGCATCCCGATCGCGTCGCCGAGGCGCGGGCTCTGAATCCGATTCACGAGCGCCAGTTGTTCGGACGCAGCATTCTGCTGTTCGACGGCGTCGATCGCCAGCAGCTCGCGGCACTGGGCGAGGTACGCACGCCCGGCATCGCGGATCTGTTCGTCGCGGTCATGGGCAACAGGGAAGGAGCAGCACGATGAACGCACCAACCGCCGCGTCCGAGCCGCGCTCGCTGTACTGGTCGGTGCGGCGTGAGATCTGGGAGAACCGCTCGGTCTGGCTCGCGCCGCTGATCGTCGCTTCGGTCGTGCTGTTCGCCACCGCGATCAGCACGCTCTGCCTGCCGATCAGGCTCCGCGCGACGTCGACTCCGGCCCAACAGCACGCCGCGATCGTCTCGCCCTTCAGTATGGCGCCGGCCCCGATCATGTTCACGACGTTCTTCGTCGGGTTCATCTACTGTCTCGACGCCCTTTACGGCGAGCGCCGCGACCGCAGCATCCTGTTCTGGAAATCGCTGCCCGTCTCCGATGGCACGACCGTGCTCGCCAAGGCGATGATTCCGCTGCTGATCCTGCCGCTGATCGCACTGGCGCTCGGCATCATCACGCAGCTCGTCCTGCTGCCGTTCGGTGCCGTGGGCCTGGCCGCGAGCGGAAGGAATCCGGGCCTGGTCTTTCGCGAATTTCATTTCTTCCGCGGGCTGCCGATCATGATCTACGGCCTGACGGTGCATGCCTTGTGGTTCGCGCCGATTTACGGCTGGTTCATGCTGGTCTCGGCCTGGGCGCGGCGGACGCCGGTCCTGTGGGCTCTGATGCCGCCGCTCCTGATCTCTGCCGTCGAGCGGATCGTCTCCCGCACCTGGTACTTCATGTACATGCTGCAATACCGGGTGATGGGAGCCATGAAGGAGGCTTTCATCTTCGACAAAAAGGGCGACATCAGCAGCCTGTCGCAGCTCACGCCCGGCCGATTCCTGAGCGCGCCGGGTTTATGGGTCGGACTGGTCTTTGCGGTCGCCTGTTTTGCGATTGCGGTGCGATTGCGCCGCAATCGCGAGCCGATCTGATTTAGCCCCCCACATCAACTGACATTCCCTCACGGAGAACGACGATGGGTACCACTGTCTTCATCGAACGCCCGAGCTCTGTCCAATGGGCCGCGAAACTCTGGTTCATTGTGGCGGTCGGCGGCCAGCTCATGCTCGCCGTCTATGTGGCGTGGTTTTATGGCAGCACGGCGCTGCACGGACGCACGGATGCCTGGTCTCGCGTCCTGACGCGCGGTTATGTCGCGGGCGACCCCGCCGGCAACTTTGCCGTCATCGGGCATCTCGCCGGGGCCGTCATTCTCATCACCTGCGGCGCGATCCTGCTCGTTCCACAGGTGCGCGACCGCGTTCCGGCCCTCCACCGGTGGGCCGGGCGCATTTACCTGCTGTCTGCGTACGCGGGCAGCCTGACCGGTCTGTACCTGACGTGGATCCGCGGGACGCGCGGCGACCTCTCGCAGTTCATCGGCGGCAGCCTCAATGCCGTCCTGATCATCGTTTGCGCGACCCTCGCCCTTCGCTCCGCGATCGCGCGCCGTTTCGCCGCGCATCGCCGCTGGGTGCTGCGCCTGTACCTGATGGTCAGCGCGTCCTGGTTCTATCGCGTCGCGCTGTTTCTGTGGCTGCTCGTCCATCACGGCCCGGCCGGCTTCGACCCTGAGACGTTTCGCGGTCCGACGCTCACCGTTCTGTCGTTCGCCAATTCCGTCGTTCCCCTCGCCGTGCTCGAGCTCTATCTGCGCGCGCAGAGCGCCGGCGCGCCGTTCCGCCTCTCCATGGCCGCAATCCTTCTCGTGCTCACCGTTGCCATGGGCGCCGGCATCTTCGCCGCGACCGTGGAGATGTGGCTTCCGATCATCCGCACCGGACATCCCAATTTCTAAGGAGAAAGAACATGCCGGTGGAGCTCTCCATGGACCGCTTGAGAACACCTTCCAGAACGTCGCGGCTCCGACGCCCGGCGATCATCGCGGCGGTTGCGGTCGCGGCGGTCGCAGGCGGCGTCCTGCTCGCCGGGATCGACTTCAGCACGCAGCGAGTCGATCGCACGAAGCTCAGCATCGAGACCGTCCAGCGGGGCACGATGGAAATCAAGGTCGCCGCCAACGGCCAGCTGCTGTCCAGACGCATCGAGCATTTCGCCGCGCAGGTTCCGGGCCGCGTCGCGAAGGCGGACACCCGGCCCGGCGCGGTCGTGCAGGCCGGACAGGTGCTGGTGGAGCTCGACAATCCCCAGCTCATTGCCGCCGCCGAGGAAGCGCAGTCGGCGTGGGAAGGCGCCGTGGCCGAGCTCCAGGCCGCGGAGGCCGAGCTGCAGACCGGCATGCTGAATCAGGAAGTCGTGCTGATTCAGGTGCAGTTCAATGCCGAAAAGGCGAAGGCGAAAACCGAAGCCGATGAGGCGCTGGCGCGCAACGGCCTCATCTCGGACATCGAGCTGAAACGCTCGCGGCTCGACTCGGCGCAGTTGACGAAGACCGGCGACATCGAAGCGCGGCGCCTCCGGAAGGTCCGCGACAACATCCAGAACCAGCTGGCCGTCCGGCGGTCCCGCGTCGCGCAGCTCGCGCGTGCGCTGGAGCGCGCACGCGCGCAGGCTGCCGACCTGAAGGTCGTCGCCGGAATCAGCGGCATCGTGCAGGCGATCAACGTCGAAGTCGGGCAGCAGCTGCAGCCCGGCAACCCGATCGGTCGCATCGCGCGGCAGGACCAGCTCTATGCCGAGCTCCGGGTTCCGGCGCGAGAGGCCACGCAGGTGCGGGTGGGACAGAAGGTCGTCGTCGACACTCGCAACGGCACGGTGAACGGGACCGTCAGCCGCGTCGACCCCGGCGTCACCGACGGCACCGTCATTGTGGACGCGGCTCTCGAGGAGCCGCTGCCCGCCGGCACGCGCCCGCAGCTGCAGATCGAGGGCGTCGTCTACATCAGCCGGATTCCGAACGCGCTCTACGTTGGCAAACCCGCCTACGTGAAAAACGACGCCGCGATCACGGTCTGGAAACTCGACCCGGCCGGCCGCTATGCGACGAAAGTTCGTGTCCGCACGGGAGCGGTATCACTCAATCACATGCAGGTGCTGGACGGCCTGCAAACGGGCGATCGCATCATCACTTCGGAAATCGGCGAGTTTCAGGATCAGGAGCGAATTCTCCTGAAGTAAGGGCTGACGATGAATCTCTGGTTCGACTTGAAATACGCATTGCGGCTCCTCAGGAAGTCCTGGGGCTATTCACTGATGTGCGCCAGTGTCGTCGCGCTCAGCGTGGGCCTCGCGGTCTGGACGAACGCGCTCACGTACAGTCAGGTCTTCAAGCCCCTCGGCTTCTCCGGCTCGGACCGCTGGTACAGCGTGCAGCTCGCCGCCGACGCCGCGGCCCGGGCACGGCCGGCGGTCGACGCGTACACCTATCAGAAGCTGCTCGAGCGCAATCGCTCGGCCGACCACCTCGGCGCCTTCGCGAATCAGTCCGTCGTGCTCAGTGAAGGCCAGGCCACCACGAGCCTGCGCGGCGCCTGGATCAGCCCGCGGCTGCTCGCGGCCATGCGCGTCCCGCCCGTCCTCGGCCGCACGTTCGAGGAGAGCGATGGTCATTCCGACGCCGCGGCCGTGGCGATTCTCAGCTTCGACGCCTGGCAGAACTACTTCGCCGGCGATCCGGCCATCATCGGCAGGACGGCGCGCATCGACGCGAAACCCGTGCAGATCGTCGGCGTCATGCCGCGGGAGCTCCTGGCGTTTCAGGACTACGAGCTCTGGATGCCGCTGCAGTTGCCGAAACTCGCGCGGCCGAGCGACTCGGCGATGACGCTGTATCCGCTCCTCGTGCTGCGCGAGAACCAGAGCCTCGATTCCATCGTGAACGAGATGAACGCCGCGATTGCCGACGTCAACGGCGATCATCCGAAACTCTTCCATGCCGCGCGGCACGTGGCGTTGATTCCGGCGGGAAGGATGTTCACGCACGGCAACACGCCGATCGTGGCGATGATGAGTCTCATGGCCGTGGGCGTGCTGCTCCTCGGCGGGGTGAACATCAGCATGGTCTTTCTCGCCCGCCTGCTGGAGCGCAGCCGCGAGCTCGCCCTGCGGACCGCGCTTGGCGCATCGCGCGGGCGTCTGCTGCGCCAATGCCTGCTCGAAACCGCGCTGATCGTGCTCGTCGGACTCGCGGTGGGTTATGGACTGGCCGTCCTCGGCATGCGATGGGTCGAGGGCATCGACAGTTTCGGGAGGCAGATCTTCGCCACCGGACGCTCGACCAATTTGCCGCAGCTGCGCGCCTTCGATCTGGTGGCCGCCGTGATCGCGGCGATGGTCATCTGGCTCCTCAGCACGTTGATTCCCGCGTCGCGCATCGCGAAACAGGACGCGGCCGTGGTGCTGGCGGGCAGCGGCAAGGGCGCGACGATCCGCGGCAGCAACAGGAGCGTGGCCCTGCTCGTCGGACTGCAGGTCGTGATTTCGTGCGTCGTGCTGGTGACCTGCGGCAACGTCGTGCTGGCCGTCCGCAGGGAAACGAGCAGGCCGACAGGGCTGAACACGTCGCAGGTTCTGCTGTCGACGAATCCCACCGGATTCGGCGCGCGTTACCCCGAGCCCCTGCAACGCATTCGTTACTGGGAGGACCTGACGGCCTCGATCGAGCGCAGGCTGCCGGGCGCTCAGGTGGCTTTCACCACCGCTCCTCCCAGCCGGCCCGTCCGCGTTCCGGCATCGATCGAGACGCAACAGGGCACGGACCATCAGGGCGCGCTGACCCTGCCGCTCACCATCGTGTCCGAGAACTACTTCACGATGATGGGCGTCGGCCTGCGCTCGGGGCGCTTGTTCGACAGTACCGACAACAGCGGCTCGCTCGCCGTGGCCATCGTCGACGAGAAAATGGCCGCGCGCTTCTGGCCCGATCACGACGCCCTCGGCAAACGCGTCCAGTTGAATTCCACGGATAACGGCTCCTGGCTGACAATCGTCGGCGTCGTCTCGTCCGTTCCCGGAGCCCCGTTCCGCGTCGACGCCGACCTCGGGTCCATTTACCAGCCATTGCGCCAGACCGCCCCGCAGTCATTCCAGGTGCTGGTCCGGTTGCCGAGCTCCTCGACCGACGCACGGGCCGCACTGCGGGCCGCGGCCTTCGCGGTCGATCGCGACCTGCCGCTGCACAACCTGCAACTGCTCGATGACTACCTCGCCGCGGTGAAAATGGGGACCGCCGCCATGATCCCGGTGTTTTCGGCCATCTCGCTCATTACGGCGATGCTGGCGGCTTCCGGCCTCTTCGGACTGATCAGCCGCTCGGTCGCGCAGCGCACGCAGGAAGTCGGGATCCGCCGCGCGATGGGAGCGACCGTATGGCGCGCGACCTCGATGTTCCTGCGCCAGGGCGCGCTGTACCTGGCCGTGGCCATCGCCGGTCTCGGCCTCGGGACCCTGGCCATGCCGCTCCTCAGCCGCGCGATCCCGAACATTCTCGAACACGTCATCCCGGTCGCATTGTGCGTCGCCGTGCTCATTGCGGCCGTCATTTCCACCGCGTCGTACCTCCCCACGCGCCGCGCCGTGGCTCTCGAGCCGGGCGACGCGCTGCGCTACGAATAAGGAGACCGTCCATGAATGCCCAACACCTGATCGATCTGCAGGGCATCAAAAAAATCTTCCAAACCGACGAAATGGAAACCGCCGCCCTCGACGACATCCATCTCAGCATCGACGAGGGCGAATACGTCTCCATCAGCGGCCCCTCGGGCTGCGGAAAGTCGACGCTGCTGTCGGTCATGGGACTCCTGAACTCCTCGACCGCCGGGAAGTACTTCCTCAACGGCGCGGAGGTGACGGGCCTGCCGCCTGCCGAGCAGGCCCGCGTTCGGAACCGCGAGATCGGCTTCATCTTCCAGGCCTTCAATCTGATTGGCGACATGAGCGCGTTCGAGAATGTCGAGCTGCCGTTGACGTTCCGCAGCGACGTCGACCGCAAACAGCGCCGCGAGCTGGTCCTGACCGCGCTCGAACAGGTCAACATCCCGGAGCGAAGGAAGCACTTCCCGTCGCAACTGTCCGGCGGCCAGCAGCAGCGCGTCGCCATCGCCCGCGCCCTCGTGGGCAAGCCGAGGGTTCTCCTCGCCGACGAGCCGACGGGCAACCTCGACTCGAAGAACGCGCAGCTGGTCATGGACCTGCTCGACACCCTGCACGCGCAGGGCAGCACGATCGTGATGGTCACCCATGACCCGCGCTTCGCCGAGCGCGCGGACCGTCAGGTCTCCCTGTTCGACGGGAAGATCGTGGACGACCGTCGCGCCCCGAAAGGATGCTGAGCCATGTCACCCATTCTGTTCCTTCACATCAGCGGCGCCGTCGTGGGACTGCTCTCCGGCGCCATGGCCGTAATGTTCCGCAAGGGCTCCGGCTGGCACGCCGCCGCCGGCAATGTCTTCTTCGTCTCGATGGTCTGCATGTCCTCGAGCGCCGCCTGGGCCGCCGCCTTCGAGCGCCCGAACCGGGTCAATTTCATGATGGGCATCCTGACGCTCTACCTCGTCACCACGGGCTGGGTGACGGGAAGACGCAAAGACGGCAGGCCCGGCCTGTTCGACCGGATCGCGCTCCTGATCGTCCTCGCGGACGGCCTGACCGGCATCGCATGGGGCTTCAAAGCCGCGGCCACCGCGATGCGATCCCTCGACAAGATGCCCGCCCCCTTCTACTTCGTCTTCGGCACGATCGCCCTGCTCTGCGCCGCAGCGGACCTGCGCATGATCGCCCGCGGCGGCTTCACCGGCGCCCGCCGCATCGCCCGCCACCTCTGGCGCATGTGCTTCCCGCTCTGGATCGCCGGCATGTCCCTCTACCCCGGCCAGGCGAAGCTGTTCTCGAAGGCGCTGCGCGACACGAACCTGCTCACGGTCCCGCAGTGGCTGCTGGCCGCGTTCACGATTTACTCGCTGGTTCGGGTGCTGCGGAACCGGGCGGGGAGGAGGAAGGAGCCGGTGCAGAGCGCCGCAACGCAGGTGAAGGCGGCGGCGTTGAGCGATGACGAGATGCGGGTGATTGCCGCGAACGTTGCTCGGTACTTTTGAGGTGGAGGAGGGGGTTGGTGGAGGCGGCGGAGGCGAACCCGTCATGTGTTGTTTCGTTTTCAGCAACTTACTGAAAACACGATCCGCAAGAACCGCGACCGGTGCGAAAATCCACCTGCTCCAGGCGAACCGAGCGCGTGTAGCAAGGGAGAGTCGCAGTGGCATTGAGCCGTCGGCAGTTTCTCAAGTTCAGCGCCGCGATTGGCGCATCGTTCGCGTGGGCCGGGACCGGGGCTGCCAGATCTTCGCAATCAGCCTGGAAGGAGCGCCGCGATCTCTATCCGGAGGGCGTGGCGTCGGGGGATCCGGGACCCGACAGCGTCATCCTGTGGACCAGGCGGCCCTTCGATCAGGGCGCCCGACAGGTGTTGACGGTCGAGATCGCCGAGGACCAGGACTTTCGCCGCATCGTCGCCCACGCCTCGGCGGCGGTTTCGGCGGCGGCGGACTGGACGTGCCGGGTGCTCGTCGGAGGGCTCAAGCCGGCCCGCGTTTATTGGTATCGCTTCACCGACGCCAGGGGCAACGGCAGCCGCATCGGCCGGACCATCACCGCGCCGCGGCCGAACGATCCGCGTCCGGTCCATTTCGCCTTCGTCAGCTGCCAAAGTGTCAATGAAGGGAAGCTCAATGCCTACCGCCGCATGATCTTCGAAGATGAGCGCGCGACGGCGGAGAATCGGCTCGACTTCGTCCTGCATCTCGGCGACTTCATCTATGAGGTCGTCCAATATCCGGATGAAGTGAAGACCCGGTACGACCGCACGATCTACGAAGTTGCGCGCATTCCCGATGGTCACAAGGTCGGGAACTTCCATATCCCGCTGACCGTCGACGGCTACCGCGCCGTTTACAAAGGCTATTTACACGATCCCGACCTGCAGGACGCGCGGGCGCGCTGGCCGTTCGTCGCCATGTGGGACAACCACGAATTCTCCTGGCAGGGTTGGCAGAGCATCGTGAAGGCCGGTCGCTTCGAGCAGCCCGGTCAGAGTGTGAAGGTCGCCGCCAATCAGGCCTGGTTCGAATATCTGCCTTCCCGCGTGGCCGCCCCCAGCGGGTCGCTCGAGCGGTTCGATCCTCCGGCGGTGAAGAATGTTCCGATCGACAAGTTCGATGCGAACGGACTCGGAACTGAGCCCAACAATCTAATCGCGATCAACAGCCTCAAGGCCTATCGCGCCCTGCGTTACGGCCGTCATCTCGACCTGATCATTACCGACCAGCACAGCTATCGCGGCGGCGACCCGTTCAGCGATCCATCGCTCGATAACATCGGCGCCGAGTTTCCCGGCATGTTCCCCGAGGATGCGATGAAGGTTCTCGACGGCGGCCGCGCCTTCAACGGCGGCAATCCGCCGGCGGAGATCCACTTCAACGACGCGCATGTTGCCAACCCGCGGAGGCAAGCGCCGCCGCAGGCGATCCTCGGTGCGACTCAGAAAGAGTGGTTCAAGAACCGGCTCAGGCGCTCGACAGCGACCTGGAAGGTCTGGGGTAATTCGCTTGGCGCCCTCGACAGGCGGGCAGACCCTCAAAACCTGCCTCCAGGTCTCACGAAGGAATCATGGCCGAAAGACCGCTACGCCAGCCTTGGCGGCGGCGATCACGGCACCGCCTGGCTGGAGCGCACGGAAATCTATGACCTCGTCCGCGACGCCAGGATCACCGGCTTCGCGATCGTCTCGGGCGATCGGCACAGCTTCTGGGCCGGGTATGCAGCGGCCGATCTGCCACCGGGCAAGTTCGAGCCGGTCGGCCTGAGCTTCGTCGGCGCCTCGCTCACCAGCCCCGGCGGGATGGAGGCGACCGAGCACAACCTGCCGAAGGACGCGCCTCTGCGGGCGTTGTTCCTCGCCGACCGGCCGAACGGCGGCAAGCCGGATTGGACGTTCAACATGCTCTTGCGCCACGGGGTCCGCTCGTGCCTGGACTATGCGAAGAATTTCGACCTTGCTCGCGCGCGGGCGCTCTCCAATCCGGCCCTCGCGCCGCATCTCGAGTTCGTCGATTTGGGCGGCCACGGCTATGCGACGGTCCGGCTCACGGGCGACGAAATGCGGACCGAGTTCGTCTGCATCCCGCGCCCCATCACGCGCAGCGAGACCGCCGATGGCGGTCCCCTCCGCTACCGTGTCGCGCACAGCGCCAGGCTCTGGCGCCCCGGCGAAGCGCCCCGTCTCAAGCAACAAGTCCTGGAAGGCGACCCCGGCCTGTCGATTTGATTGCCGCGCGGTCAGAGGGTTGGTGGAGGCGGCGTGGTTATCTCACGGGCGCTGTCTGCACCCACTTTCTCACGACTCTGCCGAGTGGACTCTTCATCGAGCCCGCGGCGGTGTTGACGATGTCGACTCCGCGCTGGTCCAGCCCCTCGTAGATCTCGTCTCCCAGGAAGGTGGAATACTGGCCCGCCCTCGGATCGGCATTCGCCTCGATCGATGCCGTGACCGCCGCGAGCCAGGAATCCCGAAGGCCCAGCACCTTACGCTGAACGTCGATCACCCGCTGCCACTCCCTGAGCCGCCCGGCCGTCGGGAGCAGCTCCGCCGGGTTGGCGGAAATCCGGTCGAGGGCGTCGCGGAGCCGCATCCCCTTCAACAGGCCGGTCGAGCGCAGGAACCGCTCGAGCTCGGGCTCGACTACGGTCGTCCGCACGTGATTCCACACGGAGGCGGTGGCGGAAAAAGTGAGCGCGTCGGTCGCGTATCGCGTCTGGTTCCCGCGCGCGAAGTCCGCGCGTTCGCGTGCGTCCTCGGCGCGCGCATTCGCGCGCTCTGTGCTCGCCTCGAGACGCTCGAGGGTGGAACGCAGCGTGTAGTTGCCCTCGCGCAGCTCGATGACGCGTTTCTCGAGCGGCGACAGGCGCACGCGCTGCGAGTCGACCGCCGGAGCGAGCACCGCGATGGACGATGCCAGGCCATCCAGCGCGTCGAGCTTGACCTCGACGGTTCCGGCAGGCGGCGACGGCGGCAGGGACAGCGGGACCGGCGTGCCGCGCGCCGCGACGATCTGCGGGCGCGCCTGGACCGCCCGGATCTCCTCCGGACGCTTCGCCGGCGCGGCGAAGACGTGATCATTCCGGAAGTTGTCCCCGAATGCCTTCTCGAAGTTGTCGCGGTCCCCGGGACTGGGCATGACGGCCAGCAGCTCATTCCGGACGGCGACCTGCATCTCGAGCAGTCGGCCGCTGGATTGCTCACCCTTCTTCCACAACCTGCCGGCGCGCTCTTCCTCGGCGCTGGCCTCGTGCTCAGCGAGGATGCTTTCGCCCTGCGCGATCAGCTCCCCCGACCGCGTGCTCCCTTCCCTCGACTGCAACTGAGACCGCACCAACTCCCAGGTTCTGATTTGACCGGGATATGACGCCAGCCGGCTCTTATTCTCTTCGAAACGGTGGGCGAGCCCTTGTTGACGGGTCGCGGCCAGCACGAAGTAACGGTCGACCCGCCGCTCCAGAACGACAGTACTCATGCTCGGCGTCGCATCGAACGACTCGCCCGCGCCAGCGGTGACGAACGGCCGGAGCCGGTCGAGAATCAGCTGAAAGCGCCTGTTCAGGTCATCGAGGCGGGCGTCGTCTCCGGACGAGGGCAGACCGGGCTCGCACCCGCGTGGATCCACGCACACGCCGGGAGGATCGGGAGGCTCCTGTGAGAGCGCCGGCGCGGCCGAGGCGAGGAACATCATGAACAGCGTCTCAGGCACGAACCGCCGTCTGCTTTTCATCTACGCACTCCGTTGCCTGACAACGGCACCGCATGACCCAATATTGCAGGAATTCCATCACGGCGGCGTCGAGGACCGCGTGCAGCGACGATTCATCGTTGGTGGAGGCGGCGGGAGTCGAACCCGCGTCCGAAAACAGTGGCAGCCTGGCTCTACATGCTTGTCTCTCCGTTTGATCTCGTCCTCGCCTTGTCCGGAGAGCGGGAACCGGACGAGGACCAGCCTCTTAGTCTCGTGACGCGCGCGTAGGCGTTGCGCGCGTCACCAGCTCACATCATGACACTCGGTCCCTCCGCCGTGAGCGGGCGGCGGGCGAGCGCTCGTGGGTTATTAAGCCGCGAGAGCGAAATCGTTATTCGCGTTTGTGTTTTTCGATC
>Ga0134123_10000560_pt1 | contig 24285 bp, 18 predicted proteins | sample KB303_FD_96460 | JGI IMG/M metagenome (GOLD analysis project Ga0134123, IMG submission 96460) | Terrestrial soil microbial communities without Nitrogen fertilizer from Kellogg Biological Station, Michigan, USA - KB3-0-3 | ecosystem: Environmental > Terrestrial > Soil > Unclassified ...
CCGAACCGGATCGATCTCTACACCGCCCGCGAGGGCGACACGTGGCAGAGCATCGCCGAGCGCCAGAGCAAAAGCATCATCAAGGCGACGACGCTCGCCGTCATGAACGGCCATCCGGTCAACGACCAGCCGCCGCCCGGCGAGCGGCTCAAGATCGTCGTCGGCGAATGATCAGGAAAGCCTTTCAGATCGTCGCGGGCATCGGCGCGGTGGGCTTCGGCCTGCTCGTCTACGCGTATCTCACGCTGCCCGACGTCCGTCCGCTGATCACCGAAAACCCGTCGACGACGGCGTTCATCAGGCTGCGCGCGGACGAAGCGATCGAGCGCGGCGAGAAGCCCAGGCGCGTGCAGCGATGGGTCGGCTACCGTCACGTCTCGTCCGACCTGAAGCGCGCCGTGCTCGTCGCCGAAGACGACGCGTTCTTTCAGCACGAGGGCGTGGACCTCGCGCAGCTGCAGGAGTCGATCGAGATCGACTGGGCGAAGGGGAAGTTCACGAGGGGCGCGAGCACGATCACGCAGCAGCTCGCGAAGAACCTGTATCTCTCGCCGTCGAAGAACCCGCTGCGGAAGGTGCGCGAGCTGATCATCGCCCGGCGGCTCGAGGCGGAGCTGAAGAAGGCGCGAATCCTCGAGCTGTACCTGAATGTGATCGAGTGGGGCGAAGGCGTCTACGGCGCGGAAGCCGCAGCGCAGACGTACTTCCACGAACCCGCGGCGGATCTCGATCCCGTGGAATCGGCGCTGCTGGCCGGCGCGATCGTCAACCCGCGGCTCCTGAACCCCGCGCATCCGACGAGGCGGCTGCTTGCGCGCCAGCAGCTGATTCTCCGCCGGATGGGCGGCGTCTCACCGCCGAGCCCCGAGCCTGTCGAACACGCGCCGGCTCCGGCGGTCGAGCCTGCGCCAATTCCTCCAGCCGACGACGTCCAGTAACGCGGAGCTGCCACATGAAAGCCCGCCGCAACTGGGCGCTTGTTGCGTGTCTGCTGTCGGTTGCCTGCAGTCCGACACGTGGATGCGCCGAGTCTCGATTTGCTCTGGCTCCGGAATCCCGGTTGCCTAAGTGGTTTCAGCAGTCGTCGCAATCCAAACGAGAAGGCCTTGATGTAGAGATGACCTACTACGTTCCTCTTGCGGGTGGCGCGGGCACTGCCATCTTCGTGCTTTCGGACCAGAACGGGCGAAAGCTGGCAGAAGTTCAAGCGACCATGCGCGACGATCATCCTCTGACGTTGTCTCCTGCACCCGCGAGCGGACCGCTTCTCTATCCTTCCTATGTGGTGGCCACGGCCCACGATGTGACGGAGGTTATTGAACATCGCAAAAGGGATGGTTTCTTCTACATCACCGACGATCCACAGGTCAGGCGCAAGTTCGGAGTCGCACCGTAATCAGAGGCGTCAGACGCGTGTTCCGGCAAGGCCAGAGCGCTGGGTGAGAAATCAACTATGAATGGTTACCTTAGTGGGGCGGTTGTCGTCGCGTCGATGCTGAACGTCGTGCCTGCGATGGCGACGACGGTTCACGTGCGCGTCGTCGACCCGACCTGGGACGCATTGCCAAGCGTCGTCGTTCACTTGTCCGCGGTTCAGGATTGCGCACGAAAAAGCGCGCAGGCTGTGTCTCAACGTCAGAGCCGCACTGCGGTTGAAGGTACGGCAACCTTCGATGCAGTGAGCCCTGGTTACTATCTGATTGCGGTAGGTTCCGACGGCGGCTTCGAGGCTCGCGCAGAATGCGTCGATCTGACGCATCCAGGGCCGAGCGGCAAGGCATATGTACAAGTCCGGCTTCGTCCTGATCCGCGGCGCGCTTTCGTGCTCTCCGACCCGGCGGCGGTACCAGATAAATCACCAGAACTCACGGTCGGCGATTTACTTGGTGCCTATGTTGTGGATGCTGGCGAGATTCTTCAAGTTCGTCTGATGGCAGACGGCGCTGGTCTAGAGGTTGAACTGCCGGATCTTCGCGTGTTGTACTTTCCGTCAAGAAGCCGCTGGGAGTTCGCGGGACAGGACGGCACACTCGTGTTCCAAATTACTAACGGTCGTGTAGTCGGCCTCAGTCTCACTCCGAGAAAGCTAACGGCGAAGAAGGGCCGCTAAGGCACACTCAGGAGGGATCTCGAGGATGCCTAATTACCTTTCGACCGTGCTGCGTTCGGCGGTAGTCGCGACTTCGTTTGCCTGTTTGACTGCTCAGTCGACAGGCGCGGGGTTTGCGCCCGACTCGCTAGTTGTACTGCCGAACGCCACGGAGGTTATGCGGGAGAACCGATATAGCGGGATCGTTACATACGTTGTGACAGACGAATACCCGGCGGAACAAACGATACGATCACTTTTGGGACGACTTGAGAAAGCACATTGGACACCGACCGACGATCTATTCAACGCCCCGGGTGTGACAGCACAGCAAAAGTGGAGCGTGGTCCGCGCGAGAGGCCGAAACAACTTCAACTGGAGCGGTTATTGGTCGGATCCTGAAGGTAATGTCGTCTCGATAAACCTCAGCAACCAGATGCTTTCGCCATTCAACGGTTCTACTCCCCTGAGAATGGAGAAACTTGTAAGGGTACAGATCATCAAGTATTCGGCCAAGCTAGCTCAACGAATCAGAGCGACACGTTAACGTGTGTCTGCGCGATGCGGAGCGCGACGAAGCAGCGTGCAGACAAGAAGTAGTCCCCAATGGTCGTTCTGCTGGGCTGGATAGTCGTGGTGGTCGGATTTGTGGGGCTTCTGCTCTTGCGGGCCGGTCCCGTCATTCGAAAGCGGTTACAGCGAAGTTGGCGACGGACGCTGCGGGTGTCAAGAAGAGACAAAAGCTAGTCGTGGAGCTTTGCGACCGATCAGTTGACCCGAGATTAATCAAGCGTACCCATATGAGTCGTGATCGTGGCCGGACAAAAGCGGATAGTGCTGAGGACTTCGCGAACGCTAGTCGACTCTGGGACCAGGGCCAGCTTTCGCGTGCGTTCAAGCTGTTCTTGAAATTGGCGAAGCGTGGCGACAGGGCTGCTGAATTGAACGTCGGATACTTTCACGATCTTGGTCTCGGAGTCAGGAAGAATCCAAGAAGCGCTATCAGGTGGTACATGCGAGCCCATCGGCATGGCAATCCAAGCGCTGCGCACAATATCGGAACGATTCATCGCGATCGGGAAGATACAAAGCGGGCGCTGATGTGGTTTCGTCGGGCTCTCTCATCGGGCAATGTTGGAAGCGCCCTGGAAATAGCCAAGCTGTACCTGCCGGTTGATCGGATTCGCGCTGCGAAGTACTTGAAGCTCGTGTCGAAGTCTGATGTCGTCAGCGAGGCAGACAGGCGAGAATCAAGAAAGATCCTCAGAAGAATCTCTGTGAAACGAAACGGTGCGCGAGGTTAGCGGGCTCTCGCGGAGGCCGCGTCAGTTCTTCCAGCCGACGACGTCCAGTAACACGGAGGTCACAACGAACGTCAGTCAAGCAGGGCGCAGCCGCGATAATTCGTGGCACTAATGCATCGCGTTGATCTTGAAGACGTCGGACAAAGTCCGACAGTTCGTGAACGTACGCCGCACTCCGTATCGATCTCGCAACGGTGGCCTCTTGTCCGTGGACCTGTCGCCGCCCTCCAAACAACACTTCACTCTCGTGAGGCCGGCTCGCTACGGAACTCCCCCCCGACTGCTCGAGCGTCTTAGATCGCGTGCTGCCGCGGTCATCTGCTTCGCGGCCGCAATAATCCTGGGCTCGCAACGTGCGCGCGGCCAGACGCCGACCGACGCAACCCTGGCGCCTACGTTGACCTATCCCGCCAACGGCGCCACGAACGCGGACATGACGCGTCCGGTCGAATGGACGACCGTTCCCGATGCGCAGACCTATTACCTGTATATCGGCACCTCGTTGGGAGAAAAGGACCTCGTGGACACAGGAGGTCTGCTCGCGACCTCATTTCTCGTGTCGGGTCTCCCCAGCGGTCCGATGCTCTACGCTCGCATCTGGGCAGAGGTGGACGGGATCTGGTACTCGACCGACAGCACATTTACCGCTGCGCCATCGGCGCCAGCGCCGCCGCTGACCGCCACGCTGATCTATCCGGCCGACAAGGCCGCGAACATCGACCAGGCACAACCAGCGACGTGGAACGCCATCCCCAAGGCCGACGCGTATTACCTGGACATCGGTACGACCCTGGGCGCGAAGGACGTCATAGACAGCCAGGGGCTGCACACAACGTCGTTTCCGATCGCGTTCATCCCGTCCGGACGGCCCCTCTACGCGCGGCTCTGGACGTCCGTCGACGGCCGTTGGCGATACACCGATTCAACCTTTACTGCCGCGCCCATTCAGCCCACATTCGTCTTTCCCACGGACGGCGCGATTGGAATCGACGGGTCGCATCCTTTTCAATGGACGTCGCCGGCCCATGCGTCCGCGCAACAGCTGCTCGTCGGCACCGTCCCGGGCGGGAGCGACATCTTCGACAGCGGTCAGATGATGAGTACGAGCGTCGTGGTGCCGGGGCTCGCGGCGACGGGGACGTTGTACGCCCGCGTACGGTCGCTCACAAGCAGCGGTTGGATTTCGTCAGATGTCGCGTTTACGCTCGCCCCCAACGTCGCTGCAGCCTCGATGCTCGCGCCGGCCGACGGCGAGACTGCGTTCGATTCCGCGACGCCGTTTACGTGGTCTGCCGTGCCGTTAGCGCGTGCATACCGGCTGCGAATCGGTACGACGCCTGGGGCCAGCGATGTGCATGACAGCGGAGAGATCGGCATTACGCGGCGGTTCGTGTCTCGCCTTCCCCTGGGACTGTTATACGGCCGCCTCGACACGAAACTCGCTGGTCAGTGGCACGGCGTTGACTTCCATTTCACGGTGAGTGCCAACAACACATTGCGAACGTTGCAGATTCAAAGTGCGATGTGGGCCACCGACATCGTGCGGAACATGGCGGACGACGCGAACTGGCCATTTTCGTGGTCGCCTTTGGCGGGTGCCGTGTACACGCGTCGCGCATTTCAGGCAGTGTGCACCGACTATACGAGCATCCTGTTGCGCGAACTGGCGGACATGAACCTTCCTCTGCAGGCAAGACGTGTTGACGTACTGTTCAACTCGAACAACCGCGACGCACACGCGCTCGTCGAGATGCTCGATCCCGCCGCCAGCCGGTGGATGTTGCTCGACCCGACCTTCGATCTCACCGTGCTGCGAGCGAGTGATAGGAGCTGGGCCACGGCGGATGACCTATCTGCATCGACTGTCAGCCAACGGTGGGGCGACGTGTCGTATCAGTTTCTCGGCGCGCTTGGCGACCTGTATGTCCGGAATTACTATCTCGACTACCCGCTGCTGTTTCTTGACGTGTTGCACGACGGCGCAGCGATTGTCCCAGGCAAGGGCGTCACCGTGCTGCCCTTTATGGAGCGCCTCTCGTTACCGGCCTCTGGAGACTTCGCGCCGTACGCCGCACGATGCGCCGGCGACTCGACAGCATCGCTGAACATCGACGGTGTCGATCAGTCGCTTGACTGCCGCAATGTCGATGGCTTCTCGTTCGTTTTCGGCGCCTCCACGGTCGCCGTTGGTGTGCAGACCGCGCCGTTGATCAATCTGTACCGGCCTCGGCGATTCGTGTTCTGATTTTGCGGGGTCGCTTAAGCCGACCAGCCGCAACCGCGCGCCGGCTGATTTTCCGGCGAATGGGCGGCGTCTCACCGCCGAGCTCTCAGCCTGTCGAACGAGTGCCGGCTGTCGGCTGAGCCTGCGTCAGTTCCTCCAGCCGACGACGTCCAGTAACACGGAACAAACTAAGTATTTCGAAAAGGACTGCGCTGCCACACAAGTCGCAGGTAGGACAAAGGCCTACTGCGACGGCCGCGTATTCATTGAGCCAATATCCCTCGCTCTTGCACATTCACAGCGTAGAGGCCTTAATCGATCGACTGGAGAAGAAACAACTACCAGGCCTTTGTAGCTGTTACTCATCCAGGTCGACCGTTCGCCGACGATCTCGCGCACTTGAGGCCGGATTCTGCGAGTCGAGGCGTTCATTCTCAGGCATATCGAATGCAGCCGTGGGCGACGATATGACGAAGTCCATTCTTGTTGTTGACGACGACGCTGGAACGACCGATGTGTTTGTCGCCGCACTTCGGATGGAGGGGTTTGACGCCATATCGGCGGCGGACTGTCGCGATGCTCTTGACGTCGTGCGGGGATGGACGCCGCAGTTGGTTATCTGCGACCTCAATTTGCCCGACGGTACGGCCCTGGAGGTCCTCGAGGGCTATCGGAGTCGCGGGCTCTCCACCCCGTTCATCATCATCACGGGATTTGGCACCGTCTCATCAGCCTTGGAAGCGGGACGACTGGGGGTAGTTGCGTACCTCGAGAAACCAATATCCTCCGACGACTTACTGGAACTTGTCCGCAACCAGTTCGCCAAGACCTTCAGCATCAACGATCTACCGAACGGATACGCGGCTCGAGCGAAATTGGTTATGGAGCGACGCTACGCTGAAATCGGACTCGACGTGCGAAGCGTCGCGAGCGCGGTTGGCGTGTCCCCACAATATCTGTGTCGTCTTCTTAAACAACAATTTGGATTAACGTTCGCGAATCTTCTCCGCAACATTCGCATCACCGAGGCTCGCCGGTTGATTCGAGAGCACTCGTGTCCGTTGAAAGAGGTCGCGTTTCGCGTCGGCTTCCGCAGAGCCTGTCAGTTCACGAGAGTGTTTCGCCATCAGTGCGGCATCTCTCCCTCGCAGTATCGTCGTCAGCCCCCAAGCGCGGCTGCCGGCCGAGCCGCGGTCTAGTTTCATCTAGCGCAAGCGAATGTCACTGTAGAACAACACTTCGGTCTCCCGCCGACTGACCAACCTGACGCATCCTTCTGCGCATCGTTCTGTAGTTAAGAAGTTCTGCGCAGCGGGAATCCAACCTGTCAGGAGTGTCGGTGGTTATGGCACAGCTTCCAGTGCGAACGAGATCGTCATGGCTACTGGTGGCCACACTGTCGATGCTGTCGCTGCTCGGCAACGCGGTGGCCTCAGCTCAGAGTGCTGGAGGCGGCACGTCCCATTCAACCGTCGTCACGTCCGGTGGCGCCCTCTGGTCATGGGGCGCGAACGGGAACGGCCAGCTCGGCGACGGCAGCACAACGCAGCGCGTCCTTCCAACGAATGTCTCCACCCCGTCAAGCCTCACCGCGGTTGCCGATGGCAATGCTCACACGCTCGCGTTGAAGTCGGACGGTACCGTGTGGGCGTGGGGCTATAACGGAAACGGCCAGCTCGGCGATGGAACCACGACCCAACATACATCGCCCGCTCAGATCACCACCCTCTCGAGCATCACAGCGATTGCGGCCGGCAATGCGCATTCGGTCGCCTTGAAGTCAGATGGCACGGTCTGGACGTGGGGTGTGAATGCGAACGGCCAGCTTGGAGACGGCACGACCACGCAACGACCGTCTCCTGTTCAAGTTTCAGGTCTCTCGAGCATCGTCGCGATCGCGGCTGGTGGTTATCACACGTTGGCGGTGAAAAACGACGGAACGGTTTGGGCCTGGGGCATGAACGCGAACGGGCAGCTTGGCGATGGCACGACCACCCAGCGCACGTCGCCGGTCCAACTGAGCGGGTTGACCGGCGTAAGTGCGGTGGCGGGGGGTGTCTATCACTCGCTGGCGCTCAAGACGGACGGCGGCGTCAAGGCGTGGGGCTACAACGGCTACGGGCAGTTGGGCGACAGCACGCTGAACCAGCGCAACTCGCCGGTGTCGGTCGTCAACATTCCGTATGCGACCTCAATTGCCGCCGGAGGCTACCACTCCTTTCTCATCGCCCAGGATCTCTCGCTCTGGGCGTGGGGCAACAACGATTACGGAGAACTTGGCGACGGGACCACCACGCGACAGACATCGGCCGTCTCGATCAGCAGCCTGTCGAACGTCTCAAAGGTGGCGGGTGGGCAGTACCACAGCCTCGCCATCACGACCGACGGCACCGTCTGGGCGTGGGGGCAGAACACATCCGGGCAAGTCGGCGACGGCACCACTGTGCAGCGGGTGCTGCCAGTGAAGGTGAGCGAATCCTCCTTTGCCTGGAAGGTTGGAACGCCGACGTTTGGCTACCCGTCAGGCACGTACACCACCACCCTGAACGTCGTTGTCTCGACCGCGACGTCAGGCGCGACGATTCATTACACGACGAACGGCGTCGATCCCACCGAAAGCGATCCTACGGTCACCTCCGGCAGCACGGTCAGCGTGACTCAGAGCCTGACGCTCAAAGCGAAGGCGTGGAAGAGTGGCATTCCTGCCAGTAACGTCGACGGCAACACGTACACGTTGAAGGTGTTCGTCAATACGTTGTCGCCAGGCACGGGCACGTACAACGTCAACCAGAACGTCACGGTCTCGACAACGGCCTCGGGCGCGACGCTTCATTACACGACGAACGGCAACGATCCGACGGAATCGGATCCTGTCGTCACGTCGGGCAGCACCGTCGCTGTCACGCAATCGCTGACGCTCAAAGTCAAAGGCTGGAAGACCGGCTGGACGACAAGCGACACGGTGACCGGTGTCTACACCATGAAGGTCGGCACGCCCGGCCTGAGCCCAGTGGCTGGGCAGTACACATCCGCCCAAACGGTGACCGTTACCGACGTCACTGCGGGAGCGACGCTCAACTACACGATTTCAGGCGCCGAGCCGACGGCGAGCGATCCGGTCGTCGCCTCTGGCGGCACGATCAACATCGGCACTGCGACGACGTTGCGCGTAAAGGGCTGGAAGACTGGCTGGACGACGAGCGACCCGATCGTCGCGAATTACACGTTCAATCTCGGGACGGTCGTGACGCCGACGATGACGCCGCCCGCGGGGACGTACACCTCGGCACAATCCGTGGCGCTCTCCACGACGACTAGCGGCGCCACGATTCGGTACACGCTCGACGGCACGACGCCGACGCTTCGGTCAGCCATCTACTCGAGTCCAATCGCGGTCGCCGCGCCCGCCACGATCAAGGCGAAGGCGTTCAAGACGGACTGGACATCCAGCGCCGTCGCCACGGCTTCGTATGCATTCGATTTCAGCGCCGTCGACATCCCGACGCTGGTGCCTCCGGGCGGCTCGTATGCGACCTACCAGGTCGTAACGGTTTCGACGACCACGACCGGCGCCACGCTGCACTACACGACGAACGGCGTCGACCCGACGGAGAGCGATCCCACGATTACCTCCGGCAACACCATCACGGTGCCGCAGCCGCTCAGACTCAAGGTGAAAGCTTGGAAGACGGGCAGCACTCCCAGTGCGGTTCGTGTCGGCGACTACGTGATCTCCGGCAGCGTCGCGGCGGGGACGAACGACACGCTCGCTCTAAAAGCGGACGGCACTGTCTGGTCCTGGGGAGCGAATACGAACGGCCAGCTTGGCGACGGCACCACGACGCAGCGGACCTCGCCTGTGCAGGTGAGCGGACTCTCCGATGTCGTCGCCATCGCCGCCGGTGTGGGCACTCACCATCTCGCATTGAAACGCGATGGGACGGTCTGGGGCTGGGGGCTCAACAGCAGCGGGCAACTCGGAGACGGAACGCAAACCAATCGATCGACGCCCGTACGAGCCGGGACACTCACGAACGTCGTCGCGATTGCCGTCGGCGGCGCGCACAGCCTGGCCATTACGGGGGACGGCGCGCTGTGGGCGTGGGGCGCAAACTATAGCGGACAACTCGGTGATGGGACCCAGACGCCGCGCCTGACCCCAACAGCCATCAGCTCCATGAGCGGGGTCAGTGCGATCGCAGCCGGCCAAGCTCACAGCCTCGCGGTAAAAACCGACGGCGCGCCGAGTGGTTCCCTTTGGACGTGGGGGAGTAATCAGAACGGGCAGCTCGGTGATGGCTCGAGCGCTAGCGTGCGCACCGCTCCCGCAAGCATTCTGCAAAGTGCGGTGGTCGGCGCCGGCGCCGGCGACGCCTTCGGGTTCGGGATCCTCAGCGACGGCAGCGCGCGCGCCTGGGGTCTGAACGGAAACGCACAGCTCGCGGACAACACGACCACGACGCGAACGACGCCCGTCGCCGTCGTCGACCTGTGGAACGCCGCGCAAGTCACCGGCGGCAACGTCCATGGCGTCGCGCTCTCGACGGACGGTTCCGTGTGGACGTGGGGGTATCCGAATTATCTCGGGCTCTTGTCGGTTGACCTCTACACCGTTCGGCGTCCGCAGCGGCTGCCGGGGGCAGGTGAGTACGTCACCTTTGCGTCGGCTGGGACGGTGCATTCGGTCGCCTCCCGCTTCGATGGTTCGGTCTGGACGTGGGGAGCGAATAACACCGGTCAGCTCGGACTCGGCAATACCAACGCCACTACGTTCCTGATCCCCTACCAGGTGCCCTCATTCAGCCTGGTGGATGCGTCATGGCTGACGGGCGATCAGGACAACGACGGCCTCCCGACGTGGAAGGAACTGCGGCTCGGCACTGATCCCGTCAATCCCGATACGAACGGTGATGGGCTCCGTGACGGGGCAGCCGCGGCCACTGGCGTCAGCGCCACGTCCCTGGACACCGACGGGGACGGCGTGCCAAACGGCGTGGAGATTGCCAACGGCACCGATCCGTTCCGCACCGACACCGACGGGGACGGCGTAGACGATCTGCACGACTGCTTCCCGCTGGATCGCACCCGGTCGGCGTGCGGCACGTTCGATCCGAACGACCACACTGCGCCGGTGATCACGCTGCAACTGCCGACCAACGCGGTTCTATTGCCCTAGGAGACGGTCAGGTGAGACAGATACTGCATTCCAGATATTCGTCCGTGCTCGCGCGGGGGTTGATCGTGGCACAGCTTGTGACGATGGTGCCCATCGCGACGCACGCGGCTCAGTCATCGCCGACACCGGAGCCGAGCCCGCAACCGCAATCGCCCGCGCCGCCGGCCGTGGTCGTGAACCGGACGCGGCCGGCCGTCGGCAGCGTGCCGGGCATGCCGGTGTTTTCGAACGCGCCGACGCCCGCCGAGATCACCCGCGCGCGAGTGTTCGAGGAGCCATTGCTGCCCGTCGGAAACGACGCCCCCTCGGCGGCGGAGAATCGTGAGCTGGCGTCGCTGCTCACCGCATATCTCAGCGCCGGAGTGTCCGACGGCACACAGGCGCTCGAGATCTTCGCCCTAGGCCGTTCGAATTCGCCCTGGCGTGCTGCACTGCTCACCGATCTGGGCCTCGTTTGGCGCAGAACCGGCCATTTTTCCAAGGCCTACAACGCATGGCAGCTGGCCTGGAGCATGACCAAAGATCTCGCAGATCGGAACGGTCACGCGGTCGGCGATCGCGCGATCGCTGAACTCGTCGGACTGAACGCCCGGCTCGGACGCTACGATGCCCTCGCGGAGATCTTCGAGGAAGTCGACGGTCGCGAGATTCACGGCGCGGCGGCGCAGAAGATTTCCGACGCCCGGCAGGCGCTCTGGATCATGAACAACCGGCCGCAGGATGCGTTCCGGTGCGGCCCGCTCGCGCTGGACGCCGTGCTGGCCGTCGGACAGCCGAACTACACGACGCCCACCGCCATCAAGGTGTGCCCGTCGACGAAACGCGGGACGTCGCTCGCGCAGATGCGCGATCTCGCCCAGGAGGTCGGCGCTTCGATGCAGATTGCGTTCCGGCCGCGCGGGGCTGCCGTCGTTATCCCCGCTCTCGTGCATTGGAACGTCGGGCATTTCGCCGCGCTGATCGATCGCCAGGGCGACAAGTATCTTGTACGCGATCCGACGTTTGGCGACGAGTTATGGATGACGCAGGCGGCTTTGGATGAAGAGGCGAGCGGGTACGTCCTCATTCGCCGACAGTCGCTCGCCGCTCGCTGGCGTGCAGTTCCCGATGCTGAGGGTTCGGAGATTTGGGGGAAGGGTCTTTTTGCGGGGACCGACGCCACAGATGGGAGCGACACAGATCGTCGGCGGCCCTGCGCGTGCGGAATGGCTGTCGTCAGCCTGGGCAAGCTGCTCGCGAACCTGATCGTTCAGGACACGCCACTGTGGTACATACCCCCAAAGGGGTACCCAGTCCAATTCGAATTGTCGTACAACCAGCGGGACATCCTCCAGCCGCAGACGTTCTCGTATGCGAATCTTGGCACGAGATGGACGTTTACGTGGCTCTCCTACATCACCGACGATCCGACGAATCCGAACGCGTCGATTAACGTGTACGTGCCTGGTGGTACAGGAGAGACTGCGAGTGGCTTCAACGCTTCGACGAACAGCTACGCGCCGACGACTCGTCAGGTCGCGTTGATTACGCGCACATCTGCGTCACCGATTCAGTACGAGCGGCAGATGGAGGACGGCTCCGTCTTCGTGTACGGACAGCCTGACGGGGCGGCGACGTTTCCGCGCAACGTCTTTATGACGGCGTGGCGCGATCCGCAGGGCAACGCGCTGACCTTCACCTACGATGCGAACCTGCGGCTCGTGGCGGTGACCGACGCGCTCGGACAGGTCACTACACTGGCGTACACGAATGCCGATCCACTAAAGATCACCGCGGTGACGGATCCGTTTGGCCGGACGGCAACGCTGACCTACGACGCGAACGGGCGTCTCGCGTCGATCACCGACATCATCGGCCTCACGTCGTCCTTCACGTATGGATCGAGTGACGTGATTCGGACGGTGACGACGCCATATGGCACGACGACGGTGACGTGGGGGGAAGCGGACCTGAAGCGATGGGTCGAATATGCCGATCCGCTGGGAGGACGCGAGCGAGTGGAATATGGCGGCCATGGTAACTATCCTAGCGACCCGTTACCGACAGGCATGCCGGCGCAACAGCAGGACAGCACTCGCAATACCTCTTACTGGGACAAGCGGGCGATGGCGACGGCTCCAGGCGACCCGGCGTCGGCCACCGACTACTTCTGGGCGCTGAGCCGCAGTGGGGTGGCGATCGCAGCGAACGTGCCGCTGAGCATCAAGCGCCCGCTCGAAAACCGCGTGTTTTATTCTTACGTCGGGGGTGGCAGCGACAACGAAGGTACGCTGCGGCGGATCGCGGCAATTGGCCGCGTGCTCGACGACGGCACGTCACAGGTATGGAAGTACGCCTACAACAGCCGCGCGCGACTGACGCAACGAATCGATCCACTTGGCCGCGAGACGGACTACGTCTACGACGCTACAGGACTGGACCTGTTGCAAGTTAAGCAGAAACGCGGCGGGACGTTCGACATCCTTGAGACAAGGACGTACAACAACCAGCATCTGCCGCTGACGATCACGGACGCGGCCGGGCAGACGACGACGTACACGTATAATCCCGCCGGCCAAGTCTTGACGACTACGAACGCGAAAAGTGAGACGACGACGTACGCCTATGATGGTTATGGGCGTCTGGTCAGCGAGACTGGGCCCTTCCCCGGAGCGACGACGACGTACGGGTACGACACCTATGGACGGGTCAATACAGTCACGGACTCAGAGGGCTACGCCGTGACGGCAGCGTACGATGCGGCTGACCGAGTGGTGCAGCTGTCGTATCCCGACGGGACGACGGAACAGACGACGTTTGACCGCCTCGATCTTCATCAGCAACGTGATCGGCTGGGCAGGATCACGACGTACACGTACGACGTCAACCGGCGACTCACGGCAACGCGCGATCCGCTGGGACGCATCGTGGCGCAAGAATGGTGCGTGTGCGGGACTCTGCAAGCGATCGTTGACGGGAACGGCGTCAGGACGCAATGGGATTACGATCTCGAGGGCCGACAGACCCGCCAGACACGCGCTGATGGATCGCAGACGCAATACGCGTACGAAATAGCCACGTCGCGCTTGAAGCAAGTCACCGACCCGAAAGGGCAGACGACGACGTACACCTACGCGGTCGACAATGCATTGCTGCAAACGGTCTATGCGAACGCAACAATCAGTACGCCTAGCGTTAGCTTTACATACGACACAATCTACCGGCGTTTGTCGACGATGGTAGATGGAACGGGCACGACGACGTACAGCTACCATCCGACCGCAAGCGGACAGCTTGGGGCGGGGAAACGGTCGGCAGTCGACGGGCCGCTGACCAATGACACGATCACTTACGCTTACGACGAGCTCGGACGGATGACGTCGCGAGAGATCAATGGTGTGGCAGAAACCACAGGGTACGACGCGCTCGGCAGAATCTCCGGCCAGACAAATTCGCTCGGGACATTTGGCTACACGTACGTCGGCGCGACAGGACGGCTCGCCGGCATTACGTATCCGAACGGTCAGTCGACGAGCTACGCCTACTTCGGGCATTCAAACGATGACCGAGTGCAGACAATCCATCATAAGTATCCCAACGCGGCCTCTTTGATGAAGTTCGACTACACCTATGACGCTGTGGGAAACATCTTCACGTGGCAGCAGCAGGTCGACACTGCGGATCCGACGATCTTAAAGTACGGATACGACCTCGCCGACGAACTCGTCGGTGCAACGAAGTGGACCACCGTCGGGACGCCCGCAATTCTGAAGCGGTACGCGTACGCGTACGACCGGGCTGGAAATCGGACGAGCGAGCAGATCGACGACAGCCTCACCGGGGCGACGAACGACAACATGAACCGGCTCGTATCGCAGCAGGCAACGGGAGGGATGCTGTTTGCGGGTGTGTTGAGTGAGCCAGCGACGGCGACGGTGGCGGGGAAGCCCGTGACACTGAATCCAGACAACTCATTTTCGGCGACCGTCGCCGTGGCGAACGGGACGAATACCATTCCAATTGTTGCGACAGATCCGAGCGGCAACGCCCGCACGAACCAGTATCAACTAACTAGTAGCGGTCCGACCACGACGCTCACATACGACGCAAATGGAAACCTCGTCGGCGACGGTACTCGAACGTTCGAGTGGGACGCTCGCGATCAACTAACAGCCATCAGCTTTGGCGCGCACCGCAGCGAATTTACATACGATGGCGAGCAACGGCGTGTGAGAGTTGTTGAAAAGGAAAACGGAGTTATCGGCAGCGATCATCGTTACTTGTGGTGCGGACTGACACTTTGCCAAGAACTGGACAACTCCGGGCAGACGCCTACGCTTTCATTCTTCCGCGAAGGTTACTCCGAAGGAGTCGTGCCCTACTATTACGTGTCTGATCACCTTGGGAGCATCGTGGCTTTGACGGATGGCGCCGGATCAATCCGCGCGCGTTACGATTATGATCCGTACGGCAGGCAGACGAAGGTGACAGGCGACAAAGATGCAGAATTTGGTTTTACGGGGCACCATATTCACCGTATCACTGGTATCGATCTGACATTACATCGGGCTTACGATTCATCGCTGGGCAGATGGTTCAGCGAAGATCCTTCAGGCTTCTCAGAAGGCACGAACCTCTATGCGTACGTTCAAAATAAGCCTATAGGGGCACTTGACCCGTTAGGCTTACAGTCCGTAGGTTCTGGTGCCCCACCCGATACGGGTGTTCCGCCTGGGTGCACGTCCTCAGGTTGGCATGTTTCAAAGATACAGAATACCAACAGCATCGTAAGGAACATTTGGACGCTGATAGATAGTCGCGAGATAAACGTACCCGTGCCTCTCCCGAGTGGGGAAGTTCAAACAGCTACGCTGGGGTGTGGCTGCACGTGGAAGAAGACTAGCGTTGTAGCTTTGAACATCACTGTGAAGTTCTGGGTTCGCACTATCACGTGCTGCGGTCAGTCAAGAATGCAGGGACCGGTAACATCGGTAGAGAAACTGCCGTACGAGAGTCCTACAATCGGCGGGCAGCAGGTCTATAGGGAATCGCCAGCGACAATTGAGGGGTGTCAAAATGACTGCAAATTGAATCCCCCGCCGGAGCATTAGACTGCGGGTCGGCATTAGTAACGACCGTTCGTCCGGTCGCTTCTGTGGAGCATCCGATGCATCGATTGGCTCAACGGTGGGTCTCGTTCGCGATCGTTGCAAACTTCGTTGTTGTTTGTCATGTGGGGAGAACCAGTGTCGGCGCTCAGGCACTCGAACCAGGAGTGCCTCCGGATTCTCTCTTGATACTTCCCGATGCGATGCACATCAGTCGCGAGGCTAGATACAGCGGTATTCTGAAGTACGAAACAGCCGACTCCTATCCAGCACGCAGGACCCTGACCGAGTTGTCGAGACGATTTGCCGAGGCCGGCTGGGTTACGTCTGATGAGGATCTCTTTAATCCTCCCGATAAGCCGTCGGCGCGACGAACGTGGACCCTCGTGCGTGTGAACGGACAGACTAGTTACACGTGGACTGGTGGTTGGAAGGACGCTGCCGGCGATATGGTTTTGATCAACCTGCAGAACGAAGTCGAAAGTGTCGATCAGTCGCCCCCAGGAAGCCCTATGAAATTTAGCGGTTCCGTCAAGTTCGAAGCGATCAGATTCTCGGCGTCGATGGCCGACACGATCCGTCGAGCTTTCAAGAATCGGCAGCGTTGACGATGCCTCGAAGACCGAGCAGAGACCTTCGCGACTTCTGGCCGTGGTACGAGAGGAATACGTCCTTGCATGGTCCGTACGGGCCCGTCGAAGCGCCGCCCTTCACTCTTGGCGAGATCCGTTCAAAAAGAAAACCCATCCGCGGGCGAATTTGGCTTCAAATTCTGAGCGTCATCATCGGCGTCTTGCTGGTGGCATTCGTGATTTGGGGCTTTGTTCACTGATCCGCCGAATGCCCTTTGATTAGTCGCGTTACTAGCGCTTTGAATGAAGATTTGTTTACGGCACGCTTGCTGGTTGCTCATCAGGGCTGTGACCACAGACCCTGAGGCTATGTTGCGGATGGAGCCTAGCTAGCTGTCGAGAGACGCGTCGGTGTCGGGGCCTGCCAGAGGTGGACTGAATAACCACCGTGCTGGCTAAGGACGCTGGACTCAAACCGTAATCGCGACTGGTGGGCAAAGAACGTGAGAGCATGGCATGGTAAGAACTCCGTAATTGGGCTACCTGCACTCTCCGTACTGATAGCAGGCGATGTCCCCCTGGCGCAGTCTCCCCAAACCTCCGGTGACGTCACGTTGACGGCGATCTTTCTTGAATCGCCTCGGCCGGGCGAGAACGGAACGTTATGGCTGGCAATCAAGAACAACGCGAAAGCGCCAAGAGTCTTCTGTCGGCCCTCGTGGGGTTACAGTTGGTTTTCGGATTCAGGACCGATCTCTGCTGAAGAGAACGCGAAGCTTCATGGTTGCGGTGGCACGGAAACCGATCCCTATTGGTTGCTGATGCCCGGCGAGCATCGTTTCGATTCCTTCAACGTCAAGACTCCGCTGACGAGTGACTATGAGCTGGAGGTACGTGTAGAGATCAATGAAAAACCGGTTGGTCGGTTCCAAACGGCCGAATCACAGACTCTTTCCTGGAAGGGTCGGCTCGCGGACGCTGTAGCTCTGGGAGAGAAACTCAAGAGCGGCCGCTTCGAATGAAGCGTTGGTTATCCGGCGATTAATCTGCGCTTCGTGCGCGCGCGCCCGCTGATTCTCCGGCGGATGGGCGGCGTCTCCGCCGAGCCCTGAGCCGGCGGCCGATCCCGGACCGTTACCTCAACAGGACGAGACTGCGGAACCCGCCGAATCTTCCAGTTCAAATTGAGCTAATCCGCCCGTTTTCAGGGTCCGATACGCAGAAGATGAAAGTGCTGCGCGTGACCCTTCGCCTCGCCGCTGGCGCTGTCGTCCTTCTCGGCGCAATTGTCATCATCAGCATTCCGGCGTATCGGCTCGGTTTGAATGCCAGGTGCAGAATCGGCAATGCCACCGGCGCGCGGTTCACGTCGAAAGCCGTCAAGCTCGAGCACCAAATGAACGTCGATTGGGCTCGCCGTGCGCTCACCTGCAACATGGGCGAATACGAAGTCAGCACTCCGCGCGATGCAGGAACCGGCGAAGGAACTTTCATCCTCCGAAAAGGGCGGCCGTTTATCCTGGTCACAGACAAAGAGACGGCAATTCTCGATGAGACAGGAGAACGTCTCCTCTATTCCTTCACGCGCGCGACAGAAGTCCCGGCAATCAGTTATTCGGCGTACGACTCGAAGTCAGGCAGATCGATCGAGAACTTCGATTTTGGAGCGGACGGCTCCCTCGACTATCGAACGACGACCGTCAAGGGCAAGGATCAGAAGCGTGAATTCCTGGTTGGCGGGCAGTGGCTGGAATTCGTGTCCCGTGATGGCCGCGGAGGCGTTGTCTTCGACGGGCGATTCATGCCCGTTGCGGATGCGATCACGCTCGCGGATTCGACCGCGCGCAAGTAACGCGTCGTCAGTCTGCGCTTCTCGATCCCTCAGCCCGTCGACCCGGCACCGGTCGAGCCTGCGCCAGCTCCTCCACCCCCGGCAGACGACGGGCCCCCACGAACCGGGGCGACCAGTAACTCGAATTGATCGACTCGACGCGGACGACGCCCTTCGAGCTCGGCGCGTGGACGAACTGATCGCCGGCGACGAGGATGCCCACGTGCGACGCGCCGCGGGCGACGGTGTGGAAGAACACGAGGTCGCCCGGTTTCAGATCGTCTTCCTTGATTTTCCGGCCGGCCTTGAACTGCTCCTCGACCTCGCGCGGCAGCGCGACGCCGTGCTGCGCGAACACCCACTGCGTGAAGCCGCTGCAGTCGAAGCCCTTCGGATCGCTGCCGCCGTTCACGTACGGCGTGCCGCGATAGCTGAGGGCGGTGTCGATTAACGTCAGGGCTGCCGGGGCAGGCAGGGCAGGTAGGGCGGGTGAGGCTGGTGACGCCGGCGAGGCGGGTCTGGCGGGCGAGACCGGCGACGGAAATGGCTGAGGCCGCACCGTGCCGCTCGACGCGCACGCTGACGTGACGGCGGCGATGACGACGGCCGCCACTGCGCTCAGCTTTTTACACTGCTGCATCGTACTCTCCAGGGTATCGGCCTCTGCCGCGGGCTTCGTTAGTCCCGCTAAGCGTTGACACTACGGTACTTCGTCGGGCACAATCCCGTCCAAGGTCCAGTTTTGGAACAGACGCTGCTGCTCAACGCGTCGTACGAGCCTCTGAAGATCGTGCACTGGCAGAAAGCGGTCACGCTATGGTGCCAGGGCAAGGTCGAGGTCATTTCTGTGTACGACCGCGAGGTGCGGGCTGTTTCGTTCAGCTTCAAGCTCCCGTCGGTCATCCGGCTGCTCCGGTACATCAAGATCAAGCGCCGTTTCGACTACGTGCCGTTCTCCCGCGCGAACATCTACGCGCGCGACGACCATGAATGCCAGTACTGCGGCGAGGGGTTCCCGACCTCGGAATTGACCTTCGATCATGTGGTGCCGGTCGCCCAGGGCGGCCGAAAAGACTGGGAAAACATCGTGACGTGCTGCGTCTCGTGCAACCGCCGGAAGGGCGGCCGGACCCCGGCCGAAGCCGGCATGCACCTCCGGCGGTCGCCCAAGCGTCCTGATTCGGCCCCGGCTGTACGCATCACGGTCGGCCTCCGTCATGCCCCACAGAGCTGGCGCGACTATCTCTACTGGAACGTCGAACTCGAAGACGACACCTAAGTAATGTCCTTCCGCGTCACCGCCGTCCGCCCCGCACGGGCGATCGAAGGCGGTCGCATCGTCATCGACGGCGCCGATTTTCCCATCGATCAGCCGCGCCTGCCCGACGTCCGCATCGGCGGACTGCCCGCGCGCGTCGTCCGCGCTTCGTCCAGCTCGCTGACGGTGATCGTGCCGAACGGGCTCGACAACGGGCCGACGCCAATCACGATCGAAGGCGTGTCCTGGGGCGATCTCGCGCTGTTCGTGGACATCGCGGCGCAGTTCGCCACGGGACTCCATCAGGTCGACAACCCGGTCTTCGATCGCGAAGGCAATCTCTACGTGACCTACAGCGGCACGCGCGGCCAGCAGGTGCCGGTGTCGATCTTCAAGGTGCGGCCGAACGGCGCGCGCGAGACGTTCTCGTCGGGCATCGTCAACGCGACGTCGATGGCGATGGATCCCGAAGGACGGCTGTACGTGTCGAGCCGGTTCGAGGGCACCGTGTACCGCGTGGCGGCCGACGGCACGTTCGAGATGTTCGCCACCGACCTCGGCGTCGCGTGCGGCCTGGCGTTCGATCCGGAAGGCATTCTCTACGTCGGCGATCGCTCCGGGACGTTGTTCAGGGTGAGCCGTACGGGGAAGACCGAGGCGCTCGCGACGCTGCCGTCGAGTGTGGCGGCCTTCCATCTCGCGATCGCGCCGGACGGGTTCGTGTGGGTGACGGCGCCGTCGCTGTCGACGTACGACCCGATCTACAGAGTGTCGCCGTCGGGAACGGTCAGCACCGTGGACGTCCGCTTCGGCCGGCCGCAGGGCATCGCGTTCGACAACCACGGCACCCCGTTCGTCGTCGAAGCGCTCGCGGGAGCGAGCGGCCTCTATCGACTCGGATCGAACGGCAGCCCGGAGCTCGTGCTCGCCGGGCCGAACCTGATCGGCGTCGCGTTCGACGTCTTCGGCAACATGGTCGTCTGCTCGAACGAGACCGCGTACCGGCTGAAATGACAAACTGATCTCAGTGTCGGAACGCTCCACCGTCGCATCCGGCCACACGTCGCTCCGCTACATGCCTGAGCTCGATTCGCTGCGGGCCGTGGCCGTGACGATCGTGATGCTGTTTCACTTCACCTCGAATGAGACACCCGCGCGTGACCTTGCCGTCAGCACCGGCGTCCGCTTGTTCTTCGTGTTGAGCGGCTTTCTGATCACGTCGCTCCTGTTGAATGCTCGCGACCACTACCACGCCGGTGCGGTCACGCTCGGCAGCGCTGCCAGGACGTTCTACGCCCGGCGGGCATTTCGCATCATGCCGATTTATTACGGCACGTTGATCGCCGCGGCTGTTGCCGGTGTCCAGACGGTCACCCAGTCGTTCTGGTGGTTTGCCGCCTACCTCGGAGACATCAGAGTCGCGGCAACGGCGGACACGAGCGCGATCTCGCACTTCTGGTCGCTCGCGGTTGAAGAGCAGTTCTACCTGATCTGGCCGTGGATCGTGTTGTCGACGTCTTCGAAACAGTTGCGGCGCGTGTGCATCGCGGCCATCGTCGTCGCGCCGCTTTTTCGTCTCTTGATGCTTGCCACAGGTCATCCCGCTTTCGGCAACTTGCTCATGCTTGGCCAGGTCGACGGTCTCGGCGCCGGTGCGCTACTGGGAATTTTCCGGCACGAACAGCGGCTGGCCGTTGCCGCACGCGGCTCTCTCTATGGATTGCCTGCGATGCTGGTCATCCTCGGCATCGTGTTTCTTTCGAGTTCAGCACGAGTGCCGGGCATCGGAGTCGTCGTGCCGACGGCGATGACGGGATTGCTGGTGCCGGTCGTGGCGTATGCCGCGCTGGGTGCAAGCGGTATCGCTGGTTGGGCTCTCAACCTGAGACCAGTGCGCTACGTCGGGCGAATCAGCTACGGCGTGTACGTCTATCACCCGTTCATGATTCTTATCGTCCCCGCGGTGACGCGAGCCGCCGGCATCGCAATCCCGCGGATGGGTGTGTCCTCGGTCCTGCTGTTGATTACAGCCAGCCTCGCCGCCGGCGCGGCTTCATGGCATCTCATCGAACGACCGATTGGTGCGCTGAGATCGCGGCTCACCGGACAGGCCGGCATCGCGATGTCGCGCGTGTTCTGATCGATTATGTGAGGTTCAGCTGGTGTCTCCCGCTTCAGGGTCGACGCCACCGCCGGTAGAAGATCACCAGTCTGGTTCGTTGACAACGTCGGCCGACGATGGCATCGTCGTCGCGTTGGGGGAGGGGACGTCCCGGAGCCGGGAAAGGGACGCTCTTGGTGTCGGGGAATCACGAAATGTTGAGCGCGGAAGCGGAGCGATTCGAGCGCCGGTTGACGGAGGAGATTTCCTCCCTGCGCGCCGAGATGTATCGCGAATTGCACGCGCTCAGGCTGGAACTGCATGACGGCCTCGCCGCCGTCCGTCAGGAAATGGCCACGATGCGGTCCGATATTCTGAAGTGGTCGTTCCTGTTCTGGGTCGGCCAGGTCGCGACGATCGCTGCGCTGCTCTCTTTCATGCTCAAGCGCTAAACATTCAGCTGGTGCGCGTCCTTCGCGACTTCCTTCGCTGACATCTCGCCCGTCAGACTCGACGCCACCGCCCAGTAGAAGATCACCAGCGAGAACACCAGCACGACGAAGACATCGACCCAGTCGGGGATGATGTTTCTGCCGCCGCCGTAGCGGCCGATCCAGCCGATGAGCACGTGGCCGCCGAGCCACGGAAACATCCAGTTCGCGTTGCGCAGAAACCGTCCGGCGCCGGTGTTGCCGCGCGCCGCCCCGATCGCGAACAGCACCAGGCCGATCGCCATCGCGACCGTGAGCTTCCACGTGGTGTCGAAGCCGCCCCAGTACATGATCAGGTTGGCGCAGCAGAACGCCGCCGGCAGCACCAGCTTCGGCGCCGGCACGCGGTACGTCCGCGGCCGCGTGGGGTCCACGCGATGCAGCGCCGCGAGCGACACCGGGGCGAACGCATACATGATCGCCGTCGCCGCCGTGACGACGGAGACGAGCGCGTTCCAGCTCTTGAACGGCCCGAACGCGAGGGTCCCGACGACCGCCGCGAACAGGATGGACACGACCGGCACGCCGTTCTTGTTCGTGCTCGCCAGCTTCGTCGGCATCTCGCGCTCTTCGCCGAGCGCGTACGACAGCCGCGCCGACGTCGCGACGTAGACGACGCCCGTGCCCGCGGGCGAGATCACGGCGTCCACCAGCAGCATCTTCGCCAGCCAGCCCGCGCCGAGCGCGAGCGCCAGCGTGTACCAGGCGCCGTAGTCGGACGGATCGGTGCCGAGCGGCATCTTCCACCCGTTGGCGATGTTCTTCGGCTCGAGCGCGCCGATCATCACGAACTGCAGCAGCGCGTAGAGGAGCGCGCCGATCGCCATCGCGGTGAGCACCGCTCGAGACAGATCGCGTTTCGGATCTCTGGCCTCGCCGGCGAGCTGCACCGCCTGTTCGAAACCCTGGAGGCCGAAGACGACACCTCCCGTCAGCGCGGCGAAGACGCCGTGAAACCCGAACGGGAGAAATCCGCCGCCCGCCTGAAAGTTCGCCGGCTGGAACTGGAGGTACGCGATGACGCCGACGGCAAGAAACGGGACGGCGGTCTTCCAGATGACGACGATCGAGTTGCTGTCGGAGAGAAACTTCGCGCCGCCGAGGTTCATCGCCGTGAAGACGATCATCAGGATGACGGCGACGACGAGGCCGGTGCCGTTCAGCAGGCCGGCGTTGTCGCCGGCCTTGGTGATCATGTTGAAGTGCGTGTTCACCCAGCCGACGCTGTTGACGTAGGTGATGGCGGCGAGCACTTCGATCGGGGCGATGAACACCGCCTGCAGCCACGACGCCCATCCGGCGGTGAAGCCGGCGATCGGGCCGTGCGAGTAGTACGGAAAACGGGCGCCGCCGCCGGCGACGGGATACGTCGCGCCGAGCTCCGCGTAGACGAGCGCGAGCAGCGACAGCATGCCCGCCGCGAGCAGCCACGACAGAATCGACGCCGGTCCTGCGGCCTCGGCCGCGTTGAGCGCGCCGAGCAGCCAGCCCGATCCGATGATCGAGCCGAGTGACACGAACATGAGTCCCCAGAACCCGACAGAACGCTTGAGCTGTCCAGCTGATGTTTGCACGGGGGTGTATTATGAATGTTTCAGCACTTCGCCGGGAAGCACACATACATGTCGCACGACTGGATAGCCGTACGCGGCGTACGCGTCCATAACCTCAAGAATATCGACGTCGACATCCCCCGCCACAAGCTGGTGGTCATCACCGGCCTGTCGGGCTCGGGCAAGTCCTCGCTCGCCTTCGACACGATTTACGCCGAAGGGCAGCGCCGCTACGTCGAGTCGCTGTCCGCGTACGCGCGGCAGTTCCTCGAGCAGATGGAGAAGCCGGACGTCGACCTCATCGACGGCCTGTCGCCCGCCATCTCGATCGAGCAGAAGACGACCGGCTCCAACCCGCGGTCCACGGTCGGCACGGTCACGGAAATCTACGACTATCTCCGGCTGCTCTTCGCCAACATCGGCGTCCCGCACTGCAGCAGCTGCGGGAAAGAGATCACGTCGCAGTCCGTGGAGCGCATCGCCGACATCGTGATGCTGTATCCGCAGGACTCGCGCATCAACGTGCTCGCGCCCCTCGTGCGCGGCCGCAAGGGCGAGTTCAAGAAGGAGCTCGCGGCGCTCAGGACGCGCGGCTACAC
>Ga0134123_10000565_pt1 | contig 24253 bp, 23 predicted proteins | sample KB303_FD_96460 | JGI IMG/M metagenome (GOLD analysis project Ga0134123, IMG submission 96460) | Terrestrial soil microbial communities without Nitrogen fertilizer from Kellogg Biological Station, Michigan, USA - KB3-0-3 | ecosystem: Environmental > Terrestrial > Soil > Unclassified ...
GCTGTTGTTGACCGGCACGCCGATATCGATCGCGCTTGGGATGACGGTACTCACGTTTCTGGCCCTGTTCTCCTCGTTCGCGCTGGACACCGTGGATATCGTGTCGCAGCGCCTGTTCACGGGGCTGGAAAGTTTCGCGATCATGGCGGTTCCGTTCTTCGTTCTCTCGGGCACTCTGCTTACGGAAGGCGGTATCGCCGCGCGCATCATCCGCTTCGCGCTCGCGCTGGTGGGCTGGATGCGCGGCGGACTGGCCATGGCGGCGATCCTCGCCTGTGCTTTCTTCGCCACTATTTCCGGTTCGAGTCCGGCCACAGTGGTGGCGATCGGTTCGATCATGCTGCCGGCAATGGTCAAGCACGGTTACCCGAAACGTTTCGCCGTGGGCGTGATCGCCACCTCGGGGTCGCTCGGCATATTGATACCGCCTTCGATCGTGATGATCATTTACGCGGTCAGCACTGCGGAATCCGCCGGCAAGCTGTTCATTGCCGGTGTGGTGCCGGGACTACTCCTTGCCGGGGTGCTGATGCTGGTGACTTACATTACCGCTCGGAGAAAAAATTTCCCGACCATGCCGCGCGCCCCGGCGCGGGAAATCTGGGTGTCGTTCAAGGAGGCGTTCTGGGGCCTCATGCTGGTGGTGATCGTGATGGGCGGGATCTATGGCGGTATCTTCACGCCGACCGAGGCGGCCGCGGTCGCGGCCGTATATTCCTTCATCGCGGCGGTATTCATCTATCGCGGCCTGCGTATCCGTGACATGCCGAAAGTGCTGCTGTCCGCTGCGAATACCAGTGCGATGCTGCTTTACATCATCACCAACGCCATCCTTTTTTCATTTCTGCTCACCTCCGAGCAGATCCCGCAGGTGCTGTCGCAGTGGGTGGTGGATCAGCAGCTGTCGCCCTGGATGTTTCTGCTGGCGGTGAACCTGGCGCTGCTGCTCGCCGGACAGTTCATGGAGCCCAGTTCGATCATCCTGATCCTGGCGCCCTTGCTTGTGCCGATCGCCAGGTCGCTGGGTATCGATCCGATACACCTGGGCGTGATCATGACGGTGAACATGGAGATCGGCATGATCCATCCGCCGGTCGGGCTCAACCTGTTTGTCGCCAGTCATATCGCCCGGATGGGCATGACGGAAGTTTCGATCGCCTGCCTGCCGTGGGTTTTCGTGCTGCTGGCCTACCTCGCGCTGGTGACATATGTGCCGGCTATCTCGCTTTGGCTGCCCGGGCTTCTGTACTCCTGACAATTCTCAGCGCGGCGCCACGAGCACTGCGTTGACGCCGAGTTTCCTGACCTTTGCCAGCGCTGTCTCGGCTTCGACCCGGTCCCGGAAGGGACCCAGTTGCACACGTGTTTCCGTATGCGCGGGGATGCCGGCCTTGACCAGCTTGTTCTGCAGCGCCTGCGCATTGGCAGGAGAATTGAACACACCGGCTTGCACCACGTACGCGGGAATCGCGGCGCCCGCTGGTTTGGCCGCAGCTCTGGAACTGGCGGCAGGCGGCGCCGCCGCCGGTTTGGCCGATGCGCCGGCTTTGTCGCTGTTGACTACTTGCGGGGGAGGCGGCGGTTCGGAAGGATGGTCGGTCTGGGCAGATCCGGCGGGCGGTTCCGGCGGAGCGATCAATGCCTGCGAGGGTTCGTGAGAAGGCGCGGCGATTTCCGGCCGCTGGCGCCAGCGCTCCATCAGCGCCAGGCCCACGATCGCCACGCCGATCAGCAGCAGCGCGGCGAGGAGGCGCCGGCTGGCCCGTTGTTTCCGTTGTTCAGGATCGGTGGCGCTGGCGGAGGCATTATTACGGTCGTCATTCATTCGATTTATGCTCTATCTGCCGACGCCTTGATCGTATCACCGATTTTCCGTCTCACTAGCGACGCTCGCCAATCGGTGGAAGTCGTTTTCCGGCGTGCGTAGCGCAATGCGCGTGTCAAAGTCGTTCCTTTCGCTCGAGGGCCATGCTATCCTTATGAATTCTTGCGAAAAACCAAAGCACTGGAGAATTCTTGATGCCTTTTGAACGTACCCTTTCGATCGTCAAACCCGATGCCGTGGCCAAGAACGTGATCGGCCAGATTTATTCCCGGTTCGAGAGCAGGGGTCTGAAGATCATCGCGGCAAGGATGATGCAACTGTCGCGCGCGGAAGCCGAGGGATTTTACGCAGTTCACCGGCAGCGTCCGTTTTTCAACGATCTGGTGAACTTCATGATCTCGGGTCCGGTCATGGTACAAGTACTGGAAGGGGAAAGTGCCATTCAGAAGAATCGTGATCTGATGGGCGCCACCGACCCCAAGAAGGCGCTGAAAGGCACCATCCGCGCGGACTTCGCCGACGGCATCGACGCCAATGCGGTGCACGGCTCGGATGCGCCGGAAACAGCAGCGGTGGAAATCGCCTATTTTTTCCCGACCTTGAACATCTATTCGCGCTGATGCCTGTCAACTTGCTGGACTTCGACTCCAAGCGCCTCACCGATTTCTTCGCCGGGATCGGCGAGAAGCCGTTCCGTGCCCGCCAGGTCATGCGCTGGATCCATCAGTCCGGTGAAGCCGAATTCGGGCAGATGAGCGATCTCGCCAAGGACCTGCGCGCCAAACTCGAGGGCTGCGCCATTGTGGTACCCCCGTCGGTCATGACGGATTCCATCGCTGCGGACGGCACGCGCAAGTGGCTGCTGTCGGTCGGTACCGGCAACGGCATCGAGACCGTATTCATCCCGGAAACCAGCCGCGGCACCCTGTGTGTATCGTCCCAGGTCGGCTGCGCCCTCGAGTGTGCGTTCTGTTCGACCGGCCGGCAGGGTTTCAATCGCAACCTTTCGGTGGCCGAGATCATCGGCCAATTATGGTGGGCCAATAAAGCGCTTGGACGGGAATCCGGCGGTGAGCGCGTCATCAGCAACGTGGTCTTGATGGGCATGGGCGAACCGCTCGCTAATTTCGACAACGTGGTAAGCGCGATGCGAATCATGCTCGACGACAATGCCTACGGCCTGTCGAGAAGGCGCGTCACCCTGTCGACCTCCGGCATCGTGCCTGCGATAGACCGTCTGGCGACAGAACTGCCGGTGGCGCTGGCCGTGTCGCTGCACGCGCCCGATGACGAGTTGCGCGACCGCTTGGTGCCGATCAACAGGAAATATCCGCTGAAGAGTTTGATGGCGGCTTGCAAGCGCTATATCAAGGTGGCGCCGAGAGATTTCGTTACTTTCGAATACGTGATGCTCGACGGGGTCAACGACAGCCTCGATCACGCCAGGCGGCTGATCCCGCTGGTGAAAGGCGTCCGCTGCAAGTTCAACCTGATTCCATTCAATGCATTCCCGGATTCCGGATTCCGGCGCTCTCCCGCAGAGCGGATTGCCGCATTCGGCGAGGTGCTGCTACAAGCGGGCCTGGTGACTACCACGCGCAAAACCCGCGGCGACGATATCGATGGCGCTTGCGGCCAGCTCGCCGGGCAGGTCCAGGACCGCACCAAGCGCCGCGCGCGCCGTTCACTGGAAGCCCCGGCATGATCCGACCGGCGATGGTCGTCGTCCTGGCCGTTCTGGCCGGCTGCGCAACCGAGGGACCGAAGAACGCATCGAATGAACCCACGGCCGCTGATCTGCAGAACCGGGCTCGCATCCATACCGAACTCGGCGCGCTTTACGCGGACGCCGGCCAGCTCAAGACGGCGGTTGATGAATTCAAGGAGGCCCTGGCGGCCGATCCCCGCTATGCGCCCGCACACAACCAGCTAGGTTTGGCGTATATGACCCTCGGCGAGAACCGCCTGGCCCAGGAGTCGTTCGAACGGGCGCTCAAGATCGATCCCAACGATTCCGCCGCCAACAACAATTACGGAATGTTCCTGTGCCGGAACAAGCGCAGCGATGAAGCCTTCAAGTATTTCATGGCCGCACTGAAAAACCCGCTCTACACAACTCCCGAAAACGCATATGCCAACGCGGGAGTATGTGCGCGCATGCAAGGTGACGATGTGAAGGCGGAGGATTGGCTGCGCAAGGCACTGGCCTTACAACCGAACCAGCCGCAGGCCCTGTATCAACTTGCCGAGATTCAGTTCAAGCGCGGTGATCGCCAGGCGTCGCGCGCCATGCTCGAGCGCCATCTGCAGGTGGTATCCAATCCTTCGGCCGACGCGCTCTGGCTGGGCGCTCGTGTGGCTGAAAGTCTCGGTGATCGCAGCGCCCTGGGCAGTTACGGAACGCAATTGAATAACCGCTACCCGGACGCTGTACAGACCAAGGCGTTCAACGAGGGCCGGTTTCAGTGAGCGAGGCGGCGACCAACGGTCAAGGTTCCGCGCCGGGCGGTGCGGGCGCCGTGCTGCTGGCGGAACGCCGGAGGCAGGGATTGAGCCTGGGGGACATCTCGCGCCATTTGAAGCTGTCGGTACGTCAGGTCGAAGCCCTTGAGCGCGACGATTTTTCGGGTTTCACCGGGCCGGTTTTCGTCCACGGTTTCGTGCGCAATTATGCGAAGCTGCTGAATCTCGACCCGATCCCGTTGATCCGCGCCGCCGATCAGATGCTCACTCCCGCGCCGCTGCCGAGCGAGCCGGTAATCCCCGAGGCCAGCCCGCTGGCCGCCCCGCAGCGCAAGCTCGCAAAGCTGCCGGCCGCAGGTGTAGGCGTGGCACTCGTAGTGGTCGCGGTGGCGGTCGCGGCGCTGGTGGGATACCGCGGCGGTTCCAAGCCCGCGCCGGACGAACCCGTCTCGGTCGCGGCCGAACAGACCGCGCAACCACAGGAAGCTGTACCCGCTGCGAAACCGACGCCTGCTCCGCCGGCTGCAAAACCGGCGGCAAGATCAGCTGCGGCAAATATTGCGGCGACCGATTCCGGGGCACGGGCTACTTTGCGCATGGTCTTCGATCAGGAGTCGTGGGTGGAGATCAAGGATCGCAACGGCAACACCATCTTCGGCCAATTGAGCCCGGCGGGCAGCCGTCGCAGCGTGAGCGGCGAGCCGCCTTTCGACGTGGTGGTCGGGAACGCCGCGGGCGTACGCATGACCTACAAGGACGAAAGCGTGGACCTGTCGGCGCATACCCTGGTGGACGTGGCGCGCCTCACGCTGCGATAGGGATTTCTCCAATGTCCGATTTCGAAATCCGCCGACGAATTACCCGCCAGGTACGCGTGGCCGGTGTGGCCATCGGCGGCGGCGCCCCGGTGGTGGTGCAGTCGATGACCAATACCGATACCGCGGATATCGACGCCACTGCGCGGCAGGTCAAGCAGCTTGCTGAGGCCGGTTCGGAACTGGTGCGTATCACCGTCAACAGCGCGGAGGCGGCGGCGGCCGTGGCGGAAATCCGCAACCGGCTGGAACGTTCGGGATGTCGCGTTCCGCTGATCGGCGATTTCCACTTCAACGGCCACAAGCTGCTGACGCAGTTTCCCGATTGCGCGCAGGCACTGGACAAATATCGCATCAATCCCGGCAACGTCGGCCGTGGTTCGCGGCGTGACGAGCAATTCGCCACCATGATCGAATGCGCGTGCAGATACGGCAAACCCGTGCGCATCGGCGTGAATTGGGGCAGCCTCGATCCGGACCTGCTGGGACGCATGATGGACGACAACGCGCGACTTCCCGAACCACAGGATGCCGGCGCGGTGATGCGCCAGGCGCTGATCGCGTCCGCTCTCGAAAGCGCCGCGAAAGCCGAGGAGATCGGCTTGCCCGGCGACCGCATCGTGTTGTCCTGCAAGGTGAGCGGAGTGCAGGACCTGATCACCGTTTATCGGGATCTGGCGGCACGCGCCGAGTATCCGTTGCATCTGGGCCTGACCGAGGCGGGAATGGGCTCAAAGGGCATCGTCGCCTCGGCGGCTGCGCTCGCAGTGTTGCTGCAGGAAGGAATCGGCGACACCATCCGTGTCTCGCTCACTCCCGATCCCGGCGGGGACCGTGCGCGGGAAGTCGTGGTTGCGCAGGAAATCCTGCAGACCATGGGACTGCGTTCCTTCACGCCGATGGTGACCGCATGCCCGGGATGCGGGCGCACTTCCAGCACCTTCTTCCAGGAATTGGCGGACAAGATCCAGGGCTATCTGCGCCGGCAGATGCCGCTATGGCGCGCGCAGTATCCGGGGGTCGAGGAGATGCGCGTCGCGGTGATGGGTTGTGTGGTCAACGGTCCCGGCGAAAGCAAGCACGCCAATATCGGCATCAGCCTGCCGGGATCGGGTGAAACGCCGGTTGCTCCGGTGTTCGTCGATGGCGTAAAAACCGTCACGCTTAAGGGCGAACGCATTGCCGAGGAGTTCCAGCAACTGGTGGACGACTATGTGGCGGACCACTATGGCAACGCCGGACAGAGCGTCGCCGGACAGCGGCATCCCAACGGCAAGAAATCGGCGCGCGCTACGGGCTGACGGCCCGGCGCTACCTCATAACAACGCGACAGGTTTCATGACGCAAACGATTCAGGCGGTGCGCGGGATGAACGATATCCTCCCGGACCAGGCCTCGCTGTGGGAATTCTTCGAGGACACCGTACGCGACTGGTTGCGGCAGTACGGGTATCGAAATATCCGCATGCCGGTCCTGGAGAAAACCGAACTATTCGTGCGCGCTATCGGCGAAGTGACCGATATCGTCGAAAAGGAGATGTATACCTTCGTCGACCAGCTGAACGGCGAAAGCCTGACGTTGCGGCCGGAGGGCACGGCATCGTGCGTGCGCGCTGCGATCCAGCACAATCTTCTCTATCCCGGGCCGCAGCGGCTGTTCTACGCCGGCCCGATGTTCCGCCACGAACGCCCGCAGAAGGGGCGTTACCGGCAGTTTCACCAGGTCGGCGTGGAAGCGCTCGGCTTTGCGGGGCCGGACGTCGACGCCGAGCACATGGTAATGGGTGCCCAACTCTGGCGACGGCTGGCGCTTCCGGGCCTTGAGCTCGAGCTCAATACGCTCGGTAACGCCACCTCGCGCGGCCGTTACCGCGCGCGGCTGGTCCGGTACCTGGAGGGCCACGCGGCAGAACTCGACGACGATGCGCGCCGCCGACTTAGCTCCAACCCGCTACGGGTGCTCGACAGCAAGAATCCGGCAATGCAGCATCTGATCGTCCACGCACCGAAGATTGCCGACGATCTCGACGACGAGTCGCTGCAACACTTCGAGCGGTTGCAGGATCTGCTGCGCAATGCCGGCGTCGATTTTTCCGTCAACCCGCGGCTGGTGCGGGGGCTCGACTACTACAATGATGCCGTCTACGAATGGACCACCACCCGGCTGGGCGCGCAGGGTACGGTGTGTGCGGGCGGGCGTTACGATGGTCTGATCGCGCAGATCGGCGGCAAACCTGCGCCAGCCTGCGGGTTCGCGATGGGGGTCGAACGTTTGCTTGCACTGCTCGCCGATGCATCAACGGCGGTGCCGGCGAGAGCACCCGACGCATATCTGGTGCATAGCGGCGAGGCGGCCGGAAAATTTGCCTGGAATGTGGCTGAGATGCTGCGTGACAAGGGGCTGGCGGTTGTGTTCCATTGCGGCGGCGGCAGTTTCAAGGCGCAGATGAAGCGCGCCGACGCGAGCGGCGCGACTTTTGCGGTCATCGTCGGCGACGACGAAGCGGCAAGAAGCGTGGTTGGGCTCAAACCGCTGCGGCATCCCGGCGAGCAGGCGCAGGTCAGCGTGGAGGAGGCCAGCGGAATCATCCGCAGCCCCGATTTTTCAACAACATGACAAAGATTCGCAAAAATGGCACTCGATCTTGAAGAACAGGAACAACTGGACGCGCTCAAGCAGTTCTGGAAGCAGTACGGCGCGCTGATCATCACCCTGGCATTTCTGGCGCTGGCCACCTTTGCCGGGGTCAAGGGGTGGAATTACTATCAGCGCAGCCAGGCAGAGCGGGCTTCGGCGCTATTCGGCAAATTCGATGAAGCGGTGCGCAAGAACGATGTGGCGCAGATCGGCAACCTTGGCGCAGAACTCATAGACAAATACGGTGGGACGGCCTACGGGCCGATGGCGGCGCTGCTCCTGGCCAAAACCAATCACGAGAACGGCGATGCGGCGGCGGCGGCGAAGAGACTGCAGTGGGCCATCGATAAGGCCCGGGACGAAGAGACAGAGGCACTGGCGCGGTTGCGGCTGGCGGGCATCCGCCTCGACGAGAAGAAGTATGACGAGGCGCTCGCGTTGCTGGACGCGAAACATCCTGCCGCATTTGCACCGCTGTATGCGGATCTGCGCGGTGACGTCCTGACGGCGCAAGGAAAACCGGCTGAGGCGCGGGCCGCCTACAAGCTGGCTTTGGAAAAGAGTCCGTCCAACGGCAATTACCGCAACGTGGTACAGATAAAGCTCGACGCGCTGGGATCGGCCAAGTGAAGGTCAGGGCACCGGCGACGCAGCTCGCTTTGGCGGCGCTGGCTGCTTTCCTGTTGAGTGGTTGCGGCAGCAAGGGACCCAAGCCGGCGCGGTTGCCCGATTTCAAACCGGCGGCAAAACTGCGGGTGGAATGGCGGGCCAATGTCGGCAGCGCCGATCGTTACCTGTTTGCGCCCGCGGTCTACCAGGACGGTGTCTTTGCGGCAAGCGGTCGCGGCAGAATCGTGCGATTGAACGCGGCGACCGGCAAGGTAGTCTGGCGAGTCGATACCAAGGCGCCGCTTTCGGGCGGCGTAGGCGTCGGCGAGAACATGGTGATGGTCGGGACTGCGAAGGGCGCGGTGCTGGCCTATGACCTCGACGGCAAGCCGTTGTGGAAATCCACCGTATCGAGCGAGGTGTTGAGCGCACCGCAGGCCGCGCAGGGATTTGTGGTGGTGCGCAGCGGCGACAGCCGCATCTTCGGACTGGACGCGAAAGACGGCACGCGGCGCTGGGAATACCAGACCATCGTGCCGCCGCTGACCTTGCGCGCCAACCCGGGCGTCATCATTGTCGAGGGCCTTGTCATCGCCGGCATGCCTGCGGGCAAGTTGGTGGTGCTCAGTCTCGCCAACGGTGGCGTGGTCTGGGAGACGGTGGTCGCGGCGCCCAAGGGCGACAACGAACTGGAGCGGATCACCGACATTGCAGGGGCACCGCTGGTGGAGCAGCAGAAAGTGTGCGCGGTGGCTTTTCAGGGCCGAGCCGCATGCTACGAGACCGAGCGCGGCGGCCAATTGTGGACACGCCCTGCCTCGAGCGTCGGCGGCCTCGTGGCCGACGGGCGCAGCCTGTACCTGTCCGAAGATACGGGCGCGGTGGTTGCGCTGGACAGGAATACCGGAGCGAGCGTGTGGAAGCAGGACAGCCTGTCCCACCGCAATTTGAGTACCCCGCTGGCGTTCGGCGACCATGTGGTCGTTGGCGATTTCGAAGGGCAGGTGCACTTCCTCAAGGTCGAGGACGGATCCTTCGCTGCACGCACCGGCACCGACGGGGGCGGCATCGCGGCTCCCCCGCTGCGCATCGACAACAAGGTGCTGGTGCAGACCCGCAAGGGCGGCTTGTATGCGATCAAACTGCGGGATTGACGATTGAAGCGCAGCATGGGCCGCTGGCGCTGGAGCGCGTTCTATTCCGCAGTCCGCAATTGTTGATCCTTAACAGCAATCATGAAGCCCACGATCGTACTGGTCGGCCGGCCCAACGTCGGCAAGTCCACGCTGTTCAATCGCATGACGCGCTCGCGCCAGGCGCTGGTGGCGGACATACCCGGGCTCACGCGCGATCGCCATTATGGTCACGGCAACCGCGATGGCAGACCTTTCCTGGTGGTGGATACCGGCGGGTTCGAACCCGTGGCCAAGGAGAGTCTGCTCAAGGCGATAGCCCGCCAGACCATGCAGGCCGTGGACGAAGCCGATGCGGTGCTGCTGCTGGTAGACGCCCGGCAGGGGATCACGCCACAAGACCGGCGTATCGCCACCGAGTTGCGCAAGTCCGGCCGCAGGTTGTGGCTGGTGGTCAACAAGGCTGAAGGGCTTGCGCCGGAAACGGCGGCGGCTGATTTTCACGAACTCGGACTGGGCGAGCCCCTGGCGATCTCGGCAGCGCACGGCGAAGGCGTGCGCGATCTCGTCGACCTGGTGCTGGAAGAATTTCCTCCGGAGCCAGCCGCCGGTGAAACCCCCAAACATCCCAAGATTGCAGTAGTCGGCAGGCCGAACGTCGGCAAGTCCACACTGGTAAATGCGTTGCTCGGCGAAGAGAGGGTGATCGCATTCGACCAGCCGGGTACTACCCGCGACAGCATTTACATCGACTTCGAGCGCAGCGGCCGGCGCTATACGCTGATCGACACGGCTGGAGTACGCCGCCGCGGCAAGATCGACGACGTGGTCGAAAAGTTCTCGGTGGTGAAAACCTTGCAGGCGATCGAGGACGCCAATGTGGTGGTGCTGGTGCTCGATGTCACGCAGGACGTCTCCGACCAGGATGCACACCTCGCCGGTTTTATCCTCGAGGCTGGCAGGGCGCTGGTAGTCGCCATCAACAAATGGGATGCAGCGGACCGGGAGGCGCACGAAAAGGCAAAACGCGATTACGCCCGCAAGCTCAATTTTCTCGATTTTGCCCCGCTGCATTTCATTTCCGCGCGCGCGGGCACCGGCGTGGTTACGATGCTCAAATCAGTGGACGCCGCCTATGCCTCTGCAATGGCGAAGCTGTCCACCCCGAAACTGACCCGCGCGCTGATCGCGGCGGTGCAGAAGCAGACGCCCCCGCGCTCGGGCGTATCCCGCCCCAAGCTGCGCTACGCGCACCAGGGCGGCATGAACCCGCCGTTGATCATGATCCATGGCAACGGGCTGGACCACGTGCCGGACAGCTACCGCCGCTATCTCGAGCGCACATTCATATCGGTTTTCCAGCTATCCGGCACGCCGGTGAGGGTGTTCTTCAAACAGGGCAGAAACCCTTATGCCAATCGCAAAAAGCCCTAGTTGGAATATCGGGTTTCGCGGGATGGTATTGGACGCCAAAATCCAGTAAAGTTATCGCGCCTCACAAAAACACAATAAGGAGATGCCATGAGCGCGAAAGGGCAATTGTTACAAGACCCGTTTCTGAATGCGTTGCGCAAAGAGCATGTGCCGGTTTCGATCTACCTGGTCAACGGCATCAAGTTGCAGGGTCAGATCGAGTCATTCGATCAATACGTGGTGTTGCTGAAGAATACCGTGACCCAAATGGTGTACAAGCACGCGATCTCCACCGTCGTGCCTGCCCGTCCGGTGAACTTGTCTTTGGAGCACGGGTCCGAAGACTGAGTGGTTTCCCGCATCGCCCGTTGCAGTTTGTCATTATCCTCCGTCGCCGCGGGTCCGCAGGCGGCGGCGGGATCCCGTGCCTTATCTAACCTGAAAACAGCCGATGCTTGAGCGTCCCCGCAATGGCGACCGCGCAATCCTGGTGAACCTCGACTTCGGCAATGTCGATTTCGCCGAGTCGCTCGAGGAGATCCGCCGGCTGGCTGAAAGCGCGGACTTGAAGCCGGTCACTGTGGTCAAAGGCAGGCGCGAGCGCCCGGACGCCGCGACCTTTGCCGGCTCCGGCAAGGTCGAGGAAATTGCCGCTTTGGTGCAATCGACCGGCGCATCGCTGGTACTGTTCAATCATGATCTGTCGCCGGCGCAGGAACGCAACCTGGAGAAACGTGTCGCCTGCCGCGTGATCGACCGCACCAGCCTGATTCTGGACATCTTTGCACAGCGCGCCCGCTCGCATGAAGGCAAACTGCAGGTGGAACTGGCGCAACTCGAGCATTTGTCGACGCGCCTGGTGCGCGGCTGGACCCACCTGGAGCGGCAAAAGGGCGGTATCGGCTTACGTGGCCCAGGCGAGACCCAGCTGGAAACCGACCGCCAGTTGGTGCGCAAGCGGGTCAAGGTTCTCAAGGAAAAACTTGCCACGGTGCGCAAGCAACGGCATACGCAACGCCGGGCGCGCCTGCGCGGTCCGGCGATGTCGGTGTCGCTGGTCGGATATACCAACGCCGGCAAATCGACGCTGTTCAACCGGCTCACGCACGGCGAGGCCTACGCCGCCGACCAGTTGTTCGCCACTTTGGACACTACGTCGCGGCGAATCAAAGATGCGAATGGCGCGGCAGTGGTGCTCTCCGATACCGTCGGTTTCATCCGCGACCTGCCGCCCGCTCTGGTGGCCGCATTCAGCGCAACGCTGGAAGAGACGGTGCGCGCCGATCGGCTGCTGCACGTGGTAGACGCCGCCAGTCCCGCGCGCGACGATCAGATCGCGGAAGTGAACAAGGTGCTCGCGGCGATCGGCGCTGCCGGCGTTCCGCAGGTAAAGGTCTTCAACAAGATCGATGCAGCCGGAATGGCACCCGGGGTCGAGCGTGACCAGTATGGTAAAATCGCGGCGGTTCGCGTGAGTGCGCTCAGCGGGTCCGGCGTCGAATTCCTGCGTTCCCTGCTGGGCGATCTGCAAGAAGCCCATCGCAGCGCCAAGGGACTCGCCGCCGCTTAGAGAGTTTTCCCCTTCGCCAGCCTGTCCGAAGAAAGCAAGCAACAATGGCATTGAATGATCCCAACTGGGGCAAGCGCGGCAACGAAGGCCCGCCTGACCTCGACGAACTGTGGCGCCGTCTGAATCAGAAAATCGCCTCCATTTTCGGCGGCAAAGGCGGCGGCAACCTGCCGCAGGGACCGAGCGCTCGCCAGATGGGCGGCGGCTTCGGACTGCTCGTCATCATGGTTCTGCTGGTGTGGCTGGCCAGCGGCTTCTACATCGTCGATGAGGGCCAGCGCGGCGTGGTCCTGCGCTTCGGCAAGTTTCTTGAAACCAATCAGCCGGGTCCGCGCTGGCATCTGCCCTGGCCGGTCGAATCGGTCGAGATCGTCAATGTTTCAGAAGTTCGCACGGTCGAGGTCGGCTACCGCAACAGCGTGCGCACCAAGGTTCCCAACGAGTCGCTGATGCTCACTGACGACGAGAACATCATTGACCTGCAATTCGCCGTGCAGTACATCCGCGCCAACCCGGAGGAGTATCTGTTCCTCAACCGGGATGCCGACCAGGCGGTGATGCAGGTCGCCGAATCGGCGATCCGCGAAGTGGTGGGCAAGAGCAAGATGGACTTCGTGCTCAACGAGGGGCGGGCGCAGGTGGCGGCGAAGGCGCAGGAGCTGATGCAGGTCATTCTGGACCGTTATAAGACCGGAATTTCCATCAGTCAGGTGACGATGCAGAACGCGCAACCCCCCGAGCAGGTGCAGGCCGCGTTCGACGATGTCAACAAAGCCAATCAGGACCGCGAGCGCCAGAAAAATGAGGGCCAGGCCTACGCCAACGACATCGTGCCCAAGGCGCGCGGTACGGCGGCGAGGCTGATCCAGGAAGCCGAAGGCTACCGGCAGCGGGTGATCGCCAACGCCGAAGGCGAGGCCTCGCGCTTTCGCCAGATAGTGGCCGAATACAACAAGGCCCCGCGGGTAACCCGTGACCGACTCTATCTGGACATGATGCAACAGGTGCTAGCCAACTCGAGCAAGATAGTGGTGGATCAGAAGGCGGGCAACAATCTTCTGTACCTGCCTCTCGACAAGCTGATGCAACTGAACGGTGCCGCAACCGGCGGCGACGTCGGCAAGCCGGCCGTTCCCGAAATACCCCTGCCGGTTCCCGGCGCGACCGAATCGGCGCCGCGTTCCCGCGAAGCGTTCCGCAACCGTGACCGGGAGGCGCGATGAAAGCCAGCGTGAGCACGGTGCTGGTCGGCATCGTTGTGGTCCTCATCGTCGCCAGCATGACCCTGTTCACGGTGGATCAGCGCCAGAACGCGATGGTCTTCCGCCTTGGCGAGGTGATCAGCGTCAAGACCGCACCGGGCCTGTACCTGAAGATGCCGGTGATCGACAACGTCCGCTTCTTCGATATACGCGTGCTCACTCTGGATTCGGAGGAGCCCGAACGGTTCCTGACTTCCGAAAACAAGAATGTGCTGGTTGATTCTTTCGTCAAATGGCGCGTCAAGGATGTGCGCCAGTACTATGTCAGCGTCGGCGGCGACGAGCTGCGCGCCAACGACCGCCTGAAAAAGACCGTGAACTCGAGCCTGCGCGATGAGTTCGGCAAGCGTACGGTGCACGACGTGGTCTCGGGCGAACGCGACAAGATCATGGAAGTCATGCGCGAGAAAGTAGACGACGATGCCAGCAAGATCGGCGTCGAGGTGCTGGACGTGCGGCTGAAGCGGGTTGATCTCACGCAGGAAGTGAGCGAGGCCGTATACCGCCGCATGGAGGCGGAGCGCAAGCGGGTCGCCAACGAACTTCGTTCCACGGGCTTTGCCGAGGCCGAGAAGATCCGCGCCGACGCAGATCGCGAGCGCGAAGTGATCATTGCGCAAGCCTACCGCGATGCGCAGCGCGTAAAGGGTGACGGGGATGCGAGGTCCTCCGCGGTCTATGCCCGGGCGTTCGAGCAGAATCCGGAGTTCTACGCCTTCTACCGCAGCCTCGAGGCTTACAGACAGAGTTTCCGCACCAAGGGCGATCTGCTGATCCTCGAGCCGAATTCCGAATTCTTCAAGTATCTGAAGAATTCCTCGGGCCGCAGCGGCAACTAACAAGTCGCAGGCCGTGAGACCCGGAAAGTACTGGTCTCTGCGGACTGCGCGGAGTCGAGGCCGGAAAGGGGAGGATGGAAGGCCATACGAGCGTGCTGCTGACGGCGGTCGCGTTGATGCTGATCATCGAAGGCGTGCTGCCGTTTCTGCTCCCGACCGTCTGGCGGGATGCGTTTCGCCGGCTCACCGAAATGTCCGACGGGCAGATCCGGTTTATCGGCCTGTCGTCGATGCTGGCCGGCCTGCTGCTGCTTTTCCTGACGAAATAGACCACCATAGCCGCTTTGGAAATTGGCCGGCCGCCGGACCCGGCGCGCGATAGCTCGCTTGCAAACGATCATGCAGAAGTGGCTGCTTCCTGAACACATCGAAGACATCCTGCCGGCGGAAGCCGCGCGGGTGGAACGGCTTCGCCGGCGAATTCTCGACCTGTTCTTCTCGCACGGATACGAGCTGGTGATCCCGCCCATGCTCGAGTATCTGGATTCATTGCTCACCGGCACCGGCCACGACCTCGACCTGAGAACCTTCAAGCTGGTGGACCAGCTTTCGGGACGGCTGCTGGGGTTGCGTGCCGACATCACGCCGCAGGTAACGCGAATCGACGCACACCTGCTCAACCGCCGGGGCGTCACCCGGCTGTGTTACAGCGGCACGGTGCTGCACACGCAGCCTTCCGGATTGTTGCGCACCCGCGAGCCGCTGCAGATCGGCGCGGAACTCTATGGGCATGCCGGGCTGGAAAGCGATGTCGAGATCCAGACGCTGATGCTGCGCGCGCTTCAGGTTGCCGGACTGAAAGGCATCCATCTCGACCTCGGCCACGTTTCGGTATTTCGTGCGCTGGTGACCCGTGCTGGCGTGGTGCCGGAGCAGGAGGCGGAGTTGTTCCGGGTGTTGCAGGCCAAGGACGTGGCCGCGCTGCGCGAGCTGTCAGCGGGACTCGATGCCGCCACGCGCGAAGCCTTGCTGCTTCTGCCCCGGCTTTACGGTGGGCCGGAGGTGCTGGCTACAGCACGTCAACGCCTGCCGGCCTATCCGGAGTTGGGCGCCTGCCTCGATCTACTGGAAGCGATCGGCAGGCAGCTTAGCGGCGAGGTCGAGGAACTGTGCTTCGATCTGGCCGAACTGCGCGGCTACCACTACCACAGCGGCGTGGTATTCGCGGCGTACGCCGGCACGCGCCCGGAGGCGATCGCACGCGGCGGCCGCTACGACGAAGTCGGGCGGGCATTCGGCCGCGCCAGGCCGGCCACCGGATTCACTATGGAATTGCGTGAACTCGCCGACATGAGCAACGGCGACCTCAAACCGATGCGTGTCGTGGCGCCTTACCGGCCCGGCGATGCGGCGCTGCAGGCCGAAGTGGCGCGGCTGCGGGGCAGCGGAGTGATCGTCGTTGTCGAACTGCCCGGACATGAAGCCCATCGCGCAGAGCTGGATTGCCAGCAGCAATTGGTGTGGCGCGCCGGCGCATGGAAGCTTGGGCCGTTGGATTGAACGGATTGTTGAACCAGAGGTGGTGATGGCAAGCAATGTAGTGGTCATCGGCACGCAGTGGGGTGACGAAGGCAAGGGCAAAGTCGTCGATTGGCTGACCGATCATGCGCAGGGCGTTGTACGTTTCCAGGGCGGCCACAATGCCGGGCATACCTTGGTGATCGGCGGCAAGAAGACCGTGCTGCACCTCATCCCGTCGGGAATTCTGCGCCCCGGCGTTCGCTGCTATATCGGCAATGGCGTGGTGGTGTCGCCGCACGCACTGCTGGACGAATTGGCGACGCTGGAGAGCGCCGGCATCGAGGTGCGGGACCGGCTTACCATCAGCGATGCCTGCCCGTTGATCCTGCCGTATCACGCGGCGCTGGACCAGGCGCGCGAGAACGCCAAAGGCGAGGGCAAGATCGGCACCACCGGGCGCGGCATCGGCCCGGCCTACGAAGACAAGGTGGCGCGCCGCGCAATCCGTCTCCAGGACCTGTTTCACCGCGAACGGTTTGCTGCGAAGCTCGGCGAAGTGCTCGACTATCACAACTTCGTTCTCAAGCAGTACTTCAATGCCACGCCGGTGGATTTTCAGAAAACGCTGGATCAGACGCTGGCGCTGGCGGAGCGGCTTCGTCCGATGACTGGCGACGTGCCGCGGCTGTTGTTCGAAGCGGGCAGGCGCGGCGAGAACCTGCTGTTCGAAGGAGCGCAGGGCACGCTTCTGGATGTGGACCACGGCACCTATCCCTACGTTACCTCGAGCAACTGCGTGGCCGGCGCGGCTGCCGCGGGCAGCGGTGTCGGTCCCCAGGCGCTGCACTACGTACTCGGCATCACCAAGGCGTACACCACCCGGGTCGGCGGGGGCCCGTTCCCGACTGAACTCTACGACGACATCGGCAAGCATCTCGCCAGCCGCGGCAACGAGTTCGGCGCGACCACCGGACGGGCGCGCCGATGCGGCTGGTTCGACGCCGCCGCGCTGAAGCGTTCAATCCAGATCAACGGGGTTTCGGGTCTGTGCGTGACCAAGCTCGACGTGCTCGACGGCGTGGAAGCTCTGCAGGTGGGCGTAGGGTACCGGGTCGGCAACGAGACGCTGGATATTCTTCCGTCAGGTGCGGATGCGCTCGCCGAATGCGAGCCGATCTACGAGGAAATTCCGGGCTGGAGCGAAAGCACCGTAGGCATCAAGCGCTACCAGGACCTGCCGAAGAATGCGCGCAACTATCTCAAGCGCATCGAGCAAACCTGCGGGGTGCCTATCGACCTCATCTCGACCGGTCCGGATCGCGAGGAGACCATCGTGCTGCGCCATCCTTTCGCGCCTTCAAACTAGGGAAACAGCGGGAGCGTGCGAAGCGAATTGCGCAGGGCTTTCAGGCTGGTGCCGAGAAGAGGACTCGAACCTCCACAGTGTTGCCACCGCCAGGACCTGAACCTGGTGCGTCTACCAATTCCGCCATCTCGGCACGGGAGGGCGCAGAATGTAATGGGAAAGCGCTGCTTTGTCAACGCAACTCGCGCTCTCCGGAACCCAATTTCCCGATGAAATCAAACAAGAAAACCGATTCCCCGCGTAGCAAGAAAACTTCGGCGCCCGCGCGCAGCACCGACGTACGCAACAACGACCCGCACCTCGAGCGCGAACAGTCGCGATACGAACATCCGCTGCCGAGCCGCGAGTACGTTTTGCAGGTCCTGCTCGAGCAGGGCGTGCCGGTCGCCGAGGACCGGCTCGCGCAACTGCTCGGGGTCGCGCAGCATGAGATGGACGCATTCGTGCGCCGGCTCGCGGCGATGGAACGCAGCGGCCAGATCATGCGCAATCGCAAGAATGCGATCTGCGTGGTGGAGAAACTCGACCTGGTGAATGGCAAGGTGCAGGGCCACGCGGACGGATTCGGTTTCCTGATCCGCGACGACCACGGCGAGGACTTGTTCCTGAATCCCGGGGAAATGTCCAAGGTGCTGCACGGCGACAGGGTGGTGGCGCGCGAAGGGGGCGTGAATGCACGCGGCCGGCGCGAAGGCCAGATCGTCGAGGTGCTCGAACGTGCCAACCGGAAAGTCGTGGGCCGCTTTGTCAACGAGCACGGCATCGGCGTGGTGGCGGCGGAGGACCGGCGCATCAGCCAGGACATCCTCATCCCGGCGGGTGCCACCGGCGGCGCGAAGCCCGGACAGGTCGTGGTGGCCGAGATCATCGAGCAGCCCAAGCCGCACGCCCGGCCGATCGGGCGCATCGTCGAAGTGCTCGGCAACTACGCCGATCCCGGCATGGAAATCGAGATTGCGCTGAGAAAGCACGACCTGCCGCACGAGTTTTCCGCGGAAGTTGAAAAGGCGGCAGCGAAGTTTCCTTCCGGCGTGACGGAAAAGGACTTCAAGGGCCGCGAAGACCTGCGCAACCTGCCGCTGGTCACGATCGACGGCGAGACCGCCAAGGATTTCGACGACGCGGTCTACGCGGAGCGGCAAGGCAAGGGCTTCAAGCTGTGGGTGGGCATCGCCGACGTCAGCCACTATGTGCAGCATGGCGATCCGATCGACCTCGAAGCGCGCCTGCGCGGCAACTCGGTGTACTTTCCGCGGCGGGTGATCCCCATGCTGCCCGAGGTGCTGTCGAACGGCCTTTGCTCCCTGATGCCGAAAGTCGATCGGTTGTGCATGGCGTGCGAAATGGACATCTCGGCGCGCGGCGAAATCGGCAACTACCGTTTCTATCCGGCGGTGATGCACTCGCGGGCGCGGCTCACCTACACGCAGGTCGCGCAGGTGCTCGAGAACCCAGGCGGCGGGCACGGGCACGAACTGGCGCAGCTGCTCCCGCAGTTGCAAACTTTGCATGCGCTATACCAGGCCCTCACCAAGGCGCGCGCGCTTCGGGGCGCGATCGACTTCGAAACCATCGAGACGCAGATGTTCTTCGATGACCAGGGCAAGATCGAACGCATCGTTCCCACCCAGCGCAACGATGCCCACCGCGTCATCGAGGAATGCATGCTGGCAGCCAATGTTTGTGCCTCCGATTTCCTGTCGAGCCGTGACCACCCGGCGCTGTATCGGGTGCACGAGGGCCCGACTCCGGAAAAGCTGGCGGCACTGCGCGAGTTCCTCCGCGAGTTTGGATTGCAGCTCACGGGCGGCGACCTGCCGCAGGCCAAGGACTACGCGCGGCTGCTGGAAAAAATCAAGACCCGCCCGGATGTGCAGCTCCTGCAAACAGTGATGCTGCGCTCGTTGCGCCAGGCGGTGTACAGCCCGGACAATGTCGGCCATTTCGGGCTGGCCTATGAGTCCTATACCCATTTCACCTCACCGATCCGCCGCTATCCCGACCTGCTCATCCATCGCTCCATCAAGGCAGTGCTGCATGGAAAGCGCTACGACCCGGGCGACTGGCATGAGATCGGCGTGCATTGTTCGGAAACGGAACGCCGTGCCGACGAAGCCACGCGCGACGTTGAGGCGTGGCTCAAGTGCTATTACATGCAGGATCGGATTGGCGAACGCTTTTCCGGCACAGCGAGCGGCGTGACCAGCTTCGGCGTGTTCGTCGCGCTGGACCAGGTATACGTCGAAGGCCTGGTGCACATTTCCGAGCTGGGATCGGATTATTTCCACTATGACGCCGCCAAGCACCAGCTGCTCGGTGAGCGCACCGGCAAGCGATTCCGGCTCGGCGACCGGGTGTCGGTCAAGCTGGTGAGGGTGGATCTAGAGACCACCAAGATCGACTTCGTGCTCGAAGAGCCGAGGTCGAAGGGCAAATGAGCGAAAGGCGGGCGATTCACGGTCTGCACGCGGTGACCGCGGCGCTCAAGCGCCGGCCTGACGCGGTGCTGGAGATTTTTCTGGATCCGCAGCGCAACGATCCGCGTGCGCGCAAGGTTGCCGACCTGGCCAAGGCCGGCGGGGTGCGCATTCATCATGCCGACGCGGCGCGACTCGACGGGTTGGCGAAAGGCTCGCGGCACCAGGGGGTGGTTGCTTTCGTCGAGCAAACCTCACCGGCCGGTTCCCTTGAGGAAGTGCTGGAAGGCACGGCTGAGCCGCCCTTGCTGCTGGTTCTGGACGGAGTACAGGACCCGCACAATCTGGGCGCCTGCCTCAGGGTCGCTGACGCGATGGGGGTCCATGCGGTGATTGCGCCCAAGGACCGGGCGGTTGGCCTTAGCGCCACGGTGCACAAGGTGGCCTCCGGGGCTGCAGACAGCGTGCCCTTCATTGTCGTTACCAACCTCGCTCGCGCACTCAGGGACCTGAAAGATAAGGGGATATGGGTACTGGGTGCAACGGAGACGGGCGCGACGACGCTGTACGAAGCCAGGCTTTCGGGTGCGCTCGCGCTGGTGATCGGCGCCGAAGGGGAAGGATTGCGGCGCCTTACCCAAGAGACCTGCGATGAGTTGATCGCAATCCCAATGCTGGGCCAGGTGGAAAGCCTGAACGTGTCGGTGGCCGCAGGCATTTGCCTCTACGAGGCACGGCGGCAACGTCGAGCCAGCCCAACCGGGGCGGTAAACCCTTGAGCGTGCATTAAAATGCTTGAGGCAGTCACCCGCGCACTGCTATAATTTTTTGTTAACCACGGTCATTTCGATCGCGGAAATTCGCACGCTCGCCAGTTCATGCCGGCCACGCCGGAAATGAACGATAGAGAAATCCGGCTCTGCCGGATTGAAAGGGTGCCCGGAGCATCGGGTTCCGGCGAGCGGAGGCTCAACCCTTACAGGAGAAGTTCATGTCGGTCACCATGCGTGAGATGCTCGAAGCCGGTGTTCATTTCGGACACCAGACTCGTTACTGGAATCCCAAGATGGCCCCGTATATCTTCGGCCATCGCAACAAGATCCATATCATCAACCTCGAGAAAACCCTGGCGATGTACCAGGATGCGGTGAAGTTCGTGCGTCAGCTGGCTTCGAACAAAGGCAGCATCCTGTTCGTCGGCACCAAGCGTCAGGCGCGCGAAATCATCCGCGAGGAAGCGCTGCGCGCCGGCACCCCGTATGTAGATCATCGGTGGCTCGGCGGCATGCTCACCAATTTCAAGACCGTGAAGCAATCGATCAAGCGACTGCGGGACATGGAGCAGATGGTGCAGGACGGCTCCCTGGAGAAACTGTCGAAGAAAGAGCAGCTGAATTTCCAGCGCGAGATAGTCAAGCTGGATCGCAGCCTGGGCGGGATCAAGGAAATGAACGGATTGCCCGATGCGCTGTTCGTAGTGGACGTGGGTTACCAGAAGGGCGCGATCACCGAGGCCAACAAACTTGGCATCCCCGTGGTGGGCGTGGTGGATACCAATCACTCGCCCGACGGTGTGGACTACGTGATTCCGGGCAACGACGATGCCAGTCGCGCGGTGCGCCTGTACGTGCGCGGCATTGCCGACGCGATCCTCGAGGGTCGTAGCCAGGTGGTCCAGCAGATCGTCAGCGACGAATTCGTAGAAGTGGACAGTTCGGAGGAACAGGCGCCGGCCTGACCGGGGAAGCCGAAAAAAAGGGCGGATGCCCTTTTTTTTTAACCGGAGATTGAAAAACCGCGCGGCACACCGCGCAACCAGGAATCAGGAGCAATCGAGAATGGCGGAAATCACCGCGAGCATGGTCAAGGAACTGCGCGGCCGTACCGGGCTGGGCATGATGGAGTGCAAGAAGGCGCTGGAAGAAGCCGGCGGTGACATGAACAAAGCCGAGGACCTGCTGCGCATCCGCAGCGGCGCAAAGGCGAGCAAGGTCGCCGGGAGGATCGCGGCCGAAGGCACGATCGGCATTCATGTCTCGGCCGACCGCAAGCTCGGCGCGTTAGTCGAGGTCAACTGCGAAACCGACTTTGTCGCCAAGGACCAGAGTTTTACCGCGTTTGCAAAAGCGGTGGCCGACCAGGCCGCGGCCGGCGGCATTACCGACGTCGAAGCGCTGGCGCAGGCTCGTCTTGCCTCGGGCGACAGCGTCGAGGCGGCCCGACAGGCCCTGGTGATGAAGCTCGGCGAGAATATCGGCGTGCGCCGGGCCGCGATGCACAAGGCCAAAGGGCGGCTTGCCCACTACCTGCATGGCAGCAAGATCGGTGTGATGGTCGACCTGGAAGGCGGCGACGAGACTCTCGGCAAGGATCTGGCGATGCACGTCGCGGCTTCCAAGCCGATTGCGGTGTCCCGGGATCAGGTCCCCGCGGAGTCGATCGCGCGCGAACGCGACATCGCCAGGGCCCGCGCGCTGGAATCGGGCAAGCCGGCCAACCTCGTCGAGAAAATCGTCGAAGGCAGCGTGCAGAAATATCTCGCTGAAGTCACGCTGCTGGGCCAGCCCTTCGTCAAGGACGACAAGTCCACGGTGGAGAAACTGCTCGCGGCCAAGGGCGCAAAAGTGCACGCGTTCACGCTGTTCATCGTCGGCGAGGGCATCGAGAAAAAAACGGCCGATTTTGCCGCCGAAGTGATGGCGCAAGCCGCCCAGGCGCGCTGATCCGGATCCGCCCGCGGCCCGATGAAGCCAGCCTACAAGCGCATCCTGCTCAAGCTGTCGGGCGAAGCCCTGATGGGCGACGATGCCTACGGAGTCAATCGGGAAACCATCGACCGCATCGTTTCCGAAGTCAAGGAAGTGGTGGGGCTCGGAGTCGAGGTCGGCGTGGTTATCGGCGGCGGCAACATCTTTCGCGGCATGGCGCCGGCGGCGGCCGGAATGGACCGCGCCACGGCGGACTATATGGGAATGTTGGCCACGGTAATGAACGCGCTGGCGCTGCAGGACGCGATGCGCCGGCAGGGGCTGAAGAGCCGCGTGCAATCGGCGATCAACATCGAGCAGGTCGCCGAACCCTATATCCGCGGCAAGGCGATGCGTTATCTGGAGGAAGGCCGGGTGGTAATCTTCGCTGCCGGAACCGGCAACCCGTTCTTCACCACCGATACGGCGGCGGCGTTGCGCGGCATGGAGATGAATGTGGACATCGTGGTGAAGGCCACCAAGGTGGACGGCGTTTATACCGACGATCCCAAGACCCATCCGGACGCGATGCGCTACCAGCGCGTGAGCTTCGACGAGGCGATCGTAAAGAAGCTCAAGGTGATGGATGCCACCGCGCTCACCTTGTGCCGCGACCAGAAGCTGCCGATCTGCGTGTTCAGCATTTTCAAGGCCGGCGCGCTCAAGCGGGTGGTTCTCGGCGAGGACGAAGGCACGCTGGTCCATGCGTGAGCACTGGTAAAGAGGGGAGCCCATGACACTTGCAGACGTGAAAAAATCGGCGGATCAGAAGATGCACAAGACACTGGACACGCTCAAGGCCGATCTCGGCAAGATTCGCACCGGCCGTGCCCATACCGGCATCCTCGATCACATACAAGTCGACTACTACGGCAATCCCACGCCGCTCAACCAGGTGGCCAACCTGTCGCTGATCGATGCGCGCACCATCAGCGTCACGCCGTGGGAAAAGAAAATGGTTGCGGTCATCGACAAGGCGATCCGCGAGGCCGATCTCGGGCTGAACCCCGCGACCATGGGCGACACCGTGCGGGTGCCGATGCCGGCGCTGACCGAAGAGCGCCGCCGCGATCTGACCAAGGTGGTCAGAGGGGAAGCGGAGAACGCGCGGGTCGCGGTGCGCAACATCCGCCGGGACGCCAATACTGCGCTGAAGGAGCTGCTGAAACAGAAGACCGTTTCGGAAGACGACGAGCGCCGCGCCCAGGATGACGTACAGAAGCTCACCGACCGTTACATCGCCGAGATCGACAAGGCCCTGGCGGCCAAAGAAACCGACTTGATGGCAGTCTGAGCCCGACGTGTTCACCAGCGCCACCATTGTCGTCCCCGAAGTACGCGCCGTGCCGCGCCATGTGGCCATCATCATGGACGGCAACGGCCGCTGGGCCAAGAAACGCTTCCTGCCGCGGGTGGCCGGTCATCGCCGCGGGCTCGAGGCGGTGCGCGCGGTGACCAAGGCCTGCATCGAACGCGGCGTTGATTACCTGACGCTGTTTGCTTTCAGCAGCGAGAACTGGCGGCGTCCCAAGGACGAAGTTTCGTTTCTCATGGAGCTGTTCGTGATGGCGCTGGAGCAGGAAGTGACCAAGCTCCACGCCAACGGTATCCGTCTCAAAGTGGTCGGCGATCTGTCCAGTTTCGAGTCGCGCCTGACCACTCTCATCGGCGACACGGAGCAACTCACCTGCGGCAA